>MDTG01086973.1_pt1 | contig 20323 bp, 19 predicted proteins | sample 811421 | NCBI WGS metagenome assembly MDTG01 (sample SAMN05326645, study PRJNA326480) | marine metagenome | isolation source: seawater | place: Pacific Ocean: South East | collected 2011
ATAACTATCTATACAGGTTATCTTTACACTATAAATACTTTTAAAAATTAAATTCCACTTTTATTGTTTAGACATATACAATGTTATTAATTTTTACGGCTGGATGGCAGAGTGGTTATGCAGCGGCCTGCAAAGCCGTTTACGCCGGTTCGATTCCGGCTTCAGCCTCCATAAATTATTATGAAAGAAAAAATTGGCATCATAGGATACGGGTTTGTAGGTTCTGCCTTAGACAAAGGGTTCAATAGAAATGTTGAAAAATGTTTAATTGATCCAAAATTAAATACCAATATTTCAGACCTTAAAGAGTTTGATCCAAGTTTTATTTTTATCTGCCTACCAACACCAATGAATGATAATGGTTCACAAGATTGCTCTATAATTTATGATGTTATTGATGAATTATCAATTAGGTTGCCTTCAAAAATAATTATTATAAAAAGCACTGTATTACCAAATCATCTTGATGACTTAAGCAAAATTTACCCAAATATAGTCTACAACCCTGAGTTTTTAAGAGAAAAACATGCTGATATAGATTTCAAAAAAACTAATAATCTTATTTTGGGCGGACCAAGCAAAGTATTAAAAAAAATTGTTGACTTGTATAGAAATCATTCAGTGTGTGAAATTGATGATAGCAAAATCTTTTATATGGACTTGAAATCCGCGTCTTTGATTAAATATTCCATAAATAGCTTTCTTGCTTCGAAAGTTATATTTTTTAACCAACTCAAGTTAATTTTTGAAGATCTTGAATGTGAAATAGAATGGGGAGATTTCATAAAAGCCATTTCATCAGACTCTAGAATGGGTAATACTCATATGGATGTTCCAGGTAATGATGGTAAACTAGGATTTGGTGGGGCATGTTTCCCAAAAGATATATCAGCCTTATATGATTTATCTAAATATTTAAAATTAGAGTTCTCGTTGTTGCGAGAGGCAATTTTAATAAATGAACAAATAAGAAACTCATTATTGGATAATCTTGAGGATAGAGAAAGGGAACAAAATATTAATTTTAATACGTTGCATAGGGAATAAGTAATATGGCCGAGTGGTGGAATTGGTAGACACAAGGGACTTAAAATCCCTCGAAGGCAACTTCGTGCCGGTTCAAGTCCGGCCTCGGCTACCATATAAGATTTATTAAATAGGTAAATTTTAGATAGAAAATAAATAAATAACATATAATCTTTATAAAAAGTTTAAAAGTATGTCTAACAATTCAATTTACAAAGAGGAATTTGATATCCTCGAGATTATTCGTATATTTTGGCGTCAAAAATATTTAATAGCAGGCATAACAACTTTTTTTGCAATTTTTTCTGTTTTTTATGCGCTTTCATTGCCAAATCTATATACATCATCAGCACTTCTGAAGGTAACTAAACAAGAACAGTCCAGTGGAGGTAGCCTGGCAGAATTAACTTCTAGATATGGGGGTATTGCATCAATGGCAGGCATTTCGATGCCATCAAGCGGAGTAGATAGTGCAACTTATGCAATGGAGATTATCAAATCTAGGGAATTTGCAAAACATTTAATGGAATTTCCTAATGTCAAATTAAATTTAATGGCTGTTGAATCTTACAATAATGCAAATAAAGAAATTATATACAATGATGAAATTTATGATGTTGATAAACAGGTTTGGATACGAGAGAATCCAGGTTCTGGAAATATAGAACCATCATATTTAGAAGTTCACGACACTGCATTAAAAGCACTTGTTGTTAACAAAGATGATATAACTGGACTAATAACTATTTCATTTGAGCATTTATCACCAATTTTTGCACAAGAATTTGTAACTTTGGTTATAAATGAAGTTAATAACATTACTAGAGAGATTAAATTAAAAGAAGTTAATGCTGCCCTTGATTTCCTAAATTTAGAACAAGAGGTTGTTAAACAACAAGGACTTAGAACCACTATAAATGCGCTTATCAGCAAACAACTCAATGAAAAAATGATGGCTAGTATCAAAGATGACTATTTATTATCAATTATTGACCCTCCAATAGCTCCAGAAATAAAGTCATCCCCAAAAAGAGCAACAATATGTATATTAATAACAATATTTGGAGGCTTAATTTCTTTAATGGTTGCTTTGATTAATCATAATCGTAATAAAAAAAATATTTAAATGAATGAAATTGATAATAGAAATTGGGGAATGTTTGAGGTTTTATTAGATGAGAAATATACAAAAGTAAAAAAAATATTCATTAAACCAGGTCAAAAACTTTCATATCAATCTCACACAAAAAGGGACGAAATGTGGGTTGTTGTTGATGGTATTCTTACAGTGATTGTTAATGGAGAAGAGCACAATAAATGCTATGGCCAATCAATTCAAATTCCTATGGGATCAAAACACCAAGCAATAAATAAAACTAGTAAACCAGTTATATTTATTGAGGTGCAAACGGGTGATTATTTTGGCGAAGACGATATCGTAAGATATGAAATATAAAATAAGTATTTCAAACTTAACCAAATATTAAATGAAACTTTTTGCAAATCATCAACGTAAAAATGAGCCGCAACCCGCGCTATTTCTTGACAGGGACGGAGTTATAAATATTGATAAGGGCTACGTTCACTTAATTAAAGACTTTGATTTTTTTGAAGATATATTTCAGATTATAAGAAATGCTAATAAACTGAATTATCTTGTCATAGTAGTCACTAATCAAGCAGGAATAGGAAGAGGCTATTATTCAATATCTCAATTTGAGGAACTAACAAAATGGATGATAGGTAAATTTGAAAAAAAACATGCCAAAATTGATGGAATATATTTTTCACCATTCCATCCTGAAAATGGGATTGGCAAATTCCTTAAAAAAGAAAATACAAGAAAACCAGGATTTGGAATGTTTCTTGAGGCGTGTCAGGATTTTAACATCGATATTGATAATTCAATTATGATTGGAGATAAGATAAGCGATCTTGAAGCTAGCTCAAATTTTGGCATCACAAAAAATTATCTTTTCAATTCAAGTAAAAAATCATTTCAAAATAAAAGAAATATTATTTTTAAACAGCTTAACTCATTGCTTTCAATTGAGGACCTAATATTAGATTTTTATCAATAGCTTATAAATTTAAATAAATGCTAAAATACAACTAAAATAGGGCTTTTTATGTATATTAATTTAAAAGAAATGGTTGTTTCGGAACAATCTTCAGTAAAAGATTGTATGAATGCAATTAATATAAATAAATTAGGCATAGTATTTATCTGCGATAGCAGTAAAGGGTCAAAAATAATAGGAGTTTTAACTGATGGCGACATTCGTGATTTGATTTTAAAAAATGTCAAACTTAATGATCCAATTAAGAACATTTACAACAAAGATTTCGTTTGGTTTGAACATGATTCTTCTAGAGAAGACATTCTTAGAAAATTAGATTCAAATATCAAAGTCATACCCTTGGTTGATTCTGACATGAAGCTTGTAGATATTGCTACAAGAGACTATCTACCAATAAAGAATGAGAAAAAGACTTATGCTAGATGTAAAGCACCTGCAAGAGTCACGTTTGGAGGTGGAGGGTCTGATTTAACACATTTTTTTACTTTACATAATGGTGCCGTCATTAATGCTGCCATTTCTTTGTATTGCCATGCTACTTTAAAAAAAAGAAGCGACAAAAAAATAATCATTAATTCAATAGATTTAGAAAATGAATGGGAAATTATAAATCTTGATGAGGTATTTCAGATAGAAGACAAAGACTTTGGATTATTTAGATCAATATTAAATGCAATCAGGCCAAGCTTTGGTTTTGAATTGGATATATATACAGAATTTCCTAAAGGCTCAGGGCTGGGAGGATCTTCGGTGGTTTCAGCAGCAATAATAGGTTGTTTCAATGAGTTTAGAGATGACAAATGGGATAATCATGAAATTGCTGAATTAGCATTTCAGGCTGAAAGACTTCATATGAATGTAGCTGGAGGTTGGCAAGATCAATATGCTACCGTCTTTGGGGGCTTTAATTTCATGGAATTTAATAAAAATAAAAATAATATACATAATTTAAAAGTACAAGAGAAAACAATATTAGAGATGGAAGAAAATTTTCTTTTATATGAGCTTCCAAAGGCGAGATCCATTGAGGGAGATTCAATTCATAAAGACCAAAAAAATTCAATGAAATCAGAAGAAGTTCAAGCTAAGGTAAAAGAAGCTGTTGATCTTTGCTACCTAATGAAAGATAAACTTTTAAGAGGACACTTAAAGAGCTTTGGAAAATCTTTAGATACAGCATGGCAGCTAAAAAGACAATTTAGTAATAAGATATCAAATTCGTCAATAGATGAGGTTTATGACTATGCAATAAAATCAGGAGCCATAGGAGGAAAGTTACTAGGCGCTGGTGGCGGAGGATATTTTTTATTCTATGTTGAACCATTAAAGAAATATTCTTTTATTAAGAAAATGAATCAAAGAAAGATGTCTCCAACTAAATTTTCTTTTGAATCTAACGGAATGAGGTCATGGAGTACAAGAATTGAATAATCACATGCATATAGATGGTAAAAAAATTGGTGGTAATAAAACTTACATAATTGCTGAAGTTGGGAACAATCATAATGGAAGCCTTAAAAAGGCAAAAGAAATGGTTGACCTTGTTGTTAAGTGCGGAGCTGATTGTGTCAAATTTCAAATGCGACACATGAAAGAAACATATAGAGAAAAGTCATTAAAAAAAACTGGTGATGATCTTGGTACTGAATATGTGTTAGATCTTCTTAATAGGTTTCAGCTAACAGTTGAAGAGCATAAAATTTTGCATGAATATTGTAGCAAAAAGGGCATCACCTATATGTGTACTCCTTGGGATAAAAAAAGCGTTGATATTTTAGAAAATTTTGGAGTTAAGGCATATAAAGTTGCCTCAGCTGATCTAACAAACTTACCATTACTTGAGAAACTATCAAAGACTAAAAAACCTCTAATTCTGTCTTCTGGGATGAGCACTAAAGAGGAGTTAAATATAACAATTAATTTTCTAAATGAAAGAAAAGTAAATTTTGCAATATTGCATTGTAACAGCACTTATCCAGCACCTCTACATGACATAAATTTAAGTTGGATTAAAAATATAAAAGAGATGCATAATTTAGTGGGTTATTCTGGCCATGAGAGAGGAATCAATGTCTCAATTGGAGCTGCAGCCCTAGGCGCTTCTATAATTGAGAGACATTTTACTCTTGATAGGAATATGGAGGGACCAGATCATGCGGCTAGCCTAGAATTTGAACAGTTTAAAAATTTAGTAGTTGGTATACGTGAGATTAATCAGTCCCTAGGTAGTGGTAAGAAAAGAGTTGTGTCTCAAGGAGAAATGATTAATAGAGAAAATTTAGGCAAAAGCTTGGTTGCAGATGGAAATCTTAAAAAAGGTAGTATTATTAAAGAATCTCACATAAAAGTTAGAAGTCCTGGACAGGGATTGTCGCCTCAACACTATGAAGAGCTGCTTGGCAGAAAATTAAAAAGAGATATGTTAGATGAAGATTTCTTTTTTAGATCTGACTTATCTGATTCAATCATCAAACCAAAATCATATTCTTTTAATAGACCATGGGGTATTCCGGTTAGATATCATGATTATGAGGAGTACAATAACAAAATTGAACCAGATTTTTTTGAATTTCATTTATCTTATTCCGATATGAAACTTAATCCAAAAGATTATATTAAAGATGTATCTGATGCTGATTTTGTTGTGCATGCTCCAGAATTATTTTCTAACAGTCACTTAATGGATCTAGCAACAGATGATAACTTATATAGAAAAGAGTCAATGATTCAAACGCAAAAAGTAATTGATATAACCAGAGATTTAAATAAATACTTCCCATCAACGAATAGGCCACTAATAGTTGCAAATGTTGGTGGTTTTTCAATGGATGAATCTTTTTCTCAAGAAAAAAAAGAAAATCTTTATAAAACCTTTGGTGAAAGTTTAGATAGTCTAGATACAGATGGCATTGAAATAATACCTCAAACAATGGCACCGTTTCCGTGGCATTTTGGAGGCCAAAGATTTCAAAATATTTTTGTACTTCCGAATGAAATTGTTCAATGGTGCAATGAATTTAATATAAGAATGTGTTTTGACATTTCTCATAGTATGCTTACTTGTAATCATTTTGGTATAGATTTTTATGATTTTGCTGAAGAAATCTCATCAGTTACTGCATATTTGCATATGGGTGATGCTAAGGGAGTAAACGGTGAAGGACTTCAAATTGGTGATGGTGACATAGATTTTTATAAACTTTCAAAAATTTTAAATTCGAAATCACCAAATGCAGGATTTATTCCTGAAATATGGCAAGGTCATAAAAACGGAGGCGAAGGTTTTTGGGCAGCACTTGATAAGCTGGAGGGATTACTATGAGTTTTGATAATAATAAGTATATACAAGACATAATTTCTTCATCAATGAATGTTAAACAAGATTTATTAAACTCAAATGTTTGCATTCAGATGATAAATAAATTGGCAAAACTTTGCCTTGATGCATTAAAGAAAGATGGAAAAATAATCTTTGCAGGTAATGGAGGCAGCTTTGGTGATTCTCAGCATATATCTGCAGAATTCACATCTCGTTTTTTATTTGATAGAAAGCCATTGGCATCAGTTGCCTTGGGAACAAATAGTTCATCAATGAGTGCAATAGGAAATGATTACGGTTATGATTTTGTTTTTTCAAGAGAGCTCGAAGCTCTTGGAAGACCTATGGACGTATTTGTCCCAATTACTACAAGTGGCAATTCTTTAAATATTGTTGAAGCAATTAAAATTGCGAATGAAAAAGGCATCAGAACTATTGGCCTAACAGGTTCAAATAATGGGAAAATTATTGAAATGTGTGAGTGTATTTCAGTCCCATCTAAAGACACTGGAAGAATTCAAGAGTGCCATATTCTCATTGGCCATATCGTTTGTGGTCTAGTTGAAAAATCTTATTTTAAAAAATAATTAGTTATTTAAAAACTATATGAATTTATATAAAAGCATAACAACAATAATTGAAAAAATTTATTTATCGAAATTTATTATCTTAATAATTTTAATGATATTCGGTGCTTTTCTGGAAGCTCTAGGAATCTCTTTAATCATTCCTTTAGTTGGTATTGTTTTGTCTGAAGATTTTAAGATACCCGAGCAAATAGTATTAGTTATACCATTTTTACAAAATATTTCTAATGATGAAATAATAATTTATGCAATCGCAGCATTTGTAATCTTTTATTTTATAAAAAGTGTATATTTGGCTTTTCTTGTATATGCCCAATCTAGATTTATATATTCTATTCAAGAAAATATTTCAACAAGATTATATAAAACTTATTTAGATCAACCTTATAGCTTTCATTTACAAAGGAATTCTGGTGAAATTATCAGCAATACAATAACTGAATCAATGCAATTTGCTCAAGGGCTAATAGCGCCAATTATTTTTATAATTACTGATTTTTTAATTATATGTTGTATAAGTATTTTGTTACTTTATGTTGAACCAATTGGCGCATTATCAATATTGTTAATTTTCTTTATTGGCTCTTGTTTTGTGTATCTATTTTCAAAAAAAAGATCTGAGCAATGGGGGATGAAGAGACAAAGTCAGGAAGTAAACAGAATTAAATCAGCTCAACAAGGCTTGAGTGGAATTAAAGAAGTTAAACTGCACAGCTTTGAAAAAGTTTTCTCAGGATTCTTTACTAATAGCACTCACATAAGCTTAAATTCAGGAATGAAACAAACAACCCTACAGGGTATGCCAAAAATATTTTTTGAACTGCTCACAGTCTTATCAATATCGCTATTAATATTTATTTTATATACATCAGGAATTAATTCATCAGAACTTATATCAATATTAGGTGTATTTGCTCTCGCAGCTTTTAAATTATTACCTTCGGTTTCAAGACTTGTTACTAACTTTCAGGCACTAAAATTTGCAGGACCTGTGATTAAAAAAATTGAGGATGAGCTTAAACTCGAGTTAATAACTTCTAAAGAAGATATCGAAGAACCAATAGAGCTTAAAGAAAAACTAGTAATTGATAACATATCCTTTAAATATGAAGGCTCAGAGGCCGCTGCAATTAAGGATATTAAATTTGATATTAATATCGGTCAGTCAATAGGAATAATTGGCTCAAGTGGAGCAGGAAAAAGCACATTAGTTGACATAATTCTAGGGCTTCTTCTTCCTACTAAAGGCATTATCAAGATAGATGATGCAAATTTAGATTTAAATAATCTCGCCTCATGGCAGAAAAATATTGGATATGTATCTCAAAATATTTATCTTTTAGATGACACATTCAAAAATAATATTGGTTTTGGATTATCAGCGGATGAGATAGATGAGCACAAACTTAATAATGCAATAAAATTATCTCAATTAGATCAATTTATTAAAACTCTCCCAAATGGTGTCAATACCTCAGTTGGTGAGAGCGGGGTAAGAATTTCTGGAGGTCAGAAGCAGAGGATAGGAATAGCAAGAGCTTTATACCATAATCCTTCTATATTGGTTCTAGATGAAGCAACAAGTGCTTTAGATAATGAAACAGAAAGAAGTGTGATGGGAGCTATAAATAAGATCCAAGGAGATAAAACAATTATTATTATTGCGCATAGACTTTCAACAGTTCAGAATTGTGACCTTATAATTGAATTAGATAACGGCAGTATATTAAGGAAAGGCATTCCAGCTGAAATGTTATAATTATTAATCTTATATAAATATGAATAATATTAAAAAAGAAAATGAAATCTCTGGCTTTATTTCAGTTAGAACTTCATCCTCTAGACTGCCAAAAAAATGTTTTTTGCCATTTGGCACTAACGAAACCGTCTTAAGTCACGTTATTAAAAGAACTAAATACTTCGGAATAGATCCCATAATATGCACAAGTACAGATAAATCGGATAATGAAATTGAAAATCTTGCAAAAAAAATGAAAATAAAAATATTCCGAGGCTCACTAAAGAATAAATTAAAAAGATGGGCTGATTGTGCAGATTATTTTGAAATTGACGCTTTTCATTCAATTGATGCAGATGATCCTTTTTTTGATGGAAAATTAATTAAAAAAAGTATGCAAATTCTTTACGAAAAAAATTTAGATTGTGTTTGTCCAACCGAATCCTCATCTAATGGCTCAGCAAGTGTTGGATACTCACTAACAAAAGATATTGTAAAGAAGGCTATAAAAAATCTTTCTGATGAAGATGATACTGAAATGATGTGGTATTTTTTAGAAAAAGTGAGATTTATTAAGATGGAGACTTTGAGTGATCGTTCAGATAAGCAGCAGCTTAGACTAACACTAGACTATGAAGAAGATTATTGGTTGCTTTTATTCATACAACGACTTTTTGGAACATTCGCATCAAGAAACGAAATAAATAATTTATTTTCATCTAATCCTGATTTAGCTAAAATTAACCTCTTTAGAAATGATCAATGGAAGAAGGCACAAACAGATAAAAAAATATAAATTCTTATGAAAAGTGATTATAAAAATAGATATGGAAAGTTTAATGGTAATGAGGCTGAGTATGCGCTTAGAGTTTTAGATTCCGAGAGTCCTGAGAATAGAGGATTTCCTTGGGTCACAGAATTTGAGGACAAATTTTGTGAGTTATCAGGCGCTAAATACTCAATAGCTGTAAATTCAGCAACATCAGGGCTTCATGCTGCACTTGTAGCAGCTGGTGTCGGTCCTGGCGATGAAGTAATCCAACCGGCCTTGACAGTTATTATGAATTCCTTAGTTACTATTGAATGCGGAGCGATACCAGTATTTGTTGATATTAATCCAAATACTTGGAATATTGATGCAGCCTCAATAAGTAAGAAAATTACGCCAAAAACAAAAGCAATAATGGCAGTTTCACTTTTTGGACTTCCATTGGATATCGAACCAATTATGGATTTAGCAAAAAAGCATAATCTGATAGTAATCGATGATTCTGCAGAAACTATCACTGGAAATCATAAAGGCAAGTTTCCGGGAACCCATGCGGATATGGCAGTTTATAGTTTCGAGAATAAAAAGCATATGACATCTGGCTCAGAGGGCGGTATGGTAATAACATCAAATTCGGATTTGGCAGAAAAAGTAAGAAAATTTTCAGGCATAGGCTACAAAAACTTAACTGCATCAGCAGGAAGGACAAGTTTGGCTTCCTCAGAATTCCAAAATCCTGATTATGAAAGACATGATGTTTTGGGTTTAAATTACCGCATGAATGCTATAACAGCTGCTGTAGGATTGGCTCAACTAGAAAGAATAGAATTTTTAGTTAATAGAAGAATTGCTATTGGTGAAATGTTTGCTGATGCAGTTAAAAATTGTGAATATTTTGTACCGCAAGGCCATTTAGATAATTCCGTACATACTTTTTATACCTTTGGTGTAAGATATTTAGGGCACAAAATGAGAGATATAACTTGGAAAGAATTTTATGATAGATATACAACTAAGGGAGGAAATGGATTTTACTCTGCTTGGGTAAACCCTTATCTCGAACCAGTACTTAAAGGGAAAAAAATAGGATCTCAAATATTAAAAGAAGGATTATGTCCTATTGCTGAAGAGTATCAAAAATCAATAATGCTCTTTAAAACCAATCATAGAGATCCTGATGAAGCTGAGAAAGATGTTAGTATTTTAAAAGATCTTATTAAAGAAATTGGATAAGTAATTTATGCAATTTAATAAAATCGGAATCATGCAAGGAAGATTGCTATCTTCGCCAAATAAAGATGATCTTGATTGGTTTCCATTTGATTATTGGCATAAAGAGTTTGAGATAGCTAGAAGTCTAGATTTCCAAACAGTAGAAATCGTATTGGACAGAGCTAAAAGTAAAAACAATCCTATATGGTCACCTTCAGAAAGAAAAAAAATCAAAAAAACATTTAAATCTAATAAACTCATTCCATATTCTTCATGTATAAATTTTTTGATTGATTATTCAATTAGAGATGAAACTATATTTAATATAACGAATTTAGCGATAAATTATCTTCAAGAAATTGGCATACAAAAGATAATATTGCCATTGTTCAAAAAAAGCAGCCTAGATATTGTAGATAATCAAAATGCCATTAAAAGATTAATCAACACTCACCAAGATTCTGATTATGATTTATTAATTGAAACTGATTTGTCTGCAGATCACTTATTAGAGATTCTTAATAAGAATGCGATTGATCGAAATGGAATTGTATATGATATTGGAAACACATCTTATTTAGATCATGACATAGAAAATGACCTAAATCTTTTAAAAGAAAACATTAAGCATATTCATATTAAAGATAAAAATAAATATGGTAAAAATGTACTGTTAGGCGAGGGTGTTTGCGACTTTGATTTTTTTTTCTCTCATCCCACAATTAAAACGTATAATGAGTTTTTAGTGCTGGAAACTTTAAGAGGAGATAATCCAGTCGAAACTACCCTAAAAAATTTAGAGTATATAAAGAATTATTTAGATTAAATAATGAGTTTAAAAGATACGAAGTTTGATATATCTAACAAAGTTGCTGTAATCACTGGCGCCGCAGGTCTTTTAGGAATAAAACATGCTGATGCTCTTTTAGAAATAGGAGCGACTGTATACTTAACGGATGTAAATACAGAAAGTTTGAATGATGCAAAAAATTTGCTTCTTGAAAAAGGTTATTCTAATAAAAGAATTAATACTCTTGAGATGGATGTATCTAAGGAGCCCGAGGTTGTTAATGCCTTAAATATAATTCAATCAGAAAATAATGTTGATATATTAATAAATAATGCAGCTATAAATCCAACCGTATCGTCCATTGAAAATAATGTAAGAACAACAAGGCTTGAAAACTTTTCTATTGACAGATGGAATTTAGAGTTACAGGTTGGTTTAACTGGTGCTTTTTTATGCTCAAAATTTTTTGGAAACCATATGGCTAGAAATAATGGCGGAGTAATTTTAAATATTGCGTCTGATCTTTCAGTAATTGCTCCTGATCAAAGGATCTATCATCAAGAATCATTACCAGATCATCTTCAGGCAGTTAAACCAATAACTTATTCTGTTATTAAACATGGTCTTATAGGCCTTACAAAATATCTTTCATCATACTGGCCTGAAAAAGGGGTAAGAGCAAATGCACTTTCACCAGGCGGTATTTATGTTGACCAGGATGATGAATTTGTAAAAAAAATAAGTGATTTAATACCTTTTGGAAGAATGGCAGATCCTGATGAATATATTGGTGCTATTCAATTTCTTTGTTCAGATGCATCAAAATACATGAATGGCCATAATTTGATAATTGATGGCGGCCGTTCAATTATATAAATTAATATGATAAAAAATATTGAAGAATTTATGTATAAGTTCACCAAAGTGCTTCCAGGTGATGTAGAAACTAATAAACAGAACCCTAAAGAATTTGGAGTATATTTTGACCACTTTTCAAAAGATGCTCTTGAGGAAATGCATAGGTATTCTACTGATGAATCATTCTATGAACACTATGAATTTAATGCTTTTACTTCAATTGAAGAAACAAGCAAATATATGGATAAACTAATCAATAGAATGTCAGGCATTGCAAATGATAGAGTCACAACATATTGGCTTATAAGAAGAAAATCAGATAATTACTTAATCGGTACAGCAGGTTTAATCGATCTAAACTTAGGAAGACAATCAATCGAATGGGGTTACGGAATTGATCCAAAGTTATGGGGAAAGGGCTACATTTTACAAATTCAAGAAATCTTAAAAGACTATGTTTTCAATGTGTTAGAACTTAATAGAATTCATGGTGTAACAATGGCTAATAATTTCAAGACTATTGAATCTATTCAAGCTGCAGGCATGATACACGAAGGAATATCCAGAGATCATTACTGTAAAAATGGAGAATTTTTTGATGGTTGGCGATACGCTATGACAAAAAAAGATTATGAAAGTCAGACTCATTCTAAATCAAATAATCAGGATATTACATCTGATCAAGTGATAAAGATAGTCAATGAGATTCTAGTAAATGAATCTATAGATATAAATTCGAGCATGGAGAATACTAAAACTTGGGACTCTTTAAATCATATGTTAATAATTGTTGCTTTTAAAGAAAAGCTAGCCTTGGATTTATCTCCTAGCGACATAGCAGATGCAATTTCTATAAAATATATTATGAAAATTATCAAGAGTATTCAGAATTAAATGAATGTTGCATCATTAATCTATTCAGAATCAAAAAATTTTTCTAATAGCCATGCATTAAAAATAGAAAATGTTGTCACTACATATAGTGATCTGTTTGAGAGAGCATTAAGAATTGCTTCAATCCTAATAGATAGTGGAGCAAAAAAAGAAACAATAGGCATAGTAGGACAAAGAAAAGTTGCATCATATGTTGGATTATTATCAATTCTGTCAGCAGGTTGCAGCTTCACACCAATAAATCCAAAACATAATAAAGTAAAAATCAGATCAATATTAAATGGGTCAAAAATAAGATTTCTTATCGGAGATGAGTCAGATATTTCAAAGCTAGATAAAGACATGTTATTAAATATAGATTTAATAATTCTGCCACAAAGTAATTTGAAGAAGATGAAAAATGAAACCATCGTAAATGAAAAAGATATTCTGCAGACTAAAGCTTTATCTAAACCAATAGATTGTGATGATGAAGACATTGCTTATATAAACTTTACATCTGGATCTACAGGTAAACCAAAGGGAGTAAAGATTTCTCATAAAAATATTATTAACTTTATAATGAACATGTCAGATATCTATAAAATAGATCCAGGCTTTAATGCTTCACAAACCTTTGATTTAAGTTTTGATCCATCTGTTTCTGACATTTTATTTACTTGGTACAAGAATGGTATTTTATGCGTCTTGCCTGAAAAGGAAATGTTAGTACCAACTGATTTTATTATTAGAGAAAAAATAAATTTCTGGAATTCAGTCCCCTCAATTGCAAATTTCATGATCAAGACAGGCAATTTAAACCCAAAATCATTTCCAAATTTAAAACATAGTATGTTCTGTGGAGAACAGTTTTCTACTCATATTGCAAAGGCATGGAGAATAGCTGCGCCAAATAGCACAATTGAAAATTTATATGGCCCAACAGAAACAACAATTTATATAACAAGATATATCTACACTAAAGAAGATGAAAACAAGGATTTTAAAAATGACATTGTGCCAATTGGCTTACCTTTAGGCGATCATAAATTCGCACTTATTGACGAAAAAGAAAACCTTGTTCATGAAAATCATAAAGGTGAAATAGTTTTTTCTGGAAAACAGCTATCAAAAGGCTATCTTAATGACAAAGATAAAACAAATGATGTTTTTAAGAAATTTAATTGGGATACAGATAATCTTTTATGGTATAAGACTGGAGATCTTGGGTTTCTAAATAGTCAAGGTAATCTAGAATGTATTGGAAGAATTGATAGCCAAATTAAAATTGCTGGAAGGAGGATAGAAATTGGAGAAATAGAATATGCACTATCTCAATTCAAAAAAACAAAAGGAGCAGTAGTTGTACCTTTAAGAGATTCTCAAGACATAGTTATAGGATGTGCTGCATTTATAATAGAGGATTTAACAATAGAAGAAGAAAGGTTTATTAGAGAAGAAAGCATGAAAACTCTGGATTCAGTATTTTTTCCAAAAAAAATAATTTCAATTGATAATTTTCCAAAAGCTGAAAGCGGAAAAGTTAACAGAAAAAAACTTGAAGCTATTGCAAAGAATTTCTAAATGAGGTTCTTGAGTAACATTATTTCTTTCAGCTTGCCTAAACATAAAGATGTAATTATTTTTGATGAAATAAATTCAAATGTTATATCTAAGGTTATTCCAAAAAATTATAGTTCATATATTCTTAAAACAAGGCCAGTTCAAATTGTAGTTACATTCAAGATTATTTTATATTTTTTTAAATATTTAAAAGATTTAAGGATCTTTAAAAGATTTTCTCCAGGAAAAAGTTTCTTTAAAAATATATTTTGGCAACTATTATGCATCTATTTAAAGTCTTATATAATTGTATCAAAGCCTAAAGCGGTTATTACATCAATAGATAATTGCACAAAGTTTGCATGGCTCTCAAAAAATCTCACAGTGATACCCTTTTTGGCTGTTCAGAACGGATTTCGTTTAAGCTATGACGTTGACAATGAATCAATGTACCATTGTCAGAATCTATTTTGTTATGGTGAGTTTGAAGCTGAAAAATTTCCATCTAGGAATTGGACCGTAGACAATTTTTATCCTATCGGCTCTTTGAATGCTTCTCTATATTTAAAACAAACCAATGAGGAGATTCCTAATGAATACGATATTTTAGTTGTTTCATGCTGGAGAGGTAATATTGGCTTTCAAAAAGATGTAGAAGACAGCATGAATGCAATGAAATTATTTGACAAAGAATTTTCAGAATATTTGTCAAAGAAAAATTTAAAAGCAGCAGTCATATTAAGGTCTGAAAGAAAATCTGACCAATGGTATATGCCTGAAATAGGAATGAACGAGGAGGAGTACTATAAATCTATCTATCAAGACAAGATTGATATAATAGATACCGATTTTTCAATTAGAAATGTCTATCCTTTAATTAATAAATCAGCAGTTATAATCTCAGGTTTTTGCTCTTCTGTGCTATTAGAAGCATTTGGAATTGGTAAAAAAATTATGTATTTTGACTACACTTACAATGATAAATATTTTATTGATTTCCATGAAGATATTGTTTTTAAAAAACAATTTGATAATGATTGTATAAATCTTGACAGTTCTTTAGATGAATTGTTAAAAATTTCTTATGAAGAATACACAAAAAAATTTTCTTACCTAATGAGATATTACCAATCTTTAGATATGAATCGATCATCCCAAGATATAATTAGATCAAAAATAGATGAAATAATTAAGCTACATGAATATTAAAAACAAAACCTCTTTTAAAGAATTTAAAAAACAAAATATAGAAAAAAGATTCTTTAAGTATGATGGATTTCATGACAGGATTTTTGTCAGCCCGGCTCTCTTTGTGTCTTGGATATGTATTCGCTTAAAAATTAGTGCTAATCAGGTTTCATGGTTTTCAGCTTTTGTGGCGGTTTGTGGCGCTATATTAATTTCAACCCAAAACTATCTATATGTTTTTATTGGCTCTCTCACATATTTATTATGGTACTTTTTAGATTATGTTGATGGTTCAATAGCGAGAAACAATAATACCCAATCTATTGAAGGTCAATACATAGACTGGCTAATGAATGTTATCGCAACAGTATCAATCACTGCTGGTGTTGCTATTGGAGCGATTTTAGTTGGTGGCGAATGGTTAATACCATTTGCAATATTAGCAATATTAGCTTCTGTGCTCTCTTATGACAGAAATTCTATGGCATGGTTTTCAATTGTTATGGAATACCAGCAAGAAAAGACAAGCAGCACTGAAAATTTTAAAAAAAGTTATAAAGATCACACGAATTTTTCTAAAATAAATCTAACTCTTAAAAGAGTAAAGAAAATAATAATGTTGTTTTTTCATGAGAATTACATGATTTTTATATTGCCATTTCTAGCATTTATACAAGTAATATTTTTAAAAGAACTTGTGGATTTCAGAGTAATACTTACAATTTTAGCTGGAACACTAAATTTTTTAGTTATGGTTTCGTTAATACATGGGGTTGTTAAGGAAAAAAAGGCATCAAAAGCATATAATTCTTTACTAATCGATGAAAGAAGACCAAATCTTCCAGAGGATCATTTTTTTGATAACTAATTAAGGAGATTCAATGCAAGTATTAATACCAGCAGCAGGAATGGGGAAAAGACTAGGAGATGCAACTTCTAATAAGACCAAATGCATGGTTAAATTGGGTGACAAAACGCTTATTGAGCATTGTCTTGATACAGTTGTTCTTCATGATATTTCTAAAATAATACTTATAGTCGGGTATGAAAAAGACAAATTAAAAGATTTCTTAGGAAATAAATATAAGGATACAGAAATTGTATATATTGATAACGATGACTATGACAAGACAAATAACATTTATTCAGTTTTTTTAGCAAAAGATCTTTTACTTCAAGATGATACCATCTTGATTGAGAGTGATTTGATTTTTGAACCTAAAGTATTTGAAATGGTTTTAGATAATAAATGTAAAGATTTAGCAGTTGTAGACAAATATAGAGCATGGATGGATGGAACTGTAGTAAAAATTGATAATGACTTCTCTATAAGCCATTTTATTCCAAAAAGCAGCTTTAGTTATGATGAAATTAATAACTATTATAAAACTGTAAATATATATAAATTTTCTAAGGAGTTCTTAAAGGATATTTACATACCTTTTTTGGAAGCTTATTCGAAGGCACTTGGAAATAATGAGTATTATGAGCAGGTACTTAAAGTTATTGTAAATTTAGAAATGAATCAACTTAAAGCTCTGCCTCTTAATGGACAAAAATGGTATGAAATTGATGATGCTCAAGATCTTGATACTGCAAATATTTTATTTTCAACCCCAGAAAAAAAATATGACTTACTCTCTAAAAGGTATGGAGGATATTGGAGGTTCGACGACTTAATAGACTTTTGCTATCTTGTTAATCCTTATTTTCCTCCAATCAAAATGAAAGAAGAAATTAATTTTAGTCTTCAAAAGTTAATACAGAGTTATCCATCAGGTCAAAATGTTCAAGCATTTCTTGCTGCAAAAATGTTTGATATTTCTCCAAATCATATTGTTGTGGGAAATGGAGCGGCTGAATTAATAAGTATTATGACTAATAGCTTAGATTTAAAATTTGGAATTTATGGTCCAACTTTTGATGAATATACATCAAGATTTGAGAATATTGACATAAAAATTTCTGATAATGATGGTTTTGCATATGTTGAGAAGGATATCCAAGATCTAGCTAAATCTAATGATGGGGTTATTTTAATAAATCCTGATAATCCAACTGGAAATTTTATTAACTATGATGGAATTATTAAAATACTCGATGATTTTAAATCAAATAATAAAATTTTAATTTTAGACGAATCATTTCTTGATTTTGCAGAAAATGGTTTTGAATCCTCTGTTTTAAATAAAATTGATCTTGAAAACTATAAAAATTTAGTAGTTCTAAAAAGTATTGGTAAAAGTTACGGAATTGGCGGTTTAAGACTTGGGGTATTGGGATCTTCGAATGAAGAACTGATCAATAAATTAAAATCAGATATTTCTATTTGGAATGTAAATTCAATCTCTGAGTTTTACTTACAAATAATTGGTAAATATTATGATGAATATAAAGATAGCTGCAAAAAAATAATTTATGCAAGACAGCTTTTAATGAAGGGGCTTGAGAAAATAGAATACTTAAAACCATATCCATCACAAGCAAATTATATTTTTTGTAAATTAATGAATAAAAGTTCGAGACAGCTCGCCATAGATTTGTGTAATGATTATTCCATTTTGATAAAAGATTGTTCAAAAAAGAATAACATACATAAAGATTATATAAGGATTGCTGTTAGAGATATAAGAGACAATGAGTATCTTTTGAATAGTTTAGAAGAGTTGAAATAAGTTCTTCATGTCATATCAGAAATACGAACTCTTGTCTTTAAATATGCTTGCTGAAACAGAAGAACATTTTGAAGAAAGAGCAAAAGGTCTAGCAACTGAGATCAAAACACTAAATATGTGGACTGTACCAATTGTTGTGGAAATAAACTCAAATGCGATAATGGATGGTCATCATAGATATAATGCTGCAAAACTTTTAGGCTTAAGCAGGATACCTTGCATCGCATTTTCATATCTTGACGATAATGTTGTGCTTAGATCTTGGTCTAGAGACTATCAGGTAACCATTGATGAAGTTTTAAGAAATATTGAATTAAATAAAAAATTTCCACCCAAAACAACACGACACATATTTAAACCTCAAATAAATGAAGTTAACTTACCTTTGGATTTTTTATATTAATTAATTTTTTTTGCAGATAGATTAAATCTAAATTTTGAGTTTTTATAATTTTTACAGGGGTTTTTAAAAAATTTGACTTCTTTAAACCCGACTTTCTTCAGCAAAGATAAGAGTTCATTCTTGCTAAAAAATAAATGTTGATGATTTTGGTATTTTTCATCATATTCTTCAGGACTTTTATACAATTTTTTTCTCTCAGAGTGATATTCTTGTTCCATTTCAATATTATTAAGATCCATAATGATGAGAAGACCACCTTTACGAAGATTTCTAAATGAATTATTAAGAGTCTTCAAAACATAATCATTGTCTGGAAAATAGTTAAAAACAGAGTGAGAAATAATGACATCCATATCAATATTTAAGCTCCAGTCTTCAATTGCTTCTTTGAGTTCGAAACTTCCTTTTAAATATTTTTTTGCAAGCTTGATAAGATTTTGTGAGTAGTCTATTCCATAAATTTTGCAGCTTGAATGGTCCTGCAAAGATTGAAGAAATGCGCCAGACCCGCAACCTATCTCGAAAACATTTGAATTAATAGATAAACCAAACTCTTTCGCTATGAAGCTAGTTAATATTTTCCAATCTTGAATACTGTAGTCTCCAACCCCAGTATCAAATCCATTCGCTAAAATTAATTGTTGAAGGAGGTCATCCGTATCTGAAAAATTAGCATTTCTGTTATTCCAAACCTTTTGCCAGTTTTTGTACGAAATTTTGTTATCAGTCATTTAGAAATTATTTTAGATTCTGTTGAGTATATTTTACAATGTTTTATGCGAACCAAGAATCGACAATGATAAAAATAGCTAAGACAAATATTGATATTAATAATCAAGAAGGTATTGAAAATCAAACACTTTTGGGCACATGGTGCATGAAAAATCATTTCAATTATTTAGAAGATCAAAGAAAATATAAATTTGTACCTTATCATTGGAAAAATAAAGAAAAATATGCACAGGATTCTGAGTATTTAGATGAGATTTATGAAAATAAATTACAGGATTGTTCAAAGCATTTAAATAGAATCCATAATCTCGATAAAGATTTAAGATTTTGGCGGATAATTGTTGGCCCATGGCTAAGATTCTTTATTGACGCACTATTTGACAGATATGAATGCATCAAGTTAAGTCAAGAATATTATGAAAATACAGAATTTACCATTCATGAATATGAGAATAAAATTCCAATGGATTTTAATGAGTTCTATGAAAATTTAACTTCAGATTTTTGGA
>MDTG01140027.1_pt1 | contig 20322 bp, 10 predicted proteins | sample 811421 | NCBI WGS metagenome assembly MDTG01 (sample SAMN05326645, study PRJNA326480) | marine metagenome | isolation source: seawater | place: Pacific Ocean: South East | collected 2011
GGGCGCGCTCGCGCCGGGCCCGGTCTGGGCGGCGGCGTACGACGCCGGGAGGGCGAGGGCGAGCGCGGTCAGCGCGCAGGCGACGCGATTGAGCTTCGGATTCGACACGACACACATCTCCAAGGGCGTCCCCGGCGCAGGTCCCGAACGGGCGCCGGAGGAGCAACACATCCCACCGGCCGCGGAGCATAGCAGCGATCGCGGACCCATGAACGACCGTTCAGCGTCAGCGTGACTTTGCACGGGCCAAGGCCCGCCGTTGATCGCGCCCCGGCGCCGCGGTACCTGTCTCCGCCGCAGCGGCCTCCGAGGCCCCCGGCTCCGCCGCGCTTCCGTACTGCTCTCCCGTACCGCGCTTCCGTACCGACCCCCCGCGCCTCTCTCGCTCATGCGCCCGCTCCTCGCCCTCGCCGCCTCGACGCTCCTCCTCGCCCTCGCCTCCCCGGCGCAGGCGTGGAACGTCCTCCCCCCGGGGCCCGAGGGCTGGCAGGCGGCGGGCCACGCGGGCATCCGCGGCGTGACCATCGGGCCCATCGAGTCGATCCAGCAGCCCCACCGCGGCTACGGCACGGCGCGCTCCGCGGCGCTCCTCGATCACCTCCAGGCCATGGGCGTCGGCTGGGTCTCCATCACCCCCTTCGGCCGCATCTGGAGCCTCGAGAGCGAGCGCATCCGCATGGACTTCGAGGCGCCCTACCCGGCCAACCGCGAGGCGGTGATGGGCGTCATCCGGCAGGCGAAGGCGCGCGGCATGAAGGTGCTCCTCGTGCCGCACCTCTGGGTCGAGACGGAGGGCTGGCGCGGGGAGATCGATCCCGGCGACGCGGCGGGCTGGGAGGCCTACCGCGAGAGCTACCGGGCCTTCGTGCTCGCCTGGGCGCGGGACGCCGCGGAGGCCGGCGCGGACATGCTCAGCGTGGGCGTCGAGTGCAAGAGCTGGTCGGGGCGCTTCGGCGGCTGGTGGACCGACTTCATCGCGGAGGTGCGGGCGGTCTTCCCCGGGCTGCTCACGTACAGCGCGAACTGGGACGAGGCCGAGGACGTGCTCTTCTGGGACCAGCTCGACCTCATCGGCATCAACGCCTTCTACCCGCTCGCCGAGGCCGACGGCGCGAGCGACGCGGCGTACGCCGAGGGCGCCGAGCGCATCGTGCCGCAGGTCCGCGCGCTGGCCGAGGGCTTCCAGATGCCCGTGCTCTTCGTCGAGGTCGGCTACACGACGCGCGCGAACGCCGCCGTGCAGCCCTGGCTCTGGCCCGACGGCATGGACGGCGTGGTGATCGACGAGCGCGAGCAGGCGCGGGCCCTGGACGCGAGCTTCCACGCCTTCCTGGACGAGCCGTGGTTCGTCGGCTTCTTCGTGTGGCGCTACTACGCGACGCTCGAGGACGTGAGCCAGGAGGCCATCTGGGGCTTCAGCCCGCACGCGAAGATGGCCGAGCCGCTCCTCGTCGAGACCTTCGACGCGCGCTGGGCCGTCGACCCGATCCCCTGGCCCTGGTCCACCGGCGAGCCCGTCCCCGCGCCCGACCCGCTCCCGCCCGTGCCTCCGCTGAGCCACTGGCGCGACTGAGTCGGGAGCGCGCTCAGGCCTGCTCCGGCGCGGCCCGTTTCCGCACGAAGCCGACGACCTCGTCGAGGTGCTTCAGCACGGCGAACTCGTGGTTGAAGACGCCCTCGATGATGCCCTCCGGGTCGATCACGTAGGTCACGCGGTGGCTCACGCCCGGGAGCAGGCTGAAGAAGGTGCGGTAGCTCTTGGAGATGCGCCGGTCCGCGTCCGCGATCATCGGGAAGGAGGCCTGCTCCTCCTCGGCGAAGCGGCACTGGGTCGCGTGGTCGTCGCAGGAGACGCCGACGACCTCGGCGCCGAGCGCCTGGAGCTCCGGGTAGTTGTCGCGGAAGCCGCGCGTCTCGCGGACGCAGTTGCGCGTGAAGGCCCGCCGGAAGAAGTAGAGCACGACGGTCTTGCCGCGGAGCGACGAGAGGCGGAGGGTCCGCCCGTCGGTCGTCACCGCCACGAAGTCGGGCGCCCGATCTCCCACGGAGAGCATCGCGCACACGATAGCGAAGCCGGGCCCGCCACCCCGAATTCGGGACGCCCGTGTCCGGTGCGCCCCGTCCGGTGCCCCTCCGTCCGGTGCTCTCCGACGGTGCCCCTCCGTCCAGTGCCCCTCCGTCCAGTGCCCCTCCGTCCAGTGCTCTCCGGCGGCGCTCTCCGGCGGCGTGAGCTCCGCCGTGCTCCACCACCGTGCTCCACCGCCCGAGCGGCCTACTCGACGCGGAAGGTGGCGCGGACCCGGGTGGTCACGCGCTGCCGGAGCGGGACCCGCAGGGCGAGCGTGCCCTTCTTCGTCTTCGAGGTGCCCAGCATGCGCGGCGACTCCTCGGCGACCACGGCCTCGGCCCGCTCCTCCTCGAAGGCGATGACGCCGACCACCTTCGCGCCCAGCACGGCCGCCGCCGCTTCGGCCTTCCGCCGGGCGAGCTGCGCGCAGGCCGCGAGCCGCTCCCCCTGCCGATCGGCCGACGCCGGGAAGCGCCACTCGGTGCGCGTCAGGCGCACGTCCTCCATGGAGGCGAGCACGTCGAGCACCTCGCCGAGCTGCCCGGGGCGCACGCGCACCCGCAGCATGTAGGTCGCCGCGCTGCTCCGCCCGAGGAAGCCGCTCGTCGTCCGCCCCTGGAGGGCCTCGAGGGCGACGTCGTCGACGCCGAGCTGGTGGAGCGCGGCCACGAAGGCCTTCACCTCGCGCACCTGGGCGAGCGCCTCGCCGCCGGTGGAGAGGCGGCTGCCCTCGACGGCGACGTGGAGATCGGCGCGCTCGGCGACGACCTCGTCGCTGTGCTCGGCGTGGACGACGATCTGGTCGTTGGAGAGGGGTTCGGTCACGGCGGGGAGGTCACGGCGGGGAGGATCACGTGATGATGAGGTTGAGGATCTTGTCCTGGACCCAGATGGTCTTGCGGAGCGTACCGCCTTCGAGGGCCTCGGCGATCTTCGGGATCGCCTTGGCCGCCGCGAGCGCGTCCGCCTCCGAGGCGCCGGGCGGGAGCTCGACGACGCCGCGCTTCTTCCCCTTCACCTGCACGGGGATCTCGAGCACGTCGTCCTTCAGGAGCTCCGGATCGGCCACCGGCCAGGGCGCCGCCTGCACGGAGGGCGCATGCCCGAGCAGCGCCCACATCTCCTCGCCGAGGTGCGGCGCGAAGGGGTGCACGAGCTGGGCGAGGACCTCCACGCCGGCCTTCGGCGCGCCCGCCTTCTGGAGCTCGCTCGAGAGCACCATCATCGCGCTGATCGCGGTGTTGAAGCGGAGGCCCTCGATGTCGCCCGTGACCTTGTCGATGGTCTTGTGCACGAGGCGGAGCGTCTCCTCGTCCGGCGCCGCCTCGCTCGCCTCGCTCGCCAGCCGCCAGCAGCGGTCGAGGAAGCGCTTCACGCCGCCGATGCTCTCCGTGTTCCACGGCTTGGACGCCTCGAGGGGGCCCATGAACATCTCGTAGGTGCGGAGCGCGTCGGCGCCGAAGCTCTCGACGATGTCGTCCGGGTTCACGACGTTCCCGCGCGACTTGCTCATCTTGAAGGCCTTCGCCTCGACCTCCACGGACGGGTCGGCCTCGAGCACCATCTTGCCGTCCTTGGTCTTCGTGACCGCGTCCGCGTCGTGCTTCTCGCCGGCCTCGTCGACGTACTCGATCTCGCCGAGGATGATCCCCTGGTGGACGAGCTTCTGGAAGGGCTCCTCCACGGGCAGGTAGCCGGCGTCGAAGAGCACCTGGTGCCAGAAGCGCGCGTAGAGGAGGTGGAGCACGGCGTGCTCGGCGCCGCCCACGTAGAGGTCGACGGGGAGCCAGGTCTTCACCGCCTCCTCGCTCCAGGCGGCCTGGTCGTTGTCGGGGTCGCAGAAGCGCAGGTAGTACCAGCAGGAGCCGGCCCACTGCGGCATGGTGTTGGTCTCGCGGGCGAACCAGCGGCCGTCCTTCTGGAAGAAGCGCCAGTCCTTCGCCCGGGCGAGCACGCCCCGCGGGTCGTCGCCGGGGGCGTAGTCCTCGAGCTCCGGCAGCGTGACCGGGAGCGCGCTCTCCTCGACCGGGATCGGCGAGTCGTAGTCCACCGTGAAGTCGACGCCCTCTTCGCCCTGGCGCGGGTCCGTCCCCTCGCTCTTCAGCTCGACCGGGAAGTAGATCGGGAAGGGCTCGCCCCAGTAGCGCTGCCGGCTGAAGACCCAGTCGCGGAGCTTGAACTGCACCCGCGCCTCGCCCTTCCCCTCGGCGGCGAGGTCGGCCGTGATCGCGGCCTTCACGGCGGCCGTCTCCATGCCGTCGTACTTGCCGCTGTTCACGGCGACGCCGGGCTCGGCCATCGCCTCCTTCAGCGCGCCCTCGGTCGGCTCGCCGGTCTTCGAGACGACCTCGACGATCGGGATGCCGAACGCCTTCGCGAACTCGAAGTCGCGCGTATCGTGCGCGGGCACGGCCATGATGGCACCCGTGCCGTAGCCCCAGAGCACGTAGTCGGCGACCCAGATGGGCACCTCGGCGCCGTTGACCGGGTTGATGGCGTGGCCGCCCGTGAAGACGCCGGTCTTCTCCTTGCTCTGCTGGCGCGCGAGGTCGCTCTTGTTCTTCGCCTCCGCGACGTAGGCCTCGACCTCGTCGCGCCGGGCGTCGGTCGTCACCTTCGCGACGAGCGGGTGCTCGGGCGCGAGCACCATGAAGGTGGCGCCGAAGAGCGTGTCCGGGCGCGTCGTGTAGACCTCGATGGTCTCGCCCGCGTGGCCGGCGACGCCGAAGCTCACCTGCGCGCCCTCGGAGCGGCCGATCCACTCCTCCTGCATGGTGCGCGTGGAGGTCGGCCAGTCGACGCCCTCGAGGCCGGCGAGGAGCCGGTCGGCGTAGGCGGTGATCTTCAGGACCCACTGGCGCAGCGGGCGCCGCTCGACCGGGTGGCCGCCGCGCTCGCTCTTGCCGTCGATGATCTCCTCGTTGGCGAGCACCGTGCCGAGGGCCGGGCACCAGTTCACCGTGACCTCGTCCTGGTAGGCGAGGCCCCGCTGGAAGAGCTGGAGGAAGATCCACTGGGTCCAGCGCACGTAGCCCGGGTCGGTCGTGTCGACCTCGCGCTCCCAGTCGTAGGAGAAGCCGAGCATCTTCAGCTGCCGGCGGAAGTTCGCGATGTTCTCGCGGGTGGTCTTCGCCGGGTGCGTGCCCGTCTTCACGGCGTGCTGCTCGGCCGGGAGCCCGAAGGCGTCCCAGCCCATGGGGTGGAGCACGCTCTTGCCGCGGGCGCGCTCGAAGCGGCAGACGATGTCGGTCGCCGTGTAGCCCTCCGGGTGGCCGACGTGGAGGCCGCTCCCCGAGGGGTACGGGAACATGTCGAGGACGTAGAGGCGCTCCTCACCGGGCTGCTCGGGCGTGCGGAAGGTGGCGTTCTCTTCCCAGAAGCGCTGCCACTTCGGCTCGATGGAGGCGGGATCGTAGCGGTCCATTTCCCCGCTGCCATAGCACGCGAGGCGCGCGGCTCGCTCGGGGTTTTTACGCGCCCCGCGAAGCTCCGGCGACCGGGCCGCCCGGGTCAGGAGCCGGCGGCGGCAGTCGACGTCGGTGGCGCCGCTCCGCCCGTGGCGTCCGCGGCCTCGCCGCTCCCGGGCTCCCCGGCGTCCTCGGAGTCGGCGTCGGTGGGCGGCGAACCAGGCGAACCGACCGGCTCGACCTCCTCGCCCCGCACCTCCTCGCCCCGCAGCTCGACCTCCCCGCCCGCCGTCGCCGGGAGCCCCGCCGGATCCGGGGCCTGGAGCAGCAGGTAGAGCATGTGGTTGATGAGGTCCGGATCGGCCGTCATCCCGATGTGGGTCGCGTCGACGAAGTGGACGCTGTCCGGGTAGACCGTCGGCGCCGCGTGCGGAACCTGGTGGAGCTGGGCGAGGCCGCTCGTCCGCGTGACCGTCCCGTCGCCCGGCGCCGACTCGCCCCAGCTCAGCTCGCCCGTCTCGCGGTTCACCTCGAGCACGGCGTTCGTGTCGATGGTGTCGCCAACGGCCACGTGGAAGCCCAGCTCCGGCGGAGGCGCCGCCGGCCGGTCGAGCGCCTCCTGGAAGCGGCGCCCGTGCGCGAGGTAGCGGGCCATGTGCCGTCGCACGAGCGCGACGCGCTCCTCGCGGGTCTCGGCGTCCGGCATGAGCAGCTGCAGGTTCTCGTCCTGCTCGGGATGGAAGGGCCCCCAGCCGTAGCGCTCCCACAACGCCACGTCGAAGAAGTCCACGTCTTCGCCGTCCTCGTAGACCACGCGCCCCTCGCCCGGGCGCGGGAGCAGCTGGTAGCCGGAGACGAAGGAGGCGGTCATGGCCGCCGGGTAGTGGGGCAGCATCGGGTTCACGCTCACGCCCTCGGCGAGCACCTGCACGGCCTGCGCCTCGCCCCGGTTCGGCGGGCCGAGGAGGATGGCGCGGCGCACCAGGCGGGCGCCCTCCCAGGTGACGGGCGGGAGCGGCCCCTCCTCCGGGAGCGGCGTCGGGCCGTAGCGGAGGTAATAGCGGACGAGCTGCGAGCCCATGGAGTGCCCGACGAGGTCCACGCGACGGGTGCCGGTGGCCTCCTCGCGGGCGCGGCTGGCGGCGAGCACCACCTCGTGGAGCCGGCGGGCCTCGGCGCTGAGGTCGTGCCGCCAGTCGTAGCCGAAGCCGATGATGGGGTTGCGCCCCTCCTCGAGGTCCTCCTTGGAGATGGCGCGGGGGCGCCGGTCGTGGGCGCCGGCGTCGCCCAGCGCCTGGACGATGCCCTCGAAGACGCCCGGGTAGCCCCGGGCGCGCACGGCGGCGATGCGGATGTCGAGCTCCACGAGGAGGAGCTGGCCTCCGGGCACGAGCTCGTCCTCGATGGACGCCAGCGGGCCCTGCGGATCGTAGGGGAGCGCCAGGTCGCGGAGGAGCTCCTCGTCGCTCTCGTCCCGATCCCAGACGGCGCCCCAGACGACCTGCTCGTCGTCGGCGTGACGGAGCACGGAGCCCATCACGCCGGGGACGAAGATCACCGAGGAGGCCCCCGCGCGGACCCGCTCGCTCTCGGGGCGGTAGATGTCGACGAGCTCGCGCGGGCGCGGCGCGCCACCGCCGCAGGCGAGCGCGGCGAGGAGGGGGATCAGCAGAGCGGGCGGGAGCCCGCGGAGGGAGGTGCGCGACCTGGACACGGGGCGAGTATGGGGTCGGTCGGCGGCGAGGAGGGACGGAAAAGGAAAGGGGCGCCCCCGGGCTCGGGAGCGCCCCTCTCGGTCGTCTGGCGACGGGCCTACTCGCCCTCGCCCTCGCCCTCGCCTTCCTCCGCGGAGGCCGCCGGGAACTGCACGCCGGGCGCCGGGATGGGCGTGGCGCTCCGGCGGTTCGACATGCCGAGGAAGCCGCCGCTGCCGCCGATGGGCGTCGAGCCCGCGCAGCTCACGTGGCCGTCCTCGTGGTAGGCGCAGCAGAAGTTCCAGCCGCAGCCCATGGCCGCGATCGGGCCCCAGCCGCCGACCGTCTCGTCGCTGGCGCGCTCCCAGTCCCAGGGGCTCGTCACGTCGTCCGTGTCCGAGTCCCCGTGGCCGGTCTCACCGAAGTCGTTCGCGCCCCAGCACTTCACCTCGCCGCCGCGGACGACGACGCAGGTGGTGTCGTAGAGGTCGTTCGCGACCGCGACCACGTTGCGGAGGCCGCGCACGGCCGTCGGCTCGTTGGCGTTGTTCTCCCGGCCGGTCTTGCCGTCGCCGATCTGCCCGTCGTCGTTGCTCCCCCAGCACATCAGCGAGCCGTTGCGACGCACCGCGCAGAAGTTGTAGCCGCCGCCGCCGAGGTCCATCGCGTCCGAGATGCTCAGCTCGACCGGCGAAGGCGAGGAGCTGGTGTCACCGTTGCCGAGCTGCCCGTAGGAGCCCGAGCCCCAGCAGTAGACCTTGCCGCTCTCCTGGAGGGCGCAGACGCTGCTCGTGCCGACGGCGATCTCCGTGATGTCCCCGAGGTCCGGGATGCGGGCCGGCTCCATGGTGGTCTCACCGCGGCTGCCCCGGCCGAGCTGGCCCGAGTTGTTGCCGCCGATGCAGGAGACGCCGCCGTCCTGGTGAATGGCGCAGAGCACCATCGAGTGGGCGCTGCCGCCGACGTCGATGGCCTTGGCGTCGTCGATGCCCTCGATGGCCATGGGCAGCGAGGTCGAGACCTGGCCGTCGATGCGGCCCCAGCAGGCGACGGTGCCGTTCTTGCGGAGCGCGCAGGAGCGGCCGAGGCCCGTCGAGACCTGCACGGCGTCGGAGATGCCCGGCACGTGCATGTCGCCCGAGGAGGGGTTCGCGCGGGTGCTGCCGAGGCCGAGGCGGCCGTCGCTGCCCTGGCCGAAGCAGAAGACCTGGCCGTCCTCCTTCACGCCGCAGACCTGGTGGCTGCCGACGGAGATGCCGCGGGTGAGCTCGAGCTCGCCCTCGGCCGCCGGGAACTCGTCGAGGCTGCTCGGCTCGGCGGAGAGCTGGGCGATGGCCGGGATGACCTCCGCCGCGACGTGCAGCGAGCGGGCGTCGCCGTTGCCGAGCTTGCCGTTGCCGGCCGAGCCCCAGCAGACGAGCTTGCCGTCGTTGGTGACCGCGCAGGCGTGGGTCTCGCCCGTGTCGAAGCGCGCGGCGTTCGAGACACCCTGAACGGCGGTCGGGGTCGGGACGTTGCCCTCCTCCGAGCCGACCGCGAGGAGCTTCGCCGTGTAGTTGTTGTAGCCCCAGCACTGCACGTTGCCGTCGCCGAGGAGCGCGCAGCTGCGGCGCGTGTCGAGGTCGAGGTCCGTGACGTTGGTCAGGCCCGTGACGGCCACCGGCGAGGGGGCGTAGGTGCCCGACCCGGACTCGCCGTTGCCGACCTGGCCGGCGTCGTTCTGGCCCCAGCACATGACACCCGAGCCGGTAACGGCGCAGCTGTGGTTGCCGCCCGCGGCCACCTCGGTGGCGCCGGTGACGCCCGAGACGCTGACCGGGGTGTTGCTGTCGCGGCGCTGCTCCTCGCCCTGGCCGAGCTGGCGGCTCGAGCCGGCGCCCCAGCAGCTCACCGTGCCGTCGCCGAGGCGAGCGCAGGCGTGGCCCCGGCCGAGGCTGATCTGGGCGACGCCCGTCAGGCCCGTGACCTGTACCGGGGAGGCGCTGTCGTCGCGGGCGCCGTTGCCGAGGCGGCCGTTGCTGCCCGAGCCCCAGCAGTGGACCGAGCCGTCGGACTTGCGGGCGCAGCTGAACTCCGTGCCGAGGGCGATCTCCTCGACCCCCGTGAGGCCCGAGACCGCGACCGGCGCGTGGGCGACGTCCGTGTTGCCGGCGCCGAGCTCGCCGTGCGTGTTGCGGCCCCAGCAGGAGACCTCGCCGTTCTGGCGGAGGGCGCAGGTGTGGTAGCTGCCGCAGGCGATCGCCTTCGCGTCGCTGAGGCCGCTGACCGGCGCCCAGCTCCAGCGGTCCTGGGCCGTGCCGTCGCCGAGCTCCCCGTCGAGGTTGCGACCGGCGCAGAAGACCTCACCGCTCGCCTTGAGCACGCAGGTGTGACTGTCGCCGCCGCAGACCATCGGCTCGATGGGCGGGGGACCCGCCGGCTCGGTCGGGGTCTGCTCGGTGTTCGTTCCCTGTTGCGCTTCTTCCTCGTCGCCTCCGCAGGCGAGAGCGAGGGTCAGCAGCAACGCGACGCTGATACGCGTGGCGTTCATTCGTTTCACTCCTCCCGTTCCACCACCGTGGAACGAGGGCGTTCTACCGAATTCCACCCTCACCGCATAGGGGCGATTTTCGCGGAGCGAGCGCGGTCCCCATATTGGGGGAAGGGAGGAAATCGACAGTGGCGCCGGAATCACGTGACCCGATCGGGGCCTCGGCGTCCTCTCCCGGGGGCATGACGCCCACGAAGCGAGCCGCCTTGACCTCCCTCTTCCTGCTCCTGGCCTGCGGCGACAACGGCGCGGGTGGCGCCGCGCGCTGCGACGATCGGACCCCATGCCCCGGCGGGCAGCGATGCGAGGCCGGGCGCTGCGTCGACGCCCTCGCGGACGCCGGCCCGCGCGCCACCCCCGACGCCTCCGACCGCGGAGACGCCTCCGCTCCAGACGGCGGCGAGAGCCTGGCGGCCTTCTGCGAGGGCGAGGGGCCGCTCATCGTGGTCGGGGACGGCGCCGGGAGCGCCGAGGAAGACTGCGCCGGCCGGATCGCCGAGCGCTCCTTCCGCTATGCGCTCTGCACCTGCGAGGGGCTGGTGACGAGCCACACCCTCCGGACCGACTCCTTCGACTCCGACATGGGCCCCTACACGCCCGGCGGCCGCGGGGGCTCCGTCGGCACCAACGGCGGCGGCAACAGCACCGCGCGCTGGGACGTGGGGGGCGCGCTCTGGTCCTCCGGCGACACGGGCTGGACCGTGGCGCAGCCCCTCGAGGTCGGCTCCGAGCTCCACCTGGCGAGCCGCCTCGCCGGCTCCGAGGTCGAGGTCGCGCGGGACGCCCGGGTGGGCGGGGGGATCGCCCTCGACGCCCTCACCGTCGGCGGCGAGCTGCGGGTCCCCGAGGGCGCCGCCGTGGCCGTCGACGCGCTCGCCCTCGGCTCCGAGGCGCGCGGCCCGGTGAGCGTGGAGGATCCCTGCGCCTGCGGAGAGGGCGAGCTGGTGGACATCGCGGGCTTCGTCGCGCGCTACGCGCGCGAGAACGAGAACGCCGCGATCGGCCTGGCCCCCGACGCGCTCGCCGACGTCGCGGGCGAGACCACCCTCGAGCTGCCCTGCGGGCGCTACTACCTCGACCGGATCTCCGCCGGCGCCCCCCTCACCCTCCGCGTGACCGGGCGCGTGGCGCTCTTCGTCGCCGGCTCCATCACCGCGAACGACGCCTTCCGGATCGTCCCGGAGGGCGACGCCGAGGTCGACCTCTTCGTGGGCGGCGACGTGACCGGCGCCGGGGCCTTCGCGATCGGCACCGCGGAGGCGCCCGCGCGGGCGCGCATGTACGTCGGCGGTGACGGCACCGTGAACCTCTCCGCCGCGACCACCTTCGCCGGCAACCTCTACGCGCCGCGAGCCGAGCTGGTGACGGCGGGGGCCGTGGAGATCTTCGGCGCCGCCTTCGTCCGGCGCCTCGCCGCCTCCGGGGCGCTCGACATCCACTACGACACCGCGATCCTCGAGGCCGGCGACGACTGCGGCATCCCCGAGACCTGCGACTCGTGCGGAGACTGCCCGAGCGTCCAGGCCTGCATCGACGGGGCCTGCACGAGCTGCCGCGAGAGCAGCGACTGCTGCGCGCCGCTGGTGTGCGTCGAGGGGGCGTGCGTGCCCGAGTTGATCTGAGCGAGGGGGGAGCAGAGGGCGTCGGCGCGGGCACGAGGCCGGGCGGGGCGAGAGCCCGCTCGCGCGACAGCCCGAGCGATGGCAACAGCACCAGCTCGAGCAGCAGCAGCAGCAACACTAGCCCGAGCACCAGCCCCAGCCGGTGCGGAAGCGCGCGCCGGTACGGGAGCGCGCGCCGGTACGGGAGCGCGGACCGGCACGGAAGCGCGTGCCGGTGCGGAAGCGCGCGCCGGTGCGGAAGGGCGTGATGGAGCTGGAGCCGCGAGCCGGAGCTGGAGCCGCGAGCCGGAGCTGGAGCTGGAGCCGGGTCCCGCGGGGCCCGTCCCCTCCCCCCGTGCCCGACGTGCTCAGCTACACACGCAGACCACTCGGCAGACCCGACGACCATGGAGACCGGCGGGCACGGGCACGGGCAGGGGCACGGGCACGGGTCTGATGCACGGGGGGAGGCGCGCCGACGCTACTCGATGACGATGACATCCACCCGCGGAGGCACCAGGAAGAACACCCGGCGCACATCCAAGATCGACCCATCGCCCCGCACGACCAACCGCGCCACGAAGATCTGCGGCTCCGCCGTCGGCTCCACGAACACGTTCTCGCGCGCCACCACGTCCCAGCAGACCGGCGTCCCCGGGAGCAGGCTCGGGTAGGTGTCGTCGTAGCCGTCGCCGTCCGTGTCCGCCGTCGACGCCACCGCGGTGCACTCGCCCTCCCCGCTCGTGTTCACCTCGATCCGGTCCACGAACATCCGCGCGTCGCCGTCGTCCCCGGGCAGGTCCTGGACCTCCACGTTCACGAAGAGCGGCACGCTCTCGGCCACCTCACGGATCGCGTCCGTCACCGCCGTCGTCACCGACGACTCGTCCCCCTGCGCGTAGAGTGGCTCCCCGAGCGAGCCGAAGCTGTTCGAGAGCCGCGCGATCTCCTTGAGGTCCTCCTCCGGCCGGTTGCTCGAGTCCGCGTCCACGCCGACGAAGACGATGTCCTCGTCGCGCAGCCGCGTGGCCGCCGCCGCCGCCGTGTTCACGCCGCAGCTCGTGCACTGGTTGTCCTCGTCCGTGATCGTGATCAGCATCCGCCGCGCGTCCGCCCGGTAGGCCGGGCAGCCGACGCCGCCGGGCACGCACTCGGCGCCCGTGCAGGCCGTCGGGTCCGCGACGCAGGCCACGCTCTCGAAGAGCGACTCGTTCGCGCCACCGCCGTCGGCCCGCCCGGGGATCCGCCGCTGCGTCTCCCCCGAGTCCGGCTGGAGCGCGAGCAGGTTCCGGTAGCTGTTCGGGTTGCCCTCGTAGGTCCCCACGCCGGTCCAGAGGCTCGCGATGCAGCCCGCCACCCGCGGGTCCGAGATGCAGGTCCCGGACGCGCTGCAGACCTGCCCCGCCTCGCACTCCGGATCGCCCGCGCAGGCCGTGCCGAAGTCCGTGCACGTGAGCATGTCGATGACCGAGGTGATCGCGCTCTTCATCGCCTCGATCTCGCCGCTCATCGAGCCGGTCTTGTCGAAGAGGAAGTACACGTCGGCGAACTGGATGTTCGTCCGGAACTCGAGCGTGTCGCTCTCCGGCTCCGGCTCCTCGAGGTAGGGCACGACGAAGACGAAGTCCCCCCGCGTCCGCGGGCTCTCCTCCGGATCGAGCGGGTCCGTGCCCGCGCCCACCTCGATGAGGTCGCTGACCCCGTCGTCGTCCGAGTCCGGATCGGTCGGCGAGGTCCCCGTCGGCCCGAGCGAGCCGCCCTCGAGCGCGTCGCTCAACCCGTCGTTGTCGCTGTCGAGGTCGCGGAAGTCCGGCACGCCGTCCATGTCCGTGTCGACCGGCGGCGTGTCGAGGTCGTCGTCACCCGCCTCGTCGGCGTCGGAGATCCCGTCGCTGTCGCTGTCCTCGTCCTGCTGATCCGGATCCCCGTCCTCGTCCGTGTCGTCGCCGAACTCGTCCCCATCGGCGATCGAGTCGTCGTCCGAGTCCACGTCGCGGAAGTTCGGGAAGCCGTCGTCGTCCGTGTCCGCCGGGAACATGGTCCGCCCGTCGAGCTCCGGGATGTCCGGGATGCGGTCCCCGTCGTCGTCGAGGTCGAGGAAGTCCGGCTCGCCGTCCGCGTCCGTGTCCCCCATCCCCTCGTTCAGGTCCGGCACGCCGTTCCCGTCCGCGTCCTCGTCCCGGAAGGACGGAATCCCGTCCCCGTCCGGGTCCCCGGGCGGCGTCGACGGGTCGTCGTCGCCGGCCTCGACCGCGTCCGGCTGCCGGTCGTCGTCCGAGTCCAGGTCGAGGAAGTCCGGCGTTCCGTCGCCGTCCGTGTCCGTCCCCTCGGAGCGGCCCTCGTCCTCGTCGAGGATGCCGTCCCCGTCGTAGTCGCCGGGCGCCGCGGCGCCGTCCGGCGAGAGGCCGGCGTCACCGCTCCGGCGGCTGTCGTCGTCGCCGCAGGCCGCGGCGAGGAGGAGGAAGAGCGTGATCGTCGCGCGCTTCATGATGAGTCCTTCAGGGAGCGGCCAGGTAAGCGATGAGCGAGTAGGGGCCGGCGAAGCTGGCCGTCGACTCGACGAGGACGTGGTAGGTGCCGGCCTCGAGGGTGCGGTTGAGCAGCGCCGGCACGCCGCTCACGCAGGCGTCCTCGGGCGACACGTCGCATCCCATCGAGCGCAGGCCGAGGTAGATGGGCTCGGTGCCCCCGTCCGTCCGGCGGGCGACGAGTGTGACGTTCCGCGCCTCGCTCAGCTCGAGCACGTGGAAGGCGTCGCGGCTTCCGTCGGGCCCGCAGCTCAGCTCCGCGTCGCTCGCGCCCAGCAGGTTGCCGCGCACCTCGACGCCGTCCTCGAGCGCCGTCGGCGCGCTGCAGTCGTCGTTCGCCGGCGGGAAGGTCGGGTCTTCCGTGCGCGCCGTGACCTCGAGGTCCCCCGCGCTCAGAGCCGTCGAGACGGTCACCCAGTAGGTCCCCGGCTCCACGCGGAGCAGGCGCTCGCTCAGGCCCGGCGTGCCGCTCGTGCAGAAGGTCTCCGTCGCCGGGTTCCCGCACTCGGTCGCCACCGAGAGGTAGTGGATGGCGCCGACGTTCGTCTCGAGGATCACGTCGCGCGTCTCCGTGAGCGTGAAGGAGAAGCTCCCGTCGCGGTTGGACGCGCTCGTGCCGCCGCAGCCCGTGCCCGTGTCGAGCTCGAGCATGTCGAGCGGCAGGGTCGCCGTCGCGTCCGTGACGTCCACCGCCGTCGAGCAGGCGTCGCCCTCGTTCCGCGGCATGGCGTCGACCACGCTCGCCTGGAGCTCCCAGCTGACGGCCGTGCTCGAGCTCGACTCGATCAGCACGTAGTAGGTCCCGGGCGCGAGCGCGCGGCGGCGGATCTCCGCGTCACGGCTCTGCACGCAAGCGATGGCCGTGTCCGGGTTCCCGCAGTCGCGCACCAGCGTCAGATAGGTGGAGGGCGTGATGCTCGAGGTGCTCCGCGTGCTCGCCCGGAGGATGACGTCCTTCGGCTCGGTGATGGTGAGCCGGTAGGCCACGTCGGGCCGGTCCGCCGTCGCGCTCGGCGTGCGGCAGGCGAGCTCGTAGTCGTCGAAGACGTCCGTGAAGAGCCCGGTGAAGGTGCCCCCCGCCGCGATGTCGACCGTGTCCTCGTCGCACACGTCCACCGGCTGCACGGGCGTCGGATCCGCGTAGACGAGCGTGAGCGTGTAGGTGAGCGCCGTGCTCGTCTTCACGACGACGGCGTAGTCCCCGGGCGCCAGATCCCGGGCCGTGAGCGCCGAGCGCTCGCCCTCGTTCGCGCAGAAGGCGTCGGGCCCATCGGAGCCGCACTCGGCGAGCGGACGGATGGCCACGGCGCCGTTGCCCCCCTCCACGTCCAGGAGCACCTGCACGTCCTGCCGCTCGGCGAGCGTGAAGGTGAACATGGCGTCGAGCCCCGTGGGGCGGCAGCCGAGCTGCAGGTCCGAGCTCAGCCCACGCGTGGTCCGCACGTAGCTGCCCGGCCCGGACAGCGCCTCGGCCGTGGCGCAGTCGTCGTTGCTCCCGGTGCAGGTGATCTCCCGCGCGTCCGTCTGGCGATTGCAGTTGTCGTCGAGCGCGTTGTCGCAGACCTCCTCGGCGCCCGGGTAGATGCTCGCGCCGATCTCCGGGTCGTCGTTGCAATCGAGGCCCCCGCAGCGCTCGTCGGCGAACCCGTCGCCGTCGAGGTCGCGGAGCTCGAAGCCGCAGCCCGTCTCCGGGTCGCAGAAGCCGACCGTGCAGGGGTCGCCGTCGACGCAGGTGGCGCGGGGCCCGTCGACGCAGCCGCGCGTCGGCACGCAGAGCTCCTCGCCATTGCAGAGGTCGTCGTCCTGGCAGCTCGCGTGGTCCGGCTCGAAGGTGCAGCTGTCCGAGTCCTCGTCGCAGCTGTCGGTCGTGCACTCGGTGCCGTCGTCGCAGAGCGGCACGCCAGCGACGCAGGTGCCCTCCTCGCAGAGCTCGATGCCGTTGCAGGCGCAGCCGTCCACGCAGTCCGCGGCCGTGGCGCAGCTCTCCCCGAGCGTGCGGCCCGGGTCCGTGCAGCGGGGCGGCCCGGCGTCCGTGCCGGCGTCCATGGCGGCGTCCATCGGACCCGCGTCATCCGGCCCGCCCGCGTCGCGCACGGGGTCGCCGTCGTCGTCGCCGCAGCCCGAAAGCGTCAGCGCCGCCGCGAGCGGGGCGAGGAGAAGGAAGCGTCGCATCATCGTCATCATTCCACCCGCAGCCAGCGCGGGTCACTCAGGTCGGTCTCTTCCTCGGTCAGGAAGAGGGCCGGGATCGCCGGGTCGAGGGCGAGCACGAAATCGTCGTTGTCCCGCCCGAGGTCGAAGATGCGCCCGAGGAAGCGCGGCGAGGCGCCGCCGGGGTCGAGGATGGCGAAGACATCGGCCGGGTTGTAGCCGCGGAAGTAGAGGACCGCGGGCGCGCCCCCATCGGCCGGCTGGAGCACCAGGCTCGCGTCGTCGTTGTAGTTGATGCCGCCCGTGTAGACCTCCTCGAGCGGCGCCGCCGGGTCGCCGAGCTGGCTCCGGTCGAGGCGGTAGATCCCCTCCGTGCCGCCGATCTCGGCGACGAAGTAGAGCCAGCTCGCGTCCGCCGCGACCGCCGAGACGTCGTTCAGCGTGTCGTTCGTGCCGACCTCCATCACCGTCCCCGGCGTCGTCGGATCGGCCGTGTAGATGCGGGCGGGGGGCGTCACGCTGGGGAGCACCGTGTCCGTCTCCGTCACCAGGATCAGCGAGGTCCCGTCCCAGGTCATCGCGTCGATGGCCTCGCCCGGCCAGCTGAACGCGCCGTCCCAATCCGTGGCGCCGTAGGTGCCCGTCTCGTCGACCAGGCGCCAGAGGCGCGTCTCGGCGCTGGTCGAGTTGTCGAGCGAGAAGACCGCCTCACCGACCGCCACGCCGGCGTTGCCGATGAGGCTCGAGTCCTCGCCGAGGAGCTCCTCCGCGTCGACCATGCCGGCGCGCGGCGCGCGCCAGAGCAGGTCCCCTTCGGCGGCCAGGTAGACGTAGGTCGGGGTGACGACCATCCAGTCCTCCGGGTCGAAGCCGGTGCGCCCGGTCGAGCCCGGCTGGGAGACCATCAGGTCCGTCACGGTGCTGCCCGAGACGCCCGGGTAGGGGATCTCCTCGAAGGAGAGCGCGGTCACGGCCGCGCCCGAGGCCACGGCGAGGCAGTAGTCCCGGCCCGGCTCGGTGAACATGGCCACGCCCTGGCTCGCGTCGGAGACGCAGCTCAGCTCGTCCCCGCTCGCGGCGTCCGTGCCGGCGAGGGGGAGCGCGCCGTTGCCGTTGACGACCGTGAGCGTGCTCGACGCCGTGAAGCGGAACCAGGTGGTCCCGCTCGAGCCGAAGCAGCTCGGCACGCCGAGGTCGAGGGCCCGGTCGGCCGTGATGGGCACGTCCGCGCCCGGCGTGAGCACGACGCCCTCGCCGCAGCTGTCCCCCGGCCCCGGCTCCACCTCGCGCACGCGCACGGTGGCCGTGGGCGGGAAGGCCGAGGGGAAGTCGTCGCCGAAGCCCGGGTCGTCGTCGTCGCCGACCCAGATGAAGCGCGGACCGGCCGGGCCGCTCAGGTCGTAGCTCAGGCTCCCCTCGAAGTCCTCCTCGCAGGAGCGCACGGTCACGCCGGCGGCGTCCACGGCGCAGGCTCCCTCGAGGACCTCCACGTTCGCGTTGCTGCCGGCGACGTCGACCTGCACCTGGAGGATGCTGCTGTCCGTCGTCTTGTCGACCTGGACGACGAAGTCACCGCCGCTCTCGCCGTCGCTGTCGCAGCTGAAGTCGCCCGCGTCGTCCCAGCTCGTGCCCCGGTCGTAGCCGGCGACGCCGTCCATGGGCACCTCCCAGGTGTGGAAGTCGTCCGCGCCGGCGGGCGCCGTGTAGTAGCGGGTCGCCGCCGTGGTCAGCGGCGCGCTGCAGGACTCGCCCTCCGGGAGCGCCGGGATCTCTTCCACCGTGACGGTCGCGCCGTCGAAGCCGCCGGTGTTGTCCTGGCTGATCCAGAGGTAGACGAAGCCGGCCGGGCCCTCGACGAAGGCCTCGTGGTCGTCGCGCCTCTCGAGGCAGCGGAAGCGGGCCGCCTCGGCCATCGCGTCCATCGGATCGCAGACGCCCTGGAGGACGTCGACGTTCACCTCGTCGCTCGAGTCGTCGCTGCTCACGAGGACGTGGAGCACGGTGTCGGCGGCGGCCTTCCGCACGCGGATGACGGCGTCGTCCGAGTGGCTCGAGTCGCAGGGCGCGCTCCCCTCGTTCTCGAGGACCTGGTCCTCCTCGATGACCCACTGGAAGACGCCGGGCATGACCTCCGTCGCGTCCAGGGCGCCGAGCGCCTCGCGGCAGCTCTCGCCGGTGGCCGGGAGCGTCGTGAAGTCGAGCGCCCCGTCGCCCAGGTAGAAGTGGGTCGTGTCGAGGGCCGTGCCCCCCGCGTCGCTGAAGCCGCTCAGGTCGACGCGGTAGGTGAGGCCCGCGAAGAGCTGGCCCGTGACGTCGAGCGAGAGGATGGCGCCGCCCCCGCTCCAGCTGGCGGGCGCGTCGAAGGTGCCGAGCTCGCTCGTGACCGGGACGCTCGTCGCGCTCGTCTCCATGACCTCACTGAAGGCGATGGTGATGGTGTCGCCCTCGAAGCGGGCCTCGGTCGTGCCCTCGATGGGCGTCGACGCGAGCACGTAGGGCGCGAAGAGGTCCCCGCCGGTCGTGAAGTCGACCGCGCCGTCGCCGAGGTAGGGCTCGCCGTCGAGCGCGTTGCCGGCGCCGTCCGCGAAGTCGTTCAGGGTGAGCGCGTAGGCCGTCTCCACGCCGAGGAGCTCGGGCACGCGGAAGCTCGCCTCCATGCCGTCCGCGCTCCAGCTCGGGCTGAGCGCGTCGCTCGTGAAGTCGCCGCCGGCGAGCACGGCCGTGCCCGTCGAGACGTCCATGGGCTCGTCGAATACGACCGTGACGAGGGAAGTGGAGCGGGCGACGTCCACCGTGCCCTCGGCCGGCGTCGACTCCCGCACGGTCGGGGGCGTCTCGTCGGGGCCGGTCCGGAAGTCGAGGGCGCCATCCTCGAGCACGGGCGCGCCGTCGAGGGGGTTGCCCGCGGCGTCCGTGAAGCCGGAGAGCACCAGCGCGTAGTCCGTGTCGACGGCGAGGCCCTCCACGGGCACCTCGAGCGCGTCGACCGCGTCCCAGCTCGGCTCCCCGAGCGTGCCGGCGCCGCCGACGAGCGCCACCGTGCCCGCCGCCCGGTCCATGGGCTCGCTGAACTCGACGCGCAGCGAGGAGAGTCCCGGGTCCACCGTCTCGCCCCCCTCGCTCGGCGCCGTCCCCGTCACGACCGGCGGCACCGCGTCGGCCACCGTGAAGGTGAAGGTGAAGGGCGCGCGGAGCGCGTTGCCGGCCTGATCCCGGAAGTCCGCGCCGATGGTCGCCTGCACCTCCCCCTCGGGCAGCGGGGCGGTGACGACGAGCGTCTCCCCGCCCTCGTCCCAGCGGCTCTCGTCGATCGCGATGGCGTCGCCTTCGCCCGTCTCGAGGGCGAGGGCGCCGGCGGCCTCGTCCATGGCCTCGGTGAAGTAGACGCGGATGGCGCGCATGGCGCCGACGCCCTCTTCGCCGTCCTCCGGGTCGCTGCCCGTCACCTGCGGGGGCACCTCGTCGGAGGGTCCGGCGTCGCCGGGATCGCCGCCCCCGTCCATGGTCGGGGGCCGGTCGTCGTCGCCGCAGCCGGCGAAGAGCGAGGCCGCGAGGAGGAGGGAGAGGAAGGTTCTCGTGGAGCGAATCATGGGTGCTTCCTCGGGTCAGTCGAGACGGTAGAAGGCGCCCGTCGAGACCGACTCGGACTCGAAGACGTAGAGGGAGGGGCCGCTCGGATCGAAGGCGAAGGCGTCGTCGCCCGAGTCGCCGAGCGTGCTGAGGACGCCGAGGTAGCGGGGCGTGTCGCCCGTGACCTCGGCCACGTGGAGGGCGGCGTCGTCCGTGCGGAAGTAGACGTACTGGCGGGCGCCGGCGTCGTGCAGGAAGAGGTGCGCCCGGGTGAAGTCGAAGTCGGCCGCGTGGACGAGCTGGGGCGTGGCGCCCGGGTCGCCGAGGTCGCTGCGGCGGAGCCGGTAGACGCCCTCCGAGGAGGTCGTGCCGGTGTTGCCGACGACGTAGACCCAGGTCGCGTCCGCGGCGATGTCCAGCACGTCCTCGAGGGCCGTGTTCGAGCCGAGCAGGCGCGCCGAGGAGGGCGCCGTCGGGTCGACGGCGTAGAACACGGTCGGGTCCGAGGAGGAGCCGATGTCGGTCGCGACGACGAAGTCGGTCCCGTCGAAGCCCATGGCGTCCATGTCCTCCTCCACGTAGGAGGAGCCGGCGTCCCAGGCCGTGATGCCGAAGGTGCCCGCGCCGTTGACGATGCGGTGGATGCGGGGCTCACCGGCCGGCCGGTCGTCCTCGTCGAGCACGAAGATGGCCTCGCCGATGGCCACGCCGTCGTGGCCGAGCTGGTCGTCGCCGAGCATGTCGCTGACGAGCTCGGCGCGGACGCTGCCCAC
>MDTG01188818.1_pt1 | contig 20322 bp, 18 predicted proteins | sample 811421 | NCBI WGS metagenome assembly MDTG01 (sample SAMN05326645, study PRJNA326480) | marine metagenome | isolation source: seawater | place: Pacific Ocean: South East | collected 2011
AGGTCGTCCTCGCGGTCGGCCATGGCGTATTCGGTGTCGTAGATGAGCACCCATACGATGTTCAGCGCGAACAGCCACCAGGCCGGTTCCGGGACGTTGCCGGTTTCGGCGGCAAAGGCCATCGGGATCGCCCAGGCAAATGCGGTGCCCAGCGCGACCTGCGGGAGGTGGGTGAAGCGCTTGAAGAACGGGTAGGTGCCGGCCAGCAGCGCGCCGAAGAAAGCCATCATCACCGTCAGGGGATTGGTCATCAGGACCAGCCCGAAGGCAACGGTCAACAGCACAAGAAAGAGTTTCAGCGCCTGGGCAGGACGGAGCTCGCCGGCAGCCAGCGGGCGCGATTCGGTGCGCGCGACGTGCGGATCCAGCTCGCGGTCGGCGAAATCGTTGATGACGCAGCCGGCTGCGCGCATCACCACGACGCCGAGCGTGAAGATCACAATGTTGCCGAGACCGGGTTTGCCGTTGCCGGCCATGAACAGGCCCCACCAGGTGGGCCAGAGCAGCAGCGCGATGCCGATCGGCCGATCGAAACGCATCAGCCGCAGCCAGGGGCCGGCCGGTCCGGAGAATACTCTGGTGGTCAGTCTGAATTCCATCTGGCGTATGTCGGTGTCCGTGCCGTGCAGACCTCGATCGAGGAATAAGAAGCCGAGTCGCGCGACTGCGATGATAGTCTAGGCGACACACGCTCACACGCCCGTTTACCCATGCGCGCAATCGCCTCGGTGTTCACCCTGCTGATCGGGGTCGCCATTATTCTTTCCGGCATCGGCCTGCTGGGCACGTTGCTGGGCGTGCGCGGCCAGCTGGAGGGGTTCTCCCCGACCGTGCTGGGCCTGGTCATGTCGGGCTATTTTGCCGGGTTCGTGATCGGCACGCGCTGGATTCCCCGGCTGATCCGGCAGGTCGGACATATCCGGGTATTCGCCACGCTGGCGTCGCTGGCCTCCATCGCTACGTTGCTGCACGGGCTTTACGTCACGCCGGTGCTCTGGTTCGTGCTGCGCCTGGCCTCCGGCGTCTGCATCGTCGGGCTGTACATCGCGATCGAGTCCTGGTTGAACGAACGCGCCAGCAACGAGGAGCGCGGGAGCATCTTTTCGGCCTACATGACCACGACGCTGATCGGTCTCGGCATCGGCCAGGTGCTGCTGATGGCCGGACCGGCGGACAACCTGGAACTGTTCGCGCTTGCCTCTGTGCTGTTGTCTCTGGGCCTGGTGCCGGTGGCCCTGACCGAGGTCAAGGAACCGCCGATCGTGGAAGCCGGACGACTGGGGCTGCGCAAGCTTTATGCGATCTCGCCGCTGGGCGTCGTGGCCTGCATCTTCGCCGGACTGGGTTCGGGTTCGTTCTGGGGCCTCGGGCCGGTGTTCGCCAGCGCGATCGGACTCGACAAGGGCGGCGTGGCGACGTTCATGAGCCTGACCATTCTCGGCGGCATCGTGATGCTGTGGCCGGTGGGGCGTTTTTCCGACGGCCACGAGCGGCGCAAGGTGCTGGCCTGGGCCTGCGCGCTTGCTTCGGTGGGCGCGCTGGCCGCGGCCATCGCCGTCGGCTACGGGTTCATCTGGGTCATGATCGGCGGCTTCGCCTACGGTTCCTTCGCGTTCAGCATGTATTCGCTGGCCGCGGCCCACACGATCGACCACCTGGATCGCTCGCACGTGCTGGAAGTGACGTCGACGCTGCAGCTGCTGTGGGCCGTCGGCGCCATCATCGGCCCGATCGTGGCCGGCGTCCTGATGCAGCGCCTCGGCCCGGAAACGCTGATGATGTTCGTTGCGGCGACCGCGCTGGTGCCGGCGGTGTTCGCGCGTTACCGGATGGCCGTCAGCGAATCGGTGCCGATGGAAGACCAGGGCGATTTCGTCCCGCAGTTCGTCACGTCGCCCGCGGCGCTGGAAATGCACCCCGATGAAATCGCCGATGGCGGGGAGTCGGAGGAATCGGAAAAAACCGAAGAGCCGCAGCCGTAGCTCCCGACGGGCTCAATCGCCCGGAGCCGCTATCGGCACGCGAAGCTCGGCGGTGAAATCATTCCCGGTCGCATGCGTTTCCAGGCTGGCGGAACCTCCGAAGGCCAGTTCCAGCCGCTGACGGATGTTGGCCAGCGCCATGCGGTTGCCGTCGGCGCCGCCGGCCGCGTCCTCGGCCGCGCCCGGCCAGGGGTTTTTCACGCGCACGAACCAGGCGGCCTTTCCCCGGGCGCCGGCCGAAATTTCCAGGCGCCCCCCATCCGGCAATCGGGCAATGCCGTGAACGACCGCGTTTTCGACCAGCGGCTGCACCAGCAGTGCCGGGATCGTCTGCGAAATCGGCAGCTCGGCATCCACGTGCCAGTCGATCCCCAGCCGCTCTCCAAGCCGCTGCGACTCGATGCGCAGGTAGCCGCGGACCAGCTCGAGCTCTTCGCCCAGGGTATGCGTGGCATTGGTCCTGAGCCCCGAGCGCAGCAGGTCGGCCAGGTCCAGCACCGCCTGCTCGGCGTCGTTCGGCCGGGTCCGGACGAGGCTGGCAATGGTGTTGAGGGTGTTGAACAGGAAATGCGGCCGGATGCGGGCCTGCAACGCCTCGAGCCTCGCACCGGCCTCGGCCCGCACCTGGACCTGCCACTGCCGATGCAGCATCAGGTAGCGGACGAACACCAGCGAGGCGACCAGCGAGATCAGCAGGTTGCGCAGGATCCACTCGCCGCCGCCCGGATCCAGGCTGTCGTAAGGCAGGAAATAACGGGCCGCCAGCCAGGAAAACCCGACGACCAGGACCTGGATGACCAGGAATATCGTCGCGAACGCGGCAGCCGGCGGCAGCCGGACGAGGAAGCCGCGACACGCGCATAGAAGCAGGCTCGACGCCAGGACGACGGTTTCGACCATCAGCGCGTTCAAGCCCAGGGCAAACCAGAAACCGGAAAAATCGGGACGCCCGGCCAGTGCCAGCAACAAGGCAAGCAGCAGGCCCAGCAGCACCAGGATGAAGACCGCGCGCGGCTGGCAGAAATCGGGCAGGTCGGCGGAGGCTTTGGGCGCGTCGAGGTTCAAGGTGCAAGGGTGTCGCCGGAACAGTCTTCGAGACTACGCTGAAACGCAATGCCGCTCAAGCGATGGCGATATCTTCGCTACACCTTCAGCACCTGTCGAGATGTCCCGGCATTCTTCCGGGAAACGGAAAATCGTCCTGCTACCAACACTTTTCGATCAATTCCGGCTCCGTGCCGGCCGAGACGCCGCGAGCACCGGTTTCGTCGAGCGTGAAGCTCCCGCATTCGCTGTCGTTCGTCTGGCTGCCTTTCGGGGCAGCGGTCAGGTCGTATGTCGTTGCCGCGGTCGCGACCGAGATGTCGTATTTTTCATTCTCGGACTCGATCGTCGCCCCGTCCTGTATGGCGCAGTTGCCGTCGTCGTAGGCGCTGAAGCGCGTAAAGCAACGCTCGAGCGTCTGCGCCGTCTGCAACAGCGTGGAAGTGGCGTCGGCTCGCCCGGATTTCAGAACATAGATGTTGTAGCTCGGAATTGCGATGCCCATGATGATCGCCAGGATGGCGATCGCAATCAGCAACTCGATGAGCGTAAAGCCGGCGGCGGTTCGGGCCCGTGATCTAGACATCATTTTCGGCTCCAGATTATTCGTTTCGATGATAAAAGCCGGTCGCCCGGAATTTCATCCGGGCGACCCGATTGCGTCGGCGTCAGCGCACCTGTCGCCAGACCTGCCGTCCGTCACAGATGTTGCCCAGCGGCAGGAAGCCCGATGGTGACAGCACCCCGAACGCCGAGCACCAGCCCGTGACCGCGCCGACGCTGCTGCCGTCGGGAAGTCCCGGCGAATCCGGGTCGTCCGGATCGGTGCCGCCGGGGTCGCCGGGGGCCAGGTCGGGGCTGACCGGCGGCTTGAGCACCACAGGGGGCTCGACCGGCGCACCCGTACCGATCTCGATCACGCCGCAATTATTGCATTGGTTGTCGAGCCGGCCCGACCCGCTGATGGCGTCCAGCACGTAGATCCGCTGCAGACCGCCGGTCGCGCACGCGTCGTCGTCCGGCTCGAAGGTCGTGAAGATCAGCTGGCCGAATATCACCCTGGCCTGGTTGAGTACGCGTTCGCCAGCATTGGTGCCGGTCGTCAGCTCCAGGAACCAGCCGTCGTCGCCGGGCTCGCCCTCGATGACGCGCTGACCGCCCGATTCGGTCATCGAAACTTCGTTGAAGCCGTTCGTGTTGTTGATCGAACTGTTGTTGTCGATCACGGCCCAGAAGGCTTCGGGCTGATTGTTCGAAACGGTACGATCGGCGGTTTCGATGAGCTTGCCGGTGCCCGCGTAGACGATCAGGCCGCCGGCCGGGCTGGCGGCGAGCGCCGGCGTGGAGGTGATTGCGCGGTTTTCCGGATCCGTGAACAAGCCGTTGGCAAACGCGACGCTCGGGGTACCGCCCGTCGTGAAGTCGACGCGCCAGATCGTACCGTTGAGGTCGCCGGCGTATGCGCGAATCAACTCGGTGCCGGTGGCGGGGTTGGAAAATCCGGCCACGCCGGACAGGCCGTTGCCGCCGGGATCTCCCAATGCGATACTGGTAACTGTCGGCGAAGGGCCACTGAAGAGTTCCACGAACATCATGCGGGCCTGACCGGCCTCGCCGGCGGTCGCGCCCGCGCTTCCGTATCCGTTACCGAAGATGGCATACCATTTGTCGCCGATTCGATTGATGACCGGCTTGCCGAACGTATATCCGATCTCGGGGTGGTCCTCGCTCGTTACTTCCCAAAGCACTTCAGGGCTGCCGGGGTCGGTTACGTCAATTGCATAAATCGCCTTGCCGCCGGCACCCAGCCCGCCGACCAGCACGTTCTTCCATGTACCATCGTCTTGTGCGTCCGCGATTGCGATCTGCCCGTCGACGAAGAACTGGTGCTGGTAGGTCGGATTGGCGAGCGAGCCGATCCGGTCGAGCACGGCGCCGGGAACGTACGCCATGGTCTCCCGGCCGCTCTCGGCATTGAAGCCGTGCAGCATGCCGTCGTTGCCGCCGACGTAGACCACCGGGGCGCGCTCCGACTTTTCTTCGTCAAGATACCTGTTGTATCCGCTGTCCAGACGCGCCCATCCCTCGTTGGACGAGCCGGCCAGGACCGGTCTCGAATTGACGATATCGCCCAGCACGGTATCGCCCCGTCGCCGGAAGCCGCTGGCCTCGTTGCTGCGGTCGCCGCGCAGGAAGTTGATCACGTCGTTGATGGGCTGCCCGTCGGTGCTGGAGGCGATGCGCGTCTTCATTGCCGAGGGCATGGTGCTGTCGAACCGCACTTCCGCGCCGGGACCATCGCTGTTCCAGCTCAGGATCTTGCGCCCGGCGGGCGTGGGCAGCTGGTTTGAGGCACGCCATTGCACGGCATTGCTGATCGGATCCAGGCCGAGCAGTTCGCCCGACCAGAAATCCGACTCGAAGCGGGCCTGGATGGCCAGCGTGTCGGTGTCCAGGCGGGTCGACGTGGTCGATACCGACGTCACGACGTTGGTCGTCTCGGACAGGATCGTCTCGAAGGCGTCGGAAAGCGCTTCGACCATGGTGGCCGCGTTGCCCGCCAGGAAGTAGTTGTCCGGCCGGGGCATCGTCTGGCCCCGCGCCCGGCTTCCGAACGGCGATATCGTCTCGCCGTTGGTGTGCCACCAGTCCTGCTCCAGGGAGTCGTTCATCGGGTCGAACGTTTCCGGAACGTCGGCGCCGCCGTACTTGGCCGCGAGAATGTACTGGTTGTAGGGGATGGTCTCCAGGCTCTGGGCTTCGAGTACGTCGACCCAGTGCGTGGACATGGTGGTCTTGCCCGGCTCGCCGGGGCGCATGTCGGTGGTGTTGGCCCAGTAGGCCAGGGATGCGATGTAAGCCGAGTTGTTCCGGCCCGTCCAGCTTCCGCCCGAGCTGCCGATGTTCGTGCTGCCTTCCATCGCATCGATGCGCTGGCCGACTTCGACGACGTCGATCCAGTCGTCGTCCCTTATCGCTTGTGGCTTGGTGGGCTCGTCCGAGCCGCTGGTCGGCCCCGGCAGGTTCTTGTCGCGGTGGGTATAGATGTCGCCGATACCGAGCGCGACGTTGATCTGGCACGAGAACTGCACCGGGTCGTGCCCGTTCTTGTCCCAGTCGGTGATGACCGGGAAACCGTCGGCACGGTCGAAATTCGTGCCGTCCGTATATGCGTCGATGTTGTCTTCGCCGCGGATATAACGGACCGCGGCGTAAAACAACTCGCTGACCGGGTCCATGCTCTTGTGGCTGTTGCTGGTCAGCTGACCGAACTTGTTGATGTAGTTGATAACCCCGCTGTCGCGAATCGTGATGTTGAATTCATCCGACGTATCCGCCGCATCGGCGGCATCGGGGTTCTGGTAGAGCACGCCGGTCGACGGGTCCCACTCTTTCTGGGGATTGTTGTTACCGCCCGGCAATGTAGGCCCGACGAACTTCTGGCGCGCACGAAGCGCGGCGCCGTCGCGACTGCTGCCGTCCTGATTGAGGTAACCGAAAACGCTGTAGCGAAGCTTGTCGTAGTTGGCCTGGATCAGCCCCTCGGGCTTGGCCGACGAGCCGTAGTCGACGCAATTGTCTTCCTCCAGCCCGGCCACGCAGACCGCGACGCGGATCGAGACGTCGTAGGCGTCGTCGTTCAGGTCGTCCGGATCGGCCGGCGGATGATTCGCCGGATTGAAGTCCCGGAAATCGCTGTCCACGTTGGTGCCGTTCAGGCGAAAGCGCATTTCGTTGCCCAGCCCCTGGATACGCATCTGCATCGAATCGGCGGTCTGGAACGGCGTGGCGCCGCGCAGGATCGAGGTATTGTTGATCGAGCGGTTCGGGTAGATGCCGGTGCCGCCCTGACCCGTGTGTCGCGCTTTCTCGAGCCACGTTTCGGTAGCCGTATCTCGAACCCTGAGGCCACCGGTCAGCACCTTCCTGAACGGATCGATGGTCTGAGTTGCGGCCCAGTTGAGGAAGTTGCCGCTCCAGTGGCCGTCGCATTCACGCCCTCTGGCCCGCTCGACCGGATAGAAGTGCCGATCCGAGGCGTTGCTGCTGTAGCGGTACTCGTAGCACTTGTCGGAATCGAAATAGCCGACGAACTCGGTGTTGGGCGTGTAGTTCGGCTGCAGGTTGGCGACGCTGACGATCGTCGGCCACTCGACCGAGGGCACGAACACCAGGTTGCCTGGCACGTCGGTACCGAGGAAAAGCGGGTTCTGTGCCACCTCGAGCGCGCGCGCCGAAGTGCCGCAGACCACCAGGTAGCCTGCAGTGGCGAAACAGAGAGCCAGTTTCTTGAATGACATGTCGTGCTCCTGGAGCAGTTGCTTTCAATCCGGCGATCAGGCCGGGTAATAGAAGATGGATTGCAGGACGACCTCGCCAGTGCCGGCCGGACCCTCGGCACGTACGACCACGAGGTAATAACGGGACAGCCCGGCGGTCGTCGTTTCGTTGAGCGGTCTGCAGGCCGACCCGAAGACCTCGCCGCTGGCCGTGATCGAGTCGGTCAGCTCGACGACGTAGTAGTCGTTGCCCGTCGTCGGTGCCGAATTCCAGGGCAGATTCCCTGCCTGGGTCAACGTGCAGTCGAACCGATCGATCCCCAGCGTATCGAGTGCTTCGGCCCACACCGGGATTTCGCCCAATCCGCCCGAGCCGCCTTCACCGATTTCCACCAGGCGCTGTTCGATCTCGCGAAGCGTGGCCTCGGCGAGCTGAAACGCTTCGTTGGTTTCCCTGACGTTGCCGGCCATGCGTTCCTGCATGATGCCGACGTTTGCGGCAGAGATGCCGAGCAGGGTCAGGATGATCAGGAACATCAGGCTGACGAACAGCGCTGCGCCGCGCTGGCGCGAGAACGGCTTATGGATGGTCATGACGGTCACCTCAGATCACGATTACGCGGTTGCGAAGCGCGACGGTGGACGAGAACGACGAGCGCAGGCGTCCGTCGCCCGGGCTGCTGATGTTGGCGCCGGAAAGGTTGAACACCTGCACCGTCCGGTCGCCGTCGGCGATCTCCGAGGACCTGAACGTCAGGCCCACGCGCATCGCGATAACCTGGCCCCAGCCGTCGGCCGGAATCTGCTCGGCCGTCAACCAGCTGTTGATGCTCTGGCCGTCGCCGGCAGGCGCGGCTTCGCTGAAACCGTAAAGTATCTGCAGGCTCTCGGCGCCTTCGACCAGTTCTTCCTGCGCCGCCGCGACGGTGCCGTTGCTCATGTCCAGCCGATAGAGACCGGGCTGGCCGGTATTCGGATTGACCCCGATGTAATAGGCCACGATGCGGACGCGGAAAGCCTGCATGCTGCCGTCGTAGGACGTGGACCAGTCGACCGAGTTGTCGTTTCCCGGGCCCGGATTGCTGCAGCTGCCTGAACCCGCCGAAAAGGTGCTTGCATTCGAGTTCGAGCGATTCTGAAACAGATCGGTCGCATTGGCGCAGTTGGTGACCAGCACGATGGCGTCGTCGGGCAACCCGTGTGAGCCATTCAGGTTGATCGATGCCTGGTTCGGATTGTTGACGCCGTCGGCAGTCAGACCCGGGATCGGCTCGAGCCGCCTTACGACCAGCACGTCGGAACCCGGGGCCACGAGGCCCTGCAGTCTCGAAGGCAGGCTGCTGCCGCTGGTGGCCGAAGATTCCCAGTTGCCGCCGCTGGTCGAGCCCGGGTCGAGATCTTCGGGGATGGTGTAAGCCTCGTTGCTGCCCGTGCCGCCGAACTCCCAGCCGACCACGGCACGATTCGGGTCGAAGAAGTCCACGCCGCCGCCGGCGCAGTCTTCGCGAAGGTGGTTGTTGATATCGAGCCGCCCGGCGCAGAACCCGCTGGTGCCGGCTTCTCTCAGTTCGCGCTTGAGCAGTTCGAGCGCAAACCGCCCGTTTTCCTGCACCCTGGCCAGCGCATCGTTGGTCTGGAACGTGACCTTGGTGCTGCTGAACAGCTGGATCATGCCGGCGGTCAGCAGCAGGCCCAGCGTGATCGCGACCATGAGTTCGACCAGGCTGAAGCCGCTTTGACGATTTCGCCGGCGCTGGACACGGGGACATGCTTTCATCATTCGTTGCTCCGGAATTTCGTTTGATTTCATTGCCCTGGCCCGCCTCAGATTCGGCTTTCGACTTCGAACGTGGTTTCCTGATCGTCGGCGTCCTCGGCTTCCCGATCGTCCAGCCAGGTAATCTGAACGTTGACGATGCCGTCGCCGCCGCCGTCCGTGACGCCGGTCACGAGGGTTCCGTTGGGCAGCAGGGCCGCGATTCTCTGCGCAAACACGGCCTCGTTCGGGATCGAGCCGGAAATCGCCACCTGGGATCGGTTGGCGCGCGCGTGGTCGATGACTTCGTAGGCCAGGTTGGTCGCCTGGGTGCGATACAGGGAGACCTGGCCCGTTTTCAACGAAACGCCTTGCAGGGCGGCCAGCCCGAGCAGGCCGACAGCCAGCACGAGCAATGTGATCAGGATTTCGATCAGCGTGACGCCGCGCTGGAACCGGCGGCCGATCGCGCGGGAGGCAAATCGGGCAGTTGAGTCGGAGATGTTCATTGTATTACTCGTCATGATGGACAGGCGACGCGTTCACTGGCCACGCGTCCTGTGCGTTCCAGGGTCACGCGGCGGGCGTTGTCGGTCGTGCATCCGGGAAGCTGGACTTCGAAGTCGACGGCGTTGTCGTCGGCGTCGCAGTTACCGTCGTTGTTGGTATCGAGACATCCGGCAGGTGCGAACTGGGCTGTCCCGCTGGTGGGCGTGAACTCGAAGGCATCGTCGGACGCCGTCCAGACCCGAATGATTTCTTCTTCCGTGCCGCCGGGATCGACCATCGCGATCCAGCCCTGATTCCAGTTGCCGTTGCAGCCGGCGCCGTCCTCGCTGGAGCAGATCTGGACCGGCAGTCCGCGCTTGAGCGCCTCGGAGCGGGCATACTGGAACGAAGCGACCAGCTCGTTGGACTCTGCCGCCAGTCGATTGTTCGCGATGAACTGCGTGAATGCCGGCAGCGCCAGCGTTGTGAGAATGGCGAGCACCGCGATACCGAGCAACAGCTCCATCAGGGTGAAGCCCGACTGCGCGGCGCGTCGGCGGATCGGTAAAGATCGCGAAAATCGTGTCGACTTGGTCATCCACGTACCTGAAATGGATTGGGATGAGCAAAGCATAGCCGGGCGGGTGGAAAAAGCCAGCAATCCTGGACGAGCGGTAGATTTTCGATACCGGACGGTCGTTCATGCGGGCCCGGGGTGAATTCCGGGTTGTCCGGTATGCGCGACGGCTACGGTATAATCCGCGCCTGTTTCGAATATGGCCTGTCTGCAGGTCGCAACGGATTCAAGGAACCCGAGCGTGAGCGAACAAGACGACAAGATTTTCATGAAACGCTTCAGCCTCATCATAGTCGGGCTGGCGATTTTTGCCGTGCTGATCATTTTCTTCGCGGGCAACATACACGAGCAGCTCGAAGGCAGCGGCAATCCGATGCAGGATGTTGCCAAGGTCGACCGCATCGAGCCGGTTTTCGGTGTCTACGCAGGCGAAACCGGCCGGGCCGCGGCGCTGGCGGCGGCCGAAGAATCCGCCGGCGCGCAGGCGCAGCAAGTCGCGTTCGACGGCAGTACCGACGGCGAAATGATCTACAACAACGTCTGCCAGGCCTGTCACATGTCCGGCGCCGCGGGCGCGCCCCAGCTGGTGGCCGAACAGTGGACCGATCGCCTGCCGCAGGGCGAGGACACGCTGGTCCAGCACGCCATCGACGGCATCGGCGCCATGCCGGCCAAGGGTGGGCGTTCCGACCTGACCGACGAGCAGGTTCGCGCGTCGGTGCAGTACATGCTGACGCAGATCGAGGAATGATCCACGCTGTCCCCCGCGCCCGCGCCTGACGCGCGGGCGCTCAGCGTCTCTCCGGGTCCGCGAGAAAGTCCTCGGCGCGTCGCCGCAGCCACGGGAAAAGTTCCTCGAAAGTCCGTTCTATCTCCGGTTCGAGCCGATCCAGCAGTCGGGTCCCGGCCTTCAGCGGGCTGGGTCGCCCGTGCCGGATGGCCAGCCTGGCGAAGATTTCATCGAGCATTTCGCGATCGTCGTAGCGGGTCCACAGGCCCGTGCGGCAGGCCCAGACCGCGAAACGCGCCAGCCGCGGCGGAAGCTCGGCCCGCCGGTCGGCCAGCATTTCGTCGATTCCGCGGGCGAAATCGTCCAGTGCGACGTCCTGCCAGGTGTCCCAGTTGCGCACCAGCATCGCGTCGAACAGCACGTCCAGGATGACCCCGCTGTAGCGGCGCCACTCCGGGCCGCTGCTGGCTCTCAGATCGATCACCGCGGGGTGGCTGTCGGACCAGGCGTCGATCCTGCGATGCAGGCGAACGCCGCGCGCAAGCCCTGGCGAAAGCGCGTCGACCGCCGCGATGCCCTTGACGTGATCGCCCAGCAACGCGCCCAGGCGGTCGTCCGGGTCGGGACCGGCCAGCACGATGTGGGCAAGGTGGTTCATGCGATTTCCCAGCGAATCCTGAAGGTTCGAGGGGTCGACGGTAGCAGGAATTGCGGCCGCCCTCGTTGGGTTATCATGCCCGTCCGCAACTGGTTGAATGGTTGAAATGAGCGAGCAAAAGCCGATCGACCCCGGCGAATTCCCGACCGAGCAGACAGAATTCCTGCTGAGCGGCCCGGCCGGGCGCCTTGAATGCATGGCCGACGTGCCCGAGTCGGACGTGGCGCGCCCGGCCACCGCGGTGCTGTGCCACCCGCATCCGCAGCACGGCGGCACCATGCGCAACAAGGTCGTAACCATCATGGAGCGCGCGCTGCGCGAATCCGGCCTGGCCACGGTCCGTTTCAACTTCCGCGGCACCGGCGAAAGCGAGGGTAACTTCGACGACGGCAACGGCGAGCTCGACGACCTGCTGGCCGTGATCGAATGGGTGCGCGCCACCCGCCCCGACGACGATCTCTGGCTGGGCGGATTTTCCTTCGGCGCCTGGATTTCACTGCGCGCGGCGCAGGATCTCCCGGTCAGGATGCTGATCACCATCGCCCCGCCGGTCGAGCGCTACGGCTTCGCCGATCTGGTCCCGCCCAACTGCCCCTGGCTGGTTGTCCAGGGTGACGAAGACGAAGTGGTTTCGCCCAAGGCGGTGTTCGAGTGGGTCGACAAGCTCGACAAGAAGCCCGAACTGGTCGTGATGGAGGGCAGCGGCCACTTCTTCCACCGCCGCTTGATGGATCTGCGCGGGTTGATCAAGAATGCCGTACAAAACCACCTCCCCTGAGCCCGGATCATTCATGGCCCAACCTACTGCGACGGCCCCAGGCCCCGCATCCGCGCCGTTTCGCTCGGTCGCGAACCGGCCCGGCTGCAGGACCTGGAACCGTCTCGCGACGTTCGGGCCATGAATGCTCCGGGCGAACCGCTGCAAAACTACTGCGCGTGCGCCTGACGGCGTCCGGCGGCCGTCTTCAGGCACCCGCTCGCCGCGTTTACCGACGGTTCATCCCTAATTCTGTTGACTTGACAAGCTTTTGTAGGAGCCTGCTCGCAGGCGAATGGCAACGGCATCCCGCATTTGTTCGCCTGCAAGCAGGCTCCTACAAAGTGCCGATTCTCAACTCAACGGCATTGGATTCAGCCCATCCGTGACTTTTAACAATGAGATCGAATGAGATCGTTTGAAGGCGCTTGGGATGTTTGACCGGGGTTCTTCCAACCTTGCCGGACCGGCCGGGCGATACCAGGCGCTGGTCGATGCCGGCAAGCTGAAGTTCGATGCCAGGCAGGAGCATGTCGCCCAGGCGCTGCAGGGTTGCCACGATGCGCTGCTGAAGCATTCCGGCGGCTGGTTCCGGCGCCCGCGGGCGGTGCCCGGGGTTTATATCCACGGCGGCGTCGGGCGCGGCAAGACGCTGCTGATGGACCTGTTCGTGCAGTCGCTGCAGGCCGCCGGTATCGGCGTCGAGCGTGCCCATTTTCATCGCTTCATGGACGACGTGCACGCCGGTCTAAGGAATCTCGGGAATCGCACGAGTCCGCTGTCCGAAATCGCGGCCGAGCTGCGAAAACGGGCTCGGGTGCTGTGTTTCGACGAGTTTCATGTCGAGGACATCGCCGACGCGATGCTGCTGGGCGAGCTTTCGGCCCAGTGGTTCCAGCGCGGCCTCACGCTGGTGGCCACCAGCAACCAGGCGCCGGATGCCCTGTACGCCGGCGGGCTGCAACGCCAGCGCTTCGTCCCGGCCATCGAGAACATCAAGCGCCACTGTCGGGTGATTGAACTGGACGCGGCCGAGGATTTCCGGCTGCGCGAGCTCGAGCGGCATCCGACCTGGTATACACCCACCGGCCCGGAGACCGACCGGCGCCTGGCCGAGGAATTCGACGCCCTCAGCCCGGACCAGCCCGTGATCGAGGGACACTTGGTCGTGCGCGGCCGGGAACTGCCAATACGCAAACGCTCCGGTTCGCTCTTGTGGGCCGATTTCACGCACCTGTGCGAAGGACCGCGCTCGGCGGCCGACTATATCGAGCTGACCTGGCGCTTCTCCACGCTGATCGTCAGCAACATCCCGCCCATGGATGACGACCGCAACAACGCCGCCCGGCGCTTCGTTCACCTGGTCGACGAATGCTACGACCGCGCGGTCAAGCTGATCGCGTCGGCCGACGCGCCGATCGAGGAGATATACACCGGCAAGCGACTGGCCGGGCCGTTCGAGCGTACGGTCTCGCGGTTGGTGGAGATGCAGAGCAAGGACTACCTCTCCCGCCCCCACCGCTCCTGAAAAATCGATCCAGAGCTGCTGCGCGCGCCGCTGGCAGCGTCCGGTGGTGCTCGCAATCCTCATGGACTCATATGTCCACTGCGGTTGCTGCGCTCCATCGGCCACTGCCAGCGGCGCGCTCGCTACGCTCTCGATCGATTTTTCCCAACGACCGGACTCGGAGCGATGCCGCGCTCGGAATCCTCATGGACTCATATGTCCACTCCGGTTCCTGCGCGCCGCTCTCGAGCGATTGTTCCCGTTGCTCGGACTTGTGTGTATTTCCCTTTTTTGCGCCCTCACCCTCATGTGCTTGCATTCTTGGCCGGCCCGACTCGTAGGAGCGGTCTCCAGGCCGCGAAGAAATCCGGGAAGAAGCCTTGACCGGTCGGCGCCAGAGACGCCTCCTACGAAAAGCAACACAATTCGCGGGGATTCGGCCGCAAACGCTTCTAGAGATTGACCTGCCGACGAATTCGGCTAGCTGCAGACGCGCTGCCTGGGGCCGCCGCAGTAGACACCCGGCCAGAAAAGCCCATAAACCCGCCGGTTTGACCGCCGTCGCGAAGCGAGGGGTTCTCAGGTGCCTGTCTTGGGGTGATTCCCGACCGAGCCGCACCGCAACCGCGACGTGCTTTTCCGGCTTTGCAAGGCACCAAATCAATTGGGAAGAAGGGCAAGCCCGGCGCTTTTGCCGGGGCGTTGTAGCGAGGGGGTTCCAGGTAGTGTGGCTGTGGATTTCCGCGACCGAGCCCACCGCAGGCGTAGCCAAAGCTACGTCGAGGACGCGCGACCGAGTGGAAATTCGCAGACGCGCTGCCTGGGGCCGCCGCAGTAAACGCCCCGGCAGAAACGCCGGGCATAAAAAAGGCCCCGGGAGAGGGAGGAACCCGGGGCCTCAGGTTTGGATCCGGTTTGGGGACGTTACCGAATCCGGGGGTGGGTCCGCTCAGGGAGGAAAGCGAACCCTTGCCCTGCGCAGGGCATTCGTTATGACCAGCGGCGGTTTCAAAAAGTTTCGATGGATTGAAAAATATTTTTTTGTCGTCTTTCTGTGACCAAAATCACAAGCGATTCCGCTTGTATCCCTTTGCCGCTTGGTTCATCATATACGTTGGAGGTCGAACCATGAAATTTCGGCCCTGAATAACTCCCAAACGTGATCTGGAGATGTCAATGAACGTCCGCAATTCGAAAATTTTGCTCAAGAGCCTGGTTGCCGGGTGCGCACTCGCGCTGGCGGCTGGTTGTGCCACGACCTCGCAGCTGGAAGAAGTCCGTGCCGAAGCCGCCGAAGCCAAGCGCATGGCCGAACAGGCCCAGAGCCAGGTTGCCAATGCCCGCAGCATGATCGAAGAAGCCATGGCTGCAGCGCGCGCCGCCCAGTCTGCCGCAGATGCTTCGCAGAACTGCTGCACCGATCTGGAGCGCAAGCTCGACCGCGCCCTGCAGGACATGCAGCGCAAGTAATTCCCGAACGACAAACGGGATATGGAAAGCGCCGGGCCCCGCCCGGCGTTTTCGCGTCTGCGATCAGAGCCCGGTCGCCACCACGACGGGTATGCCGTCGGCCCGCTCGAATGCCGCGCGCGCGGTGTCCCAGTCGATTTCGGCCTTGCCGGCCGCACGCGTTTCCAGCTGCGTGCGCACATCGTCCCATAGCGCCTCTGCGTGGCGTGTTTCCGGTTCGTCGCCGGCCGGATCGACTTCCAGGTAAAGCGATTCACCGCGCCAGCCCGAGCGTGCCGGCTGGTCGATGATTCGCACCCGCGCGCCCACCGGCACCTGCCCGATCAGGTTGGCGATGCTTTCAGGATAGAGGCGTATGCAGCCCTGGCTGACCCGCATGCCGACACCTGCCGGCCTGTGCGTGCCGTGGATCAGCAAGCCGTCGGCATCCAGGATCAGGGCGTGCTGGCCGAGTGGATTTTCCGGCCCGGCCGGTACCACGGCCGGCAGAATCTCGTTTTTCTCGCGGCGGTACCATTCGCGCGTGTTTTCGTTCGGGTACCAGGCCGGATTGTCGACTTTCGCCGTCACGCGCGCCTGGGTGACCGGCGTTGCGCGATCCAGCAGGCCCACGCCGACGGGGTGGGTGCTGACCACGGCGCCGTCGCGGTCTGGCCAGCTGTCGGCGAAGTAGTAGAGACGGCGTTCGGCGAGGTTGACGACGATGCCCTCGCGCGGGACGTCGGGCAGCACGTGAAGCTGGGGAATCAGCACCTCGGCTCCCGGTCGGGGCAGCCACGGATCCAGCCCCGGGTTGGCCGCGCGAATCTCCAGGTGGCCGATGTTGTGCATGCGCGCCATGTCCACCGGCGTGTCTTCACCGCGCAGGCGGTCGGTGATGAGTTCGCCGATCACCTGTTCGTCTTCGACCAGCGGCCAGACGACCGCCTGGGCCGGGAACGCGGTGAGGGCGGCCAGCAGGAGCGCCGCGATCCGGGTCGTGCGAATCAACGCGGGCTTCGATGCGATTCCGGGGGAGAAATGTGTTTCGGGTCGGTTCATGTTCGTGGCAAGTCGTTGAAGGGATCGAGCGTATCCGAAATCCAGAGCTTCGGGTTTGCGCCGGAAGCCGTCATGCGCCCGATCTTCGGCGCCGGCATCAGGCGCTCCAGTGTTCGCTCGTTGGCCTCGGGCTCGGCAAACGCCGGGTCGATGAAGTTGGCGACCCAGCCGACCAGCCTCATGCCGTCGTCGACGATCGCCTGCGCCGTGAGCAGCGCGTGGTTCAGGCAGCCCAGATGCATGCCCACGACCAGCACGACTGGACAGCCGAGCCGCTTCGCCAATTCGGGCAGTTCGCGGCCGTCGTCCAGCGGCACCCGCCAGCCACCGACCCCTTCGACAAGCTGAATGGGCGATCGGTTGCGGTCGATTTCGCCGCAGATGCGGTCAAGATCGAAGCTGATGCCGGCCTTTTCGGCGGCGATGTGCGGTGCAATCGCCGGCTCCAGGGCATAAGGGTTGACCTGTTCATAGCGCAGGCCGGCGTTCGAGGCCGCCATCAGGGCCAGCGCGTCGTCGTTGACCAGCCGGCCGTCGACGCGCCGGCAGCCCGATGCGATCGGCTTGAAGCACGCGACCTCGGCGCCGCGCTCGACCAGCCGGCGCGCCAGCGCGACGGTGAATGTAGTCTTGCCGCAGCCGGTATCGGTGCCGGTGATGAACCAGCGCCGGGTGCCGCCGCCGGGGGGTCGAATTTCGTCCATTCCTGTTTCCTCGACGGGTCTGGCGCGCCGCTTGCCGCAGCAAGAACACGGCTCGCCGTGATTCGGGCACGGCTATAATGCCAGCCCTCACTCAAAACGTTCGGTCAATCATGGACTTCAACCAGATCAGCCCCGGCGAAAACCCGCCGGACGACTTCAACGTGGTCATCGAGATTCCCACCGACGGTCAGCCGGTCAAGTACGAGGTGGACAAGTCCACCGGCGCGATCATGGTGAATCGTCTTCTTGCGACTTCCATGCGCTATCCATGCAATTACGGGTTCATTCCCAACACCTTGGCCGAAGATGGCGATCCACTCGATGTGATGGTGCTGATTCGTCCGGGCCTGATGCCCGGTTCGGTCATTCGCTGCCGCCCGATCGGCTATCTGGAAATGACCGACGAGGCCGGCCGCGACAGCAAGATCGCCGCGTTGCCGATCGAGGAGATCAGCCCGCTCCACGAGGACATCCGCGACGTCCAGGATCTGGCCACTTTCAGCCGGCGCCAGATTCGGCACTTCTTTGCCCATTACAAGGATCTGGAAATCGGCAAGTGGGTGGAAGTGCTCGGCTGGCACGGCCCGGACGACGCGCGCGCCGAGATCGTGTCCGCCATCGAGCGTTTCGAGAAGTCGAAGAAAGCTTGATCAAGCGTCGGACGTTGCTCGCGCGCATGCCCGTCGAGCGCTTTTCGCTGGTGTTTCCCCGGTTTCGGCGTTTTAATCGAATTGGCAAGCGCGGATTTCAGGTTGTTGTCTGGCCCGCCCTGGATGCCCGTCACGAACCCGCCTGCGGGATGTCCAGCGCGCCGGCGTGGATCAGCGTGCGCTGACCGCGGTCGTCGCGCGCGATGACCCGCAGGTAGGCCTCCCGCTGGTTCATGGGTAGCGGCATCGCGGCGGACCATCCGCAATGGGCCAGTCCCGGTTTGCCCAATACTTCGGCCACGCGCGGGCGCGGTTCTCCGGTTTGGCAAGCGTGGGGTTTGCCATCCAGCGAGATTTCCAGCTGAACCGGGTCGTCGTTGTCCATGGAAGCCGCCCAGCCAGCCAGGTGTAGCGTGCCGTCCGTGTCCGTGCGTCGTTCGTCCAGCCAGCCGCGCAGACCGCGCGGGATATCTGCGACCTCGGCCAGGCCGCGGTTCGGCGAGCCGCCAATCACGTAGGCATCCTGCTCGTAGTTGATCAGCCGCGGAAGCCGCATACAGGCATGGTCTTCGCCCAGTGTTTCGGCAACCGCCGCGCGCACGTAGCATTCGGTGACGAAGGTGGTGCCGTAGATGTCGGTGCTCAGGTCGGCGTTCTCGCTGCCCGCGATGTAGAGCAGTCCGGAGGCCGGCATCTCCATGGCCTCGGGCAGCAGCGCCTGATCGTGAACCGTGAACAACATGATGCCCTCGGGCGAAAGCAGCCCGGCCAGCCGTTTCAGCCAGCGCTGAAACAAGCCTGCGGGCAAGTGGGAAAACAGCGAGGCCACCCAGATCAGGTCGAATCGTTCACCGGGGTCGAAATCCTCCGGGCGCACACTCGAGAGCAACCCGTGCACGCCGAAGTTCTCGACGGCGAAAGACACTGCGTCGGGCTGGATTTCGCTGGCCCAGATGCGCTCGGCCGGCACGTTGTGGATCAGCAGATTCAGCAGCCGGCCGTAGCCGCAGGCGAAATCCAGAATTCTCGGCTCGGGGCAGGTGCGCTGCAGCCGCGCGATGACTTCCGCGGCCGTGTGGTACTGCTGTAACGCGATGCCGAAGTATTGGCTGACGGCCAGACTTGCGTCCTGGTGCGCGCGCAACGAATGCGCGAGCATCTGGCACGCCGGATGCAGTCGGGTGCCGACCACCGGACGAGCCGAGGCGGTCACGCCAAGTTGTTCGTGAAGGGTTCTGGCCAGCTCCGGATGCTGTAACTGGTGACGGGCCTGACTGGCCAGCTCGGGGGAAATTTCTTGAGCCATCGGCGGGCGCTGCCGTCTCCAGTTGCAGGAGCCGCATGATACCATTGCGGCCCCGGCGCGAAGGCGGTTTGCCCGCGCCGATCAAGCCACAACAAGCGATCATGCAGCCAGTCCAGAACCCATTGAAAACCGACCCATCAGTGTCCGATCTGCTGGCCGAAGCCGCGCGGCTCGAGGCGCAAGACCGTCTCGCGGCAGGCCGCCTCTATCTTGACGCGTTGCAGCGCGATCCAGCCAACCTGACGGCGCATAATTCGCTGGAGCGGCTCGAAGACCCCAAGCGCTACAGCGCCTGGATGCGCGTCAACTGCACCATCCACCCGAATGACGACATCTTCAACTTCATCGCGCGCGAGCCGTTCAGTCACAACCCGGTGCGCGACTACCTGGCCGACGGCTGGCGCACGATGTCGGAAACCATGCAGGTGCTGGAACAAGTCGACCGGCCCCTGACCGGGGTGAGCAGTATGCTCGAATTCGCCAGCGGCTTCGGTCGCTTCACCCGTCACCTGGCGCGCGCGCTGCCGGGCCGGGTGACCTGCTCGGACGTGTTGCCCGGTTCGGTCGATTTCGCGCGCGAACAGTTCGGTGTCAAGGCGTTCGAGTCGTCGTTCGAACCGGAAGCTATCGAGTTCCCGGAGCGCTACGACGTGGTCTTCGTGCTCTCGCTGTTCACGCATTTGCCGGTGCCGGCCTGGAACGCCTGGTTGCGCGCCCTGGGCGGTGCCGTGGCGCCGGGCGGCGTACTGCTGTTCAGCGTGCATAGCGAAGAGCTGGCGCGCGAGGAACTCGGTGTAACGCTCAACGACGAAGGCTATTGTTTCCTGCCGCACAGTGAATCGCCGACACTGGATCCGGAAAAATACGGCACCACTTTGACCACCCGTCAGCTGGTCGTCGATCAGGTTCGTGCGGCGCTGGGTGTCGAGCCCGCGCTATATCAGCCCGGTGCGTTCTGGGTCGGCCAGGATGCGGTGGCAGTGCTGCCTGATAATCCGCGCTAAGTCCGGATCGGTCCACTAACCAGGTTGCTACTTACAACCCGGAGCACGGCGCTTCATTGTTTTCACACATGTAGATGGTCAAGTTGTCAATATTTACCTGCCATGCATGTGTGCTGAATACTTCAGTCAAGAAAAAGCCAGCCAGATTCTTGGGGGACGGATTAAAACTAGAGTCCAGGAACTTCTGCCTTTCGGATAGGTGTACCCAAGACCCGCCTGAGCGCACCCAAACAGTATTCTCGGTAACCATGAGAACAGAGGCTCCTAAGGAAGCTCTGAATAAGTCCCGATTTTTGAGATAATACCCGCATCGTTCATCAGCCGAGTGATTTTCATGGATCAGATCAGCTTTGCCGAGGCCGAATAT
>MDTG01193192.1_pt1 | contig 20322 bp, 19 predicted proteins | sample 811421 | NCBI WGS metagenome assembly MDTG01 (sample SAMN05326645, study PRJNA326480) | marine metagenome | isolation source: seawater | place: Pacific Ocean: South East | collected 2011
AATGTCTATTCCAAATTTATTAATAATTGACTCATTTTTGTAGAAGCAAAAAAAATAAGGAGCAATTCTTCTATAAAATCTTCGTTTTGGTGTTAAAACCATTAAAAGGGTATTAAAAAAATAATACTTATGCTTTATACGTATTATTAGACTAAGTTGTTCGACTGAATAAAAATGTATAATTTCATTACTTAAAGTGTCATATTTGAGAATCTGATTTTTCCAAATATTTAAACTGGATAAATATGAGTTTGTTTGATTAAAAGCTTTTTTGATCCCATAACTGTAATTTGGGAGTTGTGAAATTTGTAGTTCTGCATTTTTTACATTTACACTCTCAGAATTTTTGTGTTTTATCTTATCGATATAGTCTGTTACTTCTAATACTCGACTTGGATCAGTTATATTTTTTAATCTATTAATTAAATCGTGATCTTCCCAACCCCAACCAAAGATATATTCATTAAAACCATTGACTTTTTTAAAAAGATCTTTTTTAACTAAGAAATTTCCCGGATCGTATTCCTCTTTATAGAAAATGACTAAATCATAATTCTCATAAGTTAAATGATTAAATTTATCAGAATTTAAAATTGTGTCAGTATCTAACTTTAAAAAATAATCTGTGTCAACAAAATTAACACCAAAATTGTATGCTCTTGATGCCCAGTAATTTTTTTCATTTTTTTTTGAAATTATTTCTGTATTTGATTCATTTTCTAACTTAATTTTTTCTGAGGAAGACCAATCTATAATCAAGTGTTTAGAAACAGGATTTAATTCAAGAATATTTCTTCTCATTAAATTTAAATTTTTTTCTCGATTCTTACAAGCTGTTAAAACAGTAAGGTTACTCATACTAATTGTCAATTTTTATCCAACCATTAGGAATTAAATCTTGAGTGTTTAAGTATTCAAGTTTTGAGTCCTTAAACCAATTTCTTGGAGCAATTATTTTACTCTGATTAGATAACCAAGCTCCCCACCAACTAAAAGAACTATTTGCAATAATATGATCATTGCATTGCGTCATGGCACATAAATCTAAATATTTATCATTAAAGACCTCAGACATTATATGAATATTTTTCTTATTAAAAATACTTTGACTTTTTATCCAATTTACGTCATCAGTAAAAATTAAAAAAGTTCTATCGCTTGAAAAATTGGAAATAGCTAAATCATAATAATCAATATCTAACGGTGAATGGTTTTCATTTGTTAAATAATCTGTTCTTCTAACATGTATTGAAATAGGGTTCTCAAATTTATTTAGTTCATATTTAGTTCTTTCTATATACTTTTTCTTAAAGGAAAAATCATTTTTTAAATTTTCTCTCACATTTAAGAAGTATTTCTCTGATTGAAAAAAACCCCAAATATTTACATTGTCCGGACAGCCATTATAAATATCTGAATCAAACTCAAATGATTTTTCTTGTATTGTTTCATTATTATTAAGGTATCTAATTTGGTTTTTATTCAAATTACCCATTTCAAAAGCCTTAAATAGTTTATGATTGTGTTTATTTTTTTTAAAAAAATATTTTGTTGCAGTTTTATAAACAATTTTATTTTTTTCTATTATTTGATACGAAGGAGGTATGCAATAGTCAAAATTTCTATTTTTTGATATTCCTTTAAGGGCAGCATATTTAAACATCTGATTGGCCAATCTACCTGGTGAAGCAATAAGATTATAGCCAATCATAATTTAAAAATTTTCTTTAAAATGTTAAAAACTATGATCATTTTGTCATGTTTTAAACCTTTATTTAAAGTTTTAAGAATTGTTCCTAAATCTCGTTTAATTGTTTTACTCATTATTAAATTAATTTATACTTAACTTTCTATCTAGATTTTACTAATTAATAAATTTTTTCAAGAAATATATTTTTATTCTATATTTATATAGTGGAGAATAATTTAAAAAAAGTAGTTTTTTCTCAACCATGGGGTGGATTGGGAGACAATTTAGCATTTACAAATCTTCCTAAATTGTATCATGCGTCAGAAGTAGCTTTTTATGTTTCTCGTTTAAATTATACAAGAAATACAGACATCCATGATTTGTGCTGGGGCAATAATGATTTTGTTAAAAAGTTGAAAAAAACAATTCCGAATATTGGATTTAAAACTTTTGAAGAATCCGGTTATAAAGTTTATGATGAAAAATATAATTCTGTCCAAAATACAAATGCTACTCATGGGTTTGATCCTGGTGATGGATATCCTACGATTAAACTACCCGATAATATAAAAAATTATAGCAACGAACATTTCGACCATGTCGTAGATTTTGAAGCATACTCAATTTTTAATGATTCCGAATTCAGTTATGAAGAAGGGTCTTTCAAAGAAAAAGTAAAATACTATACAACACCTTACTCTTTTAATCTTGCTTATCCAAACTTGTACGAATCAAATATGAAAAGTAAAAATATAATAAAAGTAACTAATTTGAGTAGACTTATTTTAATTTTATTGAATACCGACACTTTTGTTTGTTTAAATTCAGGATCACATGTTTTAGCATCAACTTTAAAAAATATAACTGGATTTCCTAAAAATATAATTTCATTTAACAATATAAAGGATGTAAATGTAGAAATAAATAATCATAGTATAGAAAACAAACGCGGACTTTTTTATTTTGATAATGTTAATTATGAAAAAATTAATATTGTAAAAAAAAATCTTGATAAATCTGAATATAAAGAATCACAAGAAATTACAAAAAATATGAATAATAGCTTAAATTATCATAGAAAAATTTTTTATTACCAAAAAAAAATTAAAACTATTCTTGGCAAATAATTTCATAACTTTCATGTAACGAAGAAACTGTAAAGTCTGGTTTTAATATTGAATCATATTTGTATCTTGTGTTTTTTATATAAATAGTTTTCATATTACAATTTTTTCCTAACTCGATGTCGCTGTCTTTATCTCCAATGACCCAGGAATTGACTAACGAGATATCAAACTCTTTTACAGCATTAAGCACCATTCCTATATTTGGCTTTCGATACTTTGATGGATTTAAGCTAGATGAGAAATCATAGTAAGCCTTGTCAATCCTGCCACCAAAATCTTCTATTTGGCTAATAACCTGACTATTTACTTCAAAAAATTCTTTTTTACTAATTAATTTTTTTGAAACTCCACTTTGATTGGTAACAATAAATAACGAGTATGGAAGTTTTGCAAACTTTTTCATAGTTTGTAAGTTATTTTTGGAAATTTTTATCAAACTAGCCTTATTAATATAACCAAGATCTTCATTTATTGTTCCATCTCTGTCAAAGAAAATTGCACTATTGGATTTTGCCTCCACATTTGATAAAGATGTAGTTGAGATGCCTTTTATTTGTGGATGTAAAATAATTTCACAATTAATTTCATTTAATACTTTTAGCTCTACTGGTGATTTAGACCATTCTTGAGATAAAAAATAAATATCAGGCCGAATTATTTCAAGTAAACTATTTGGTATAAGTTCATGCATTTGAATATAGATATTACTCGGAAACTCTTTGTTTAATAATTTCACTCTTTTTGAATATTTGTTGTATGGTCTTTGTTTTCCTTTATAAGTTTTTATAGATTTATCTGAATTAACCAATACAAATAATTTATCAACCTGATTACTTGCAAACTCTAATGCTAATTTATGTCCATCATGAAAAATATCAAATCCTCCAGAAATTGCACCTATTTTAATATTTTTCAAATTAAGTTCATCAAGTAAACTTTGTAATTTGCTTTTTGAATTAATTATCACTTTTTTTATTACCAAAAAAACTTACGTATTTTGAGGACTTCTCAACAGACGTTTCTATAGATAATTTAATATCGTTGCTTTGGATAAAATGAGAAATAAAATTAGCAAGAAAAACATCTCCACAACCACTTACATCAATTGCTTGAATTTCTTCTGCGTCAACAAAAATTAATTTATCGTTAATTTGCGTCACAGCTCCCTCTGACGAAAGGGTAATAATTGAAATTAAATTATTCTTATTTAAATCCTTAAAAATATCTTCTAAATTATTCTTTTTTGAAAAATGCTTAGCCTCACTTAGATTAAGTTTCACAATATCTAAATTTTTAAAATCTTGCAGATTGTTAATATTTGGATCCAATATTGATAACAACTTTTTATTAGATGATATTTCTGATAAATAATCAAATAATCTTTTAGATAAAAAACCTTTATTGTAATCAACAAAAATTACTGCATCATATGTGTCAATTAATTCATTAAAAGTTGATATAACCTTTTCTATTTCAGGAGACTCTTGAGCATCATGGTCTTTTCTTAAAAAATATTTTTTATTTACAATAAATCTTTCTTTTGTGGTTAGTTTGTAATTATTTTCGGCAAAATCAAATATATTTATTTTGCTTACTAAAGACTTAAAAATTTCTGAACTTGAATCAATTCCAACCATGGTATATAAATCAACATCGTTTCCCAAATCTATTAAGGTATCTGCAACTAGTCCAGCTCCACCAAGAAAATACTCATTAGTTTCATTAATGATAATTGGGACTGGTGCTTCAGGCGAAGTTCTGTTGGAATTATAAAAACTATATTTATCCAATATAGAATCACCAAATACAGCAAACTTTGCCATTACTCAATACAATTTTCTATTAAACCTGCAATAATTTGAAGAATCGTGATATGAGCTTGTTGAATTATTCCTGCCCTGTCTGATGAAATTGAAATTATAAAATCTGAATTCTCTTTAATTTGATCTTTGTTATTTCCAGTAAAACTCACTGTTTTCATGCCTAAATTTTTTGCAACATCTAATGCATGAACAATATTTTCACTTTCACCCGAAGTTGTTATTGCTATAAAAATATCATCTCTTTTAGCCATTGCTTCTAATTGTTTTGAAAATATATATTTATATCCAAAATCATTTGCTAACGCAGTTAATACGGAAGTATCAGTTGTAAGAGCAATAGCAGGTAAGGGGTGTCTATTTTTTTCAAATCTACCAATTAATTCTGCTGCGAAATGCTGAGAGTCTGATGCAGAACCACCATTTCCACAAACAAAAATTTTTGAACCATTATTTAAATTATCAACAATTTCTTTAGTTATTTTTATAATTTCATCAGAATAATTAATTTGAGATTTTGCTATTTCTATGCTTTCTTTTAAATATACTTCTATAAATGATTTGTCTATTAAGCTAGGATTAATTTTTTTCATACTTAATGTATGATATTACTTCTTGTAAAGGTAAATGCTTCTTTAATTTGACAATTATTAAATATATTTTTTATTTACAGCAATAAAATTTGAATACTCAATGAATTCATCTTGTACAGAGTAAGAATTTACATTAAACAAATTAATAGGGCCCATTCTGTAAATTTCAAAACCGTTCTGAGTTAATAACGTCCAAAATTCAAAAAAAGGAATTTTGGTGTCAACAAAAGTAGAACCAAATTCAAATTGAATAACTTTTACCATTTTGATGGCACTTCCTAATCCTTTTATTGCTTCATATTCATTTCCCTCTATGTCTATCTTTATAAGGTCAATTATTTCATTAATTTGATTTTTCTTTAAATATTCTTGTAAAGAAACTACCTCGACTTCATAAGACTTTACATTTTTTTCATTCTCAAAGATATTTCTCAAATGTAATGAAGATAGGGAGCTATTTTGATTGTGGTGATAAAAAGTTTCATTTCCTGAAATACTAGATACAGCTAAATTCTCCAATCTAACATTATTGTCTCCAAATTGTGTCTTCAAAAATTTATAATTTTCATATGATGGTTCAAATATTATAAGATGTTTAATTCTAAAAGCTTTTAACAACTCTTTACTGTAGTTTCCTTTATGCCCTCCAATGTCAATACATATGTTTAGATTCTTTTCATTTAGAAAAGTTTTTACATAATCTACTTCGAGATCAAATTGGTCATAATTTTTTGTTTTGCCAAGATAATAATTTCCTCTTTCTAAAACTTTTCTTATAAAATAACCATCTTTATTTCTTTTTAGAGAAAACAAAAAAAACAAATCAACAAAATAACTAATTATTTTGAACATAGATACATGATAAACAAGTTAATGAATCTAAGCTTCTTTGTGTGAATATTTATTAAATTATGAAAGTTTCTTTATCCAATATTCAAGCAAGTCTGATAAAGTCTGGTCAATATTGTATTTTTCATTAAAACCAGTGGCCTCAATTAAATTAGTTGAGTCTCCATGTTGATAATATATTTCATGTGGTCTCCAAAAAGGTTGGTATTTTTTCTTTACAATATCCGTAAGGCCAGAAATTTCGATTAATTTATCAGTAAAATAATTCATTTCTCTAGGTATGTCTCCACAAATATTAAAAATTTCATTTTCAACTTTAGAATTTATCATTGCTAAATAGTAAGCATTAACGGTATCTCTTACATCCATTACAACTCTCGTAGTGGATAGATTTCCTACTAATAAATTTTTATCTTGAAGTCCAAGTTTCATTTTGGCAATCTGATAAGCATCAGAAGAAATGGAAAAGTTTTTTCCTCTTCTAGGTCCTGTATGAGAAAATGCTCTTGTTATAAATCCTTTAATAAAATTATTATTAAAACGTTCTTGCAAATACAAGTCTGTTGCAGCTTTTGAAGCCCCATATGGATTCGAAGGCATTAATGAATCTTCCCAGTGAATTTTTCTTCCATCCATGCCTACATTCCCATAAACTTCGGAGGTAGAACAGAACATAAATTTACATGAGGGCTGATTGTTTATTACTGCTTCAATTAAGTTCGCACTTCCAATAATATTGATATCAAAAGTTCCAAGTGGATCATCAAAACTTGTTGGTGGATGAGATTGAGCAGCAAGATGAAAAATTCCATCAAAACTATGCTCTCGAAATATTTTATTAAGAGATTGATAGTTTGTTAGATCTCCTTTTAAGAACTCAATAGAGTCGAAAACTTCTTGATTCACTGTATCTAATATATCGGCCTCCATTCCATTAGTTCTTCTGATTAGTCCAGAAACATGGTGACCATTATCTACTAGAAGGTTTGCTAGATGAGGACCAGCAAAACCTGTGATTCCAGTAATAAGAAATTTTTTCATATAATTACGATACATTATATTTTTTTTTATTAATTTTATTTAGTTAGTTATAAATTAAATAAATAGTTTATTAAATATTGAATAAACATCATCAATTTGCGGATTTTTTTCGAATATTTCCACATTCTTCATAAATTTATATCTTTTATAATTTGAATTAATAGAAGAAACTTCTTCAAATATTTCATCATTAGTCATACTTGTAACATTTAAGATACCGTTCTTATTAAAAACTTTTTCGACACTTTCATCACCTGAATAAATTGGGATACAGCCAGCTGTACGAGCTTGTAAAAGTTTTTCAGTTACATATCCGTTTTTAATTGTATTTTCAAAAGCAATATTAAATTTATAATCCGAAATTATATTAATTTTATGATATTGGCCATTTTTTAATTTTTTGTTGTTTGGAGTCTCTCCCCACAAATTTCCGTAACTATCTACATCATCAATCCTTTCAAGGACCTCTAGTATATTTTTGCGATGATTAGATTTTCTAGAAAATACAAAGCTACAAAATTTATTTTTTGGTTTTAATGAAAATGGGTTGGTTGTATTCAAATAACCTACAGGAATATGCCAATTATCAAAGTCGTTATTTTTATTTAAATTGAACCAATCAATATAAAACATCCACACGGGGAGTTGAAAATTTTTTTCACTGTCTGGTTCATAAGTTAAAGAGTAGTCAAAGTTATATTTACTAGTTTCCCAAGGCTCACCTGAAAAAAATATTTTTTTCTTAAATTTGTATCTCAATTTTTTGTTTTCTTCCCCAAAAACACTAAATATTAAAGTTTCTGCTTTTATTGGTTCAACAACTTCAACATTTTGAAAATTTTGTCTCAATGCATGCACAAAAAAATTTTTATCTTTATTAAACCAACTACCCATATCTAAAAAACCAATTTTCATTGTTTAATCTTATTTTGATGGTTTGATTTATACACAAAATTAAATATTAAATACATTATTAACCATGGCATATAAATTAAAGAGTCACTTTTAAAAATATTTATTGTTAAAAGCAAAATGACTAAAAAAGCGTCGTAATGATTCCTTCTCAAAATAAAAAGTTGTTTAATACTGAAATATAAAAATAAAGATAGTCCGATTAATCCAGTAAACAAGAAAATCAATAATATTGATGAGTGCGGTAGTAAAAATCCCATTTCTATATTTGTTGCATACTTATATTTTGATAAATTAATTTCTCCATAATGCTTGGCTAAAGAAAAAACTCCACTCCCTATAAAGACGTTTATGTATTCAGGATTGTATCTAGTTAGAAAAATCCCCCACAATTCAGACCTATTAACAAAGTAAGCTACCTGTCCGATTGCAAGAATCATAATCCTGATAATGGAGCTGTTATCTAAATTATTTAAAAAAGAAAGAGAAGAAGATTCTTCATTTAAAATGTAATCGTTACCAATATTTATGAAATTTCTTGAAGTAAATTCGTAAGAGTATCCTAAATTTTCAATACCTACAAAAAATATAAAAACACCTGTAACTAAAGAATAAAACATAGCTTTATAAGATTTTTTAATTGAGAATGAACTATTAAACTTTAAATAGATACAAAACAAAAGTGAAACAACTGCTGCCTTATTATTTGATGCAAGTAAACCTAGAGCAGGAAATAATAACAAAAATATATGTGGTTTAATTTTTTTTGTATTTATGGAATTAATAAAGTATATTAATAAAACTATTGCAAAAAATTCACCAATGGTTTCTGCACTAGGAAACATTCCTCTCCAGGCAACTCTACTATTCCAAATATCGAAACCAAATAAACTTTGATTATCAGTTCCATATTTTGAAAGACCAAAAAAATAGTAATTGTAAAAATTAAAGATTGGATTTGATGAGCCAAGATATCCAAAAATTATAATCAAGGTACTTGCTGTTAAAAATTTTAAATTTATCTTCTCAAATGAAAAGTATGAACGTTTTTCAATTGAAAACTCGAATATTCCAATAATTAAAAAAACTACAAAATATGTCCAAAAAATAAGTGAATTTGAATTAAAGCTAGTGTTTGATAGCCCTCTTATTTTGTCAGGATCAAGATAATAATTGTTTCCTATAGAAAGAAAACACCATATTAATAAAACTAAATTAAAGTAATTGAATAGTTTTAGATATTTTTTATTTTCAATTACCTTAAGAACGCCATAATTCGTAAAAAAAAGAGAAAATATATAAAAATTTGTCCCACTAAATATTCCCATGATAATAAATAGAAACGGAACATATTGAATAATATTTTTTTCACGAGACTCAATTACAACTAAACTTAGAAAATTTAAAAAAACCAAATAAATTAATATGTCAAAATAAGTTGTAAAAATAGATAAATCTATCTCAAAAAGTTTCTTTTCGTAAAATCTAGATTCTGAATATATGCCAAAGCAAAATAATATACTTGTAATTACAGAAGCCAAGAGAAACCTAAAGCGAATATCATATTCTTTTTTTCTTTTTATAAAGGATATTATTAATAACCAGAAAAAAGTTTGAAGAAACAAATTTATAAATACATTTGTACCAATTGATATATAAAAAACATGACCAATTTGATCAATCCCCGTAATTGTGCCAAAACACCTTATAGATGAATAGTCGTTAAATCTTATTTTGTAATGATCCTGGTAAGCAACATTAGGGTTGTACGCCATGAATTCTAATAAAGATATCCGACATGTATTAATCTCATAAAATGCTAAATCAGATGTAATCTTTTGAGGCCTTACATTATCACCATAATCAGAATTTAAAAAAGGCAAAAATATTAAAAATATTAAAATTATTATTTTTATTACAGTTATTTTATTTGTTTTAAAATATTTCAAAGATTAACCTTTCAAAAGTTTCTTAAAAGTAAAATAAACTAAAGCAATTCCTATTAGCGATATAACAGTTAATGATGACTGTAAGAAAGACTCAGATAGCCCCTCTGAGGGAACATAGTTCCATCCACCAGAGACATAGTGTTCGCACTCCAAAAATGAGTTGACAGTAGCGGCATTTTCATCAATATCAAAAAGAGTCACTGGTTCATAATTTGGATCATTCTCAAAAATAAAATTAGGGTTAGATGACACATCAACCGATATAAAATCATCAGGATAAACCCCACACAATTCCTCGATTGTTGATTCAGTCATAAATTTCTTTTTTCGTTTTAATTTTTATTAAATAAGCTACGAACCCAGTTAAAAATAAGGTAATTAAGTTAATAAATGGTAAATTGTTTGATAATGAACCAAAATTTAATGTTCCAACTTCTTTGACTGGTACAAATCTTTTTTTACTACTGTCGATACTAAATTCAAAAGTTTCATGATTACAATTATTTTGTCTCTCAGTATTAAATATATTCCAAACGTATAAATTGTTGAATTCGCAAAAAGGAAGAATAGAATTTTTATAATGCATGTCTTCGTAAGTCTCTTGAGAGTAGTTAAAAGGAAAACCTAATAAAAACATTTGGACTATTAAAAAGAATATAGTTATTGTTTTTTTTGGAATATTAAACTTATCAAAAAATTTACAAAATAAAATACAAAAGGAAATTGTCACAAAAAATCCATAATAAAATGTTTTTAAGCTATCTCCAACTTCTGGATCAAAGTTGTTTATAAAAATTCCGGAAGCACTTAATGCAATAACTAATATTCCCACTAAAGGACTGAGTATTAGAACTTTATTTTTATCCGTAAAAAATATTGATAAAAAAATAGTTGTATAAAAAATAATAGTTAAATACATACCCAGTCGTGCTCTTGATTCATTTTCATGATTTGTATCATTATGCCGATTGTCTACATTTGCAGAAATTCTTAAAAGGGAACTACTTTTATCAATGTTTACTTTTGGAATTGAATTGTAATTATCAGTGTCATTTATAACAAAAAAATCAAGTCTTTCTTTATTTAATTCTGTATATTCTGAATCCCAATATAATTTAAAAAAATCACCAAAAGTATCAAGTAAAATTATTCCAGTAAATGAATCACTAAAAAAATATCTATTAGGATTGGCAATTAAATCTTGCGTGTTAAGAGTTGTAAAAAAGTTTAGATCTGCTTTATTATCATACTTTACGTCGTGCTCCACTTGAGTAATCAACTTATCATTTAAAAAATAATTTTCTAAAGAAAGAGAAGAGAAACATAAAATAAATAGAAAATAAAATTTTAAATATTTTTTAGAAAATAAATATTTATGACGAAACATAATTTCAATTAATAAGACTAAGCCAACCATTAAAGCTGTCGAAACCTTAGATGTAAACAAAATAGCTAATAGAAGAACAAACTGGAATAAATAATTTTCTACTTTATTATTTTTATATTTTTCTAATAAATAAAATAGCCAGCCAAGAAATGCGAATGCTAAAATCTCAGGTTTAAATGAAAGTCTTAACACCGTGAGTTGAGGTAAAAAAATAATTAAAATTATTGATTTGTATATATTTTTTTTTTGGAAGTCCTTTATTGATAAATATTTAAACAATCCAATTATTCCAAAAATAATAACTAGTGAGTTAAGCGAGTGTATTGATATATTAACAATTTCGTTTGTTGTTAAGTTGGGAATAAATTTATATACCAAAAAAGAGAGTAGATAACTTAAATAAAAATAAAGATTCCCCTGCTCTAGTCCCGTGCTTGTTAACTGACCATCGTAGAAAAAAAGGTACTGTACATATTTTTCAAAATCAGGAGACTGAACTATATCATAAGATAAGTAAAAAATTAAAAAAGATGTATAAAAGATAGAAGTCAAGATTAAAAAATAAAAAATATGAAAATTTTTTGCTTTTTTTATAATGTGTAAAAAGTTATATATCATCCGCAGTTAATTGTAATGTTCCTTTAAATTTTAAGGATGAACACTGATATTATATTTGTTTATCAAAAAGTAATTTGAGGTTTTCGTTAAATTTTTCATAAGTTATTTGCTCTAAAACTAGCTGTGCTGGCTTGTAAAGATTTAGATTGCTCTTGAATGAATCAAATATATTCATTAATTCATCCAGATCATTTACAATTTTCCCACATTTTTCATTCCAAATTGTGACTGTTGTTCCTGTCAGCTCTAAATGTTCGTAATAATTTATTGTTTGATCCCAAACAAGAAGAGGTAGGTTGCATGACATTATTTCTTGTATACCAAATCCTTGTGTTTCTGGTCTAGACATAATTATTCCAAAGTTACATTCTTTTGAAGCTTTTTTTAATTTGCTATTGTCATACTTTCCATAATCAAACAGAAGATATTTTTGATTTTTTTCTCTTAAAAATTTTATTAATTGTTCTAAATCATTGATTTCTCTCTTTTTAAAATATATCAGACATACATCTTCTCTATTAGAGATTTCAATATTTTTTAATACTTCTTCTTGAGAAATAACTCCTGAAGGGCAAATTAATGCATTGTTTATATTAAAGTTTTTATCCATCTCAAGAGTATTTAATTTAGCTATCTCACTAGCTACTATTTTTTTTATGTAAGGATATTTGGTTATTAATTGATTTATTTCTAAATCCTGTTGAATATTATATAACGGACCTATAAAAATTTTTTTATTTTTAATTTTTGACTTAATTATCTTTTCAACAACTGATTTTCCAAATTCGTCATATTGAACAACATAATTATTGCTATATTTTATTTTATTAAAACTAATCTGATCGTCTCTCTTAAATGTTTTTAAGAGATTATTCATTCTTTTGTGTGGTCCAGATTGAATTAGATTCTCAGAAATAGTCAAATTAAATAAATAACAAAAATTTATAATGAGGTTTACTAATTTAGAGTGTTTTAATTTCTTTGTTAAAAAAACTTTTTTCGTTTTTATGTATTTTGGATTATAAAAAATATTTATATTGATAAAAAAATCCTTTTTTTAACAAGTATAAAAACAATTTATTAAAAATAAATAATTGGCTCTAATTTGTTTTCTTGAGTATTTTACATAATTTTATACAACTAAAATAATGATGTGAAAGCAAAGTACTTACTATCTCTATATGCATTAACATTTTCTGGAAATTTAATATTTAATCTCTTCAATAATTCATTTGAAAATTCCTATAACCCTAATTTAATTTATAAATTATCTTCTTTTATTCTTATATCAAGCTTTTACTACCTTTTATCAAAAATTATTAATGAGGCTTTAAATTTAAATTCACTTTCTTTAAGCATTTCATTATTTTTGATAAGTTACTTTTTGTTCGATCATTTAATGGTATTTACAGGTGGGTACTTTTCGTTTGATGTAACTGTAATAGTTGTGTCTATGATATGGGTTCTAAAAGTTTACAAAAACAAAAAAATAAATTCATATATTTATTTATTTATAAATTATGTAGCAATGCGTATTTTCAACTATGTTTTTATTGACGAAATTGGGAACATAGATGGTTTTGTTGAGTTAAATACAGATGTAATTGTTCAGTGGATGCCAAGTGTTAAAATTTTATACGAAAAAGGATACTATTTCTTATATTCTAATAATGTAATCGAAGGTCAGGGTCTGCTTGTAACGCACGTTCAAGCTTTACTACTAAAGTTAAACTTTGGAACTTCTACATATCAATTTATTCAAGTTAATTCATTTTTACTTTTATTTTTCACAGTTTTAGTTTTTATTGATTTGAAAATAAGTAAGAGTAATAAAATTTTGGTTTGTATTATTTTTTTAAGTTTAGTGTTAAATAATTCTTGGCTTTTATATCTAATAGGAAATTCACTTATGCTTGAAGGAATTGTAGGATTTCTTTTTTCTTCATTTTTAATAAATATTAATAATTTTTTAAATCAAAAAAAATACTCGAATGTCTTTTTTATATCCTTTGGTTCACTAATTTTGAGCAAACAATTTATATCAATAATAGTCTTGATAATTGCAACAATTAGCTTGTTAAGTTTAAAGAAAAAAATATTACTTAGCTTCACTCCTTTAGTTTTAGACTTGCTAAATAAATATTTTTTAAAAGTTAATTCTTCATTCATAACTTATTCTGATGGAATAGATTATTCTCAAATTATTAAAAATATTTTATTTTTTGAAAATATAGATTTAAAAAACATAGAAAAAATAATAAGTAACATTACAATTGATATTCCTTTTACACTTTTGTTAATTTTTTATTTAATCAGTAATTTAGCTGTAATACTTAAAACAAAAAAAATAAATTTTGAAAATTATATTTACTTTTATTCTGGAATTTTAAACTTCGTGTTTATAGTAATTTTGTATATTTCATATTGGCAAAATATTGAAGTTGAGTCATCATATAGATACTTAGTAAATTTTTTAAGCATTTATTGTATTTCAATCGTACTAAATGTTCAAAAATTGGATTCCTAATTTAAAATTTTTGAAAACTTAATAATTTTAAATAAAATATTTAATCCATCTTTAATTTTTATTTTTTTTCCATCTGCATAAGTTCTACCTCTATAACTTATAGGTACTTCAATTACTTTTCCACCGTTTCTTATGTATTTAGAAAGTACCTCAACTTCTATTCCGAAACCTTTTTCATTAATGTTCATTTTTTTAAGCTTATCTGTTTCTATAAGCCAGTAACAACTGGCTATATCACTTAGCTTGTAATTATTTAAAAAAGAAAACAATTTTGTGAGATATTTATTACCTAAATAGGTAATTAAATATTTGTTTTGACTTTTTCTTTTTCTTAAAGTTCTAGATCCTAGTATCAAGCTATCACTATTTTTAATTAACATATTGAACATATCAAATATATCCATAGGATTATATTCGAGATCTGCATCGTGGACGATAACATGACTTGTTACAACTTTTTTTAAAGCTTCCTTAACAGCACTTCCTTTCCCTGAGTTTTTATTTAAATTAATTAAATTTAACCTTTTATCCTTTTTAACCATAGTTCTAGCTATTTCCAGACTTTTATCTGTAGAAGCATCATTGACAAGAATTATCTCTTTTATAAATTTTTGTTCAGTTAGTCGAGAAACGGATTCATGAAGATATTTCTCTTCATTATAAAAAGGTACAATTACCGTCAAATCAAATGTTGTTTTCATATTTGTATCATAACTTTCTTATAACAAATATAACTTTTTGAATATTCAATAATAAAAAATATTTTTTTAATTTAAAGTTCAAAGGAAAATATACTTTTTATCTCTAAATTCAAAGCTGTAGGTGTGATTGAAAAAATGTTGCAAGTTATATTTGTTTTAATTACTTGAAAAGTTAGATTAAGTTCACTATTTTTGTTGTTCAAATTATCGTACCCATCAATACCTGCCAAATAAATGTTCTTTGTATTTTTATTTTTTGATGCAATAGCTATTGCATACGTAACTGCCAAAGCATTCGGCAAAATACAGTAACTTTCTTTTGGTAAAAATTCATCTTGCTTTAATTCAATATCGTAATAAAGAGTGTGTGGATAATTAGTAGAAATAGCTCTACTCAAGTTAGGAATAATAAATGGAGTTTCAATATTGTTTTTAATGTTTTTACCATAAGATAACCTTTGTGGATGACAAGAAACTCTAAAATCAATCAACTCTTCTGAAATTTTATAATGACTATTTAATTGCAAGACTGTTGGGTTGAAATTTTTTATAAATCTCTCTATTTCAAACTTATATTTGTCTACGCTCTGTCCTGCTCCTAAAATTAAATAATTTTTATTTTGAAGCTTATCTAAATTCAAATTATCCTCGTTGTTTTCGAGTGAATAATAATTGAAATATTGTTCCTTAAAATCTGGATTATACGATTCACTATTTTGAAAATTTTCAAAATTCATTGAACTGAGAGAATCGATTAATGATACCTTATCATTTACGTCAAAATCTGAATCTTTTGTCAAGTCCTGAATATAAGATGGATGAACTTTATTAACTCCAGCTAAAAAATAATATGGACTTGAACCCCACTTATGCTTTTCTTTTAATGGATAGAAGTGTTCTTCTAACAAACTGATCAGATCAATTTTATTTTGAGTTTTAAGTTTTAAAAAATAAAGCATCGCATCTTCGGTAAGAGTATTACCTGGACCTCTTCCCATTCCCGTCATTGTCATGTCGACCCAGTTAACTCCAGTATTAACGGCTTCAATAGTATTAGCTAATGCAAGACCCATATTGTTGTGTGCATGAATACCAATCGGAATATTTGTATTGTTTTTAAAGATATTAACTAATTGATTTATTTGATCTGGGAGCATACAACCTAAGCTGTCCGCAAAGTAAATTGATTGAAGATTTAAATCTTGAGTTAAATTAGAAAATTTACTAATTACTTTTTCATCAAGATTATGTGCCTGCATAATATTAATAGCTAAATTATATCCTTTTCCAATCAAATAATGGGCTAGTTGTGCTGAATGATCTAAATCTTTAATATGAGCTGCTATCCTTATAAAATTTAAACATGAATTTGTTTCATCAATTGGAAAAATTTTATCAGTAAGGTCAAAATTTAATTGGTCATCATTAATAAAATCGCTTACATTTATCATGACTCCAATATTAAATTCTTTATTTAAACTTAGACTTTTAAGTGTTGATTCACGAGTGTAAGCAAATTCACCTAACCATTCATTTGAGTTTGGGAATCTAAATCCAAGCTCTATATTTTTTATTTCTAGACTTTTACATACATTTAAATAATCTTTGACAAGTGCTCTATCGAAATCCCAAGAATTGTGATATCCACCATCTCTTAAAGTACACTCTATAAAATTTAAATTTTTCAATTTAATGCTTTCTATTAAAATTCTATAATAATCCTAGTGAAAATAATTGGTTTAATTCCGGCTAGGTATAAAAGTACAAGATTTCCAGGGAAGCCCTTAGAGTTAATTGAGGGATTACCCATGTTTGCGCACGTATATTTTAGATCTAAATTAGCCAATTTGGATGAGTCCTATGTCTGTACCGATAATTATGAAATATTGAATAAAGCAAAAGAATTAAAAATTCCAGCAATTTCAACGTCTAAAAATCATAAAAATGGAACAGATCGATGTGCTGAAGCTGTGAAAAAATTATCCTTAAATAAAAGCAACTTGATAGTGAATTTACAAGGTGACGAGCCATTAATCAGTCCGTTACTAATAAATAGACTTATTAAAAATTTTAATTTGAAGAAAATGGATATTCTATTTCCATATCTTGAAATTCGAAAAAAAAATTCACTTGGACATGTCAAAATAGTAAACAATAAAGACAATCGGGTTCTTTTCATGAGTAGATCCGATATACCAAATAATTTTAGAAAAAACACCTTACTAAAGACGCAAGTTGGCATAACTATATTTTCAAAAAAAGCACTGGATATTTTTGCAAAAAATCAATCCCTAAATGAAGATATAGAAGGTATTGAACTTTTAAGAGTATTTGAAACTAATTTAAAAATGTTTTGTTTTAAAACAACAATCAAGTCCAAGTCTGTAGATTATCCAGAAGACCTAGCATATGTAAAAAGAGAAATTAAAAAAGACATCTACCTCAATAAATACAAAATTTAAATTTCAAATGAATAACAAAAATCATATTTGTTTTGATCTTGATGGTGTATTAATAGATTCTATTGATTTAATGAAATACTGTTGGGAAAACACCGCTAAAGAATTTAATATAAAACATAAATTTGAAGAATTTTCAGTATTTATCGGATTACCTCTTACCTCGATAACTAGTATTTTAGAAATACCTGATAGCGCTAAATTCATTGAAAATTATAAAAAGTTATCTTATCAAAATTTAGACAAAATAAAAATAGATAAAGACACTATTAATAATCTAAAAAAAATATCTAGTAATTATAAAATCTCTATTTACACTTCAAAAACACATGAGAGGGTTGAAAAAATTATTGACAAATTTTTTAAATCGGTACAATTCGATTCAATATTGACATCTGATGATGTTCTTCATTCAAAACCAGATCCAGAAGGGCTTTTAAAAATATGTAAACTTGTTAATTCAACTACTGAAGAAAGTATATATGTAGGTGATACAAATTTTGATTTTAAAGCTTCTAAGAATGCGAAAATAGATTTTGTTTATGCTTCTTGGGGCTATGGTGAAGTAGAAAATTGCAATCATAAAATTGACCATATCAGAGAGCTTACAAAAATTATTTAAACTTTAATTTTGTTCTGTACCCTTTTAAAAAATTTCATAGGATTTTTAATTAGTGAAATAAAGTACTCTTTGTACAAAGTGTAAATTAAATAATCAATTTGCTTTGAAAATTTGCTGTTATCAAAATTTGTTATCGAATTTATAAGACTGTCTGAAGCTATATTTTTCATGTAATTGTCTTTAAAGCTTGAATCTATTTCGACTTTAGAATAGGGATTAAATTTGAATATATACTCTTTTCTTACTCTGTGAGACCACTCTACATCTTCTGCCTGTTGCCAAACTAAGGATTCATTAAATTTATATTTATTTGCTACATGCTTTTTTAATATAAAGAAAGCTCCAGATATATACATATATTTACTTAGGTGAGCAATGTCATAAGGTAGTAACTTCTGATTGGTGTTTAAAATATGCTTATCAAATCTATTTCGATTATGTCTAGACAAATTCCAATCATAATGTCTTTCTCCATTTTTCTTTAAAATTCTATTAGACAAAATATCAAAATTTGCACCATACCTTAAGAGTCCTTTGTACCAATCTGTATCAAGAGTTAAGTAATCATGCATACAAACTAATATTTCATATTTTGCTTCCTTAAAAAAAATATTTCTTTTTTTTGTAATCCAGCCCTTTTTAATTGATTCATCAAACTCTAAGTGTATTAAATTATTGTTTTTGTAAACATTACTTCCTCCGATTACTAATATTTCGTACAAAGTAATGTTTTGTTTTTCTATACTTTTTATAGCTTTTTTGGCTTCCTCTTCATTACCTGGGTAGGTTAAAATGCCAAATGAAATTTTCATAATATAATATTATCAAATGGTTATTTCAGATATCTCTAAAATTAAAATCTACTTTTGAGTACAAATCATTTAATTTTTTAATATTTTACTTTACTAAATATTTAAAGTTCTTTTCTAGGGGTCTTGAGAAGTAAAGTAATCTGCCAAAATTTTGTTAAATAATAAAAACATAAGAAATAGAATGAAGTTCTTGAAACCATCCAAATAAGTGCTGTAAAATATGAGGCGTCATATATTTCATGTGAATTGTTTAAATTTAAAATTCCATATAAAGGAATAAGAAAAAAGCTTAAAGATAATAAAATTTTACCACTTACATTCAGACCGGGGAGTAGTAAAAATACAATTAAAAAATTAAAAACATACTTATATCCAGAACTTCCAAAAAGGTTTATCAAAAGCAAGACAGGAAATATTTGGATAATTAGATTTAAATTAGTTTTTTCCAATTTAGAATATTTAAAACTAATTCTGTTTTTGAAATATAAAAAACTTAATCCAAAAAATACCAGACAAATAATCAAAAAGTATTTGTTCTGTAGAGGTGATAGTTGAACGTCAATATATGATATTACGTCAGCTAAAAAGCCAAAACTATACAAAGGTGCGTAGACATAGGGTATTCCAAATATTTCATTTGGAAAGGTTGACTGTTCCCTTGTGAACACACCATATATAAATAAAGACACATTAAGGGAAGTAAAAATAAGCAGCATAGGATATTTTTTAATTTTCCCTTGGATTAGATTTAAGAATATCGTGCCAAATAAAAGTCCAATCCCATAAATTTTTAATTGAGAAAATATTGTTATAAATACATAATCAAAAAAATTAAAATTTTCTTTTTCATAAGCAACCAAATAAATCAAATAAATGAAGAAAAATAAATCTAAATTTAAACTTGTTAGTAATAAAATAAACGATGGAGTACAGAGAAAAATTATGAAGATTAACTTTTCGTAATTTTGAAATTTTTGAAGAAAATAAATTAAAAGGCTAAATAATATCAAAATAAATATTAAAGATAAAAACCATGGATCAATTTTAAAAGAAATTAATTCTTCAAGTATTCCGAATCCAAGTGTTTGTTTGCACGCATAAAACTCATTATTAAATTTTAAAAAATATTTAAATTTTGAATCATTGTTGCAATTAAATAAATGTAATAAATATTGATTATCCCAAAATAATAAATCTTTATTGTTAAATGATTTA
>MDTG01195542.1_pt1 | contig 20321 bp, 14 predicted proteins | sample 811421 | NCBI WGS metagenome assembly MDTG01 (sample SAMN05326645, study PRJNA326480) | marine metagenome | isolation source: seawater | place: Pacific Ocean: South East | collected 2011
GCAAAAATTCAAACTGTAGATGGCTCTGTTGTTACTAAAATACAATCTGACTCAAGTGCTTCCGTTGGGTATTTTGGAACAGAGTCAAATAATGATTTACGCATCCGTACAAATAATACAGATATTGGTGTCTTTACAACAGATGGCAGTATGGGCCTTGGCAAAACATCTTTAATATCTAGCACTAAACTAGACATAGATACCGCCAACAAAGATTATGGAGTTATAGTTGGAGGCACTAATGGTGCTAGCATATCGTTTCTTTCAAATGCAAGTATTACTGGAGTAAAAAGCGCAGCATATGGTTTTTATAGTTTTAGATTTCCAAGCACATCTGATGCTCAAATAAATAATCTTATTCATTTTCGTGCTGGTGGCCCGTATTCTTCTACGGCTAGCTCAACAGCTGTCACATCAAACATTGGATTTTATGCCGCTAGTGGTGTAAGATATAATGCTAGTAACGCATTTGGTTTTTATGGGGGTATAGAAGAGGGTAGTAACCATTGGAATCTATACATGTTTGGCTCTGGTCAAAACTATCTAGCTGGAAATGTTGGTATCGGCACAGATACACCACAATACCCACTTGAAGTTCATAGCAATAGAGCGCCGGGGCCGTGGATAAATCAGCAAGCTGGCACAACAGGTGACGCTAGTACTATTGTATTACAGCAAAGAACAGCTGATGTTAGAATGGGTGTGGTTTACTCATACTCTACAAATTATGATGGCGGTAGTTTTCTAAGTGTTGGAGCTAGCGGTACTGCTTTTGCTAATATAGAAGGGCCAGTTGCTGTTGGAACACTGGAATCAAAGCCACTCACACTTGGCACAGCAAATGTAGAAAGAATAAGAGTAGCAGAAGGTGGCTATGTTGGTATCGGCACAAGTGAGCCAGCTTATAAACTGGATGTAGCTGGAACTGGTAATTTTGATTATCTAAATGTAAATGATAACGATAGCTTATTATCCATAGCTGGCAATGCTAGCAAAAGGGTAATTTTTAATGAAGATGCTCATGCTGACTATGATGTTAGAATAGAGGGTGCTTCTGATGTAAACTTATTCAGGACTGATGGAAGCTCGAATAAAGTTGGTGTTGGACTTATCCCGTCTTCTAAGTTCCATGTTAGTGGTGGCGTTGCAAGGTTTGATGGTAATGTAGGACTAGGCACTGCTGGAAGCACAAATGTCAGTATTTACTCTAGGAATCAAACCTCTTCTTCTGCTGCCGTACATTATGGGTTCTTCATGCAGGATGACGTTGGCGGTGGCTGTACGGATCATTTGGGCTTTATATATTCAGGAAAATCAACTCAAAATTCCCTTAATTCATATTCAGCCTTTGTTGCTGGCAACGCTAAGACAATTACTGCTAGTACGGGTTATGGTTATTATATCACTAGTGGAGCTTTGATTGGAAGCGTAAACAATTATGGTTTTTACAGTCTTGTAAAGAAAGATGGTGATAAAAACTATAATCTTTATATGGACTCAGAAGCAACTAATTATCTTGGTGGTAATCTTGGTATTATGACAACCACGCCATCAGTACCACTTTCTGTTTATCCAACAGGCATATCAGACACATCTACGCCAGCCCATGATGAGTTATTTAACAAGGTTATAGTTTATCAAGATAATCCAAACACTAATGTCGCTGGATTTGGTGTAAGTACAAGCTCATTTAATATTGCAACTTCTGGTAGTATGCATCAAAGGTTCTGGACTAACTCCATAGAGCGAATGAGAGTTAGTAGTAATGGAAATATTGGCATAGGAACAACTAATCCTACACATCTTCTCGATGTTTCTGGTTCTGCTAGAGTTAATTCACTTAATATAAATAGTGAGTTTACGCTACCGACAAGTGATGGTGTAGCTAACCAGATATTAAAAACTGATGGTGCTGGCAATGTTTTTTGGAGTACCACCGCCGCTGCTGGGATTGGCGCTGTTATTGATGACCTGACTCCACAGCTTGGTGGCAATTTAGATCTCAATGATTACGAGATACATGGAACTGGTAGTATTAATATTATGTCTGGTTCTGGCATAATTACACATGAGGATGGTAAGTGTGGTTTGGTTGTTCAGGACACCGGTGGAAGTGGCGTACATATTGGCGACTGTGCTTATGGTCTTTCATCTCTATATTCGGGAATGAAGCATAGCGAGCATACTAATGGTAGTGAATATATGATCATTAGTCGCGGGCTAAACACATTTGTCAGCGCTAAGAGTGGAGCATCTTCTTTTATTAGAGCTGGTGCTAATTCTACGACTTATCAGGCGGTTGTATCTCCTACTTTTTTTGGTGTTGGTAATAGCTTTCATAGATTAAGAATAGATTCTACTGGAGCAATCTTTAATACCGGATGCACAGGAGATTTAGACTTTCAGGTTAATCCTTTTGGCGATGAGGGGCATCTTCCCCTCATTCATGCAGATGCCGCTTTGCATTCTGTTGGTATTGGCACTAATGCTCCTGACTCTTTGCTGCATGTTAAAAACACCGGCGTTGTAACCGACTTCAAGAACGTTGTTCAAATAGAAGGCGATATAGACACGAACTCTTCGCCCTACACTGAAACCCTTGCTCTTGTAGGCACAGGATTATCTGGTTCTGCTTCTATTGGGTTTGGTCAATATTCTTATTCTGTAATAAAATCGGAGCATGACACAGACGGATCTCTTACTGCTGGCAAGTTAGATTTTTATATCAGATCTACTGCTTCTTCGCCAACCGTAAACATGACTCTAAATAGCAGTGGAAATTTAATTGTAACCCCTGAAAATAATAATGATTATGCTGTTCGGATTGGAAATAAATCTGGCGGTGGTGGTTCTGTAACTGGCGTTACTCTAATTGGTCTAGATCATTGGAATCCAACAGACGAATTTGCTTCAGCAGAAATTGGCGTTGTTGAAAATTCTACAGCGTCTTATAAATCAAATATTGTTTTCAATACTAGAGACACTTCCGCTAATGTAAAAGCCACAGAAAAAGTTAGAATTACACACGATGGTAATATTGGTGTTGGGACTACTGAGCCAGCCTTACAAAGTGCTGGTCGTGGCATACATATACATGACACCACATCTTCTGAAATTAAATTTACCAATGATACAACAGAATCAACAGCCACAGACGGTACTGCTCTTGTATTAAATAGTAATAGCTTTACGATAAATAATAGAGAAGTTGGAGATTTGTTCTTCTCAACTAGCAACACCCAAAGAATGCAGATTTTATATCAGGGTGATGTTAGAATTAAAGGCAACACTAATGACAATTTGTTTTACACTGATTTTAGTGCAGACAGAATTGGTATTGGAACTGATAGTCCTGACACCCTGCTTCATGTCGATGGAACTTCTAAATTATCTAATATTCAAATTTTTGATGGCAACATAGCTTCTCCCAACAGTGATCTTCAAATAACAGCTGGCGGGTCTCAAGATACTAGAAATCATATATTATTAACAAATACTGGAGGTATTACACTAAATGGATCAACTCTTGTAACCGCAACTAATAAAAACATAAAGCTGGACTTAAGAGATAATGGTGGATCAATAATATTAGATGGTGGAAATGTAGGTATAAACAACGCCGCTCCCGCTTTCAACTTAGATATTACCGGATCGGGTAGAATCACACACAATGATGGTAAGTGTGGGTTATTTGTAGAAGATACAAATGGTAGTGGTATTCATCTCGGTGACTGTGCTTATAGTAGTTCAAGCGCTTATTCTGGAATGAAACACTCTAATCATAGTGGCTCTAGTGAATATATGATTATAAGTAGCGGTCATTCTACCTTTGTGTCCTCTGCTACTGGCGCTGGAACATATCTTCGGGCTGGCAATAATGATAGCACATATCAAGCTTTAATTACTGATACAACTTTTGGTATTGGCACTAATTCTGATAGGATTAGGGTTAATAGTCAGGGTGTAATATTTAACAATGATCTTGGCAATTATGATTTTAGAATCATGCCTTTTGGTGTTGACAGGCCAACACTTCATGTTGATGCGAGCAGTACTACGGGTGGTGCGGCTGGAAGAATAGGTGTTGGTAGGTATGCTGATGATTATATGATAGATGTTTCTGGTGGTTTACGCATTAGCCCACTTGCTACTGCAACCCGTAACATTAGCGTGAATAGAAATGCTAGCACTCCAAGTATTACCGCAGATGGAGACACGGCTGAAAATCAGTGGTTGATAATGGACAGTGCTGGTATGCGCTGTGCCTTGAATTACTTTGTTAGTGATGACGTAGTTTTGGCTCATGGCGGTGGAGGTGTTGGCATCGGGACTAATGCTGCTCCGGGTTCTTATGCGTTGAGAGTAGAAGGTGGCACTTCCGCGTTTAACGCTAGTCAAATAGAAGCTGCTAATTTTAGAGTTTTCGGAGAAGACGATGATGCATTAATTTTTGGAGATGCTGGATTAAATCAAGTTGGTCTTGGCACATCTGTTCCTAGAACTAAACTAGAAGTTTTTGGTAGTGGTGTTGCTGGTCAAGCTAAGATAGAGGGAACTATACTAAGTAGAACTTTCCATCATGATTCTTATGCCGGTCTTTTGATTCGTGATAGGGACGATGTTAACATAGGCACGTTCCAACATGGTGGATCTGGTACGAATGTAATTTCTAATGAAATAGCTATTGGTAGTAGACAAGACGCTACCCCGGTTGTATTTTATCAGGGCGCTGCATCCGCTGGTCAAGGCTTAGAAGACCGAGACAAGAGGCTTACGTTTGATACAGATCGCAATGCGGTTTTCCAAACTGGTGTTAATGTTGGTATTGGCGACACTTCGCCAAACGTTCCCCTTTCAATTACTCCCGCATCTTATGCTGTAACAGCTACCCCAAATATTGATGAGGCGATTAATAAACTTAGACTGTATGATGTTGATGGTAATGGGGTTGCTGGTTTTGGTATTAGTACTAGCACCTTCAATATTGCTACATCTGGAGCAATCAATCAAAACTTTTGGACTAATGGTTCGCGGGCGATGCAGATTGGTCATTCAGCTCAGACTGTAGGCATAGGTGCTGATGCTACTACCGCATATCATCTGTATGTTCATACTGACATAACTAATTCTACTAGGCGTGGCGCTTATATAGATATAGACGCAGAAACAACAGAAACAGAAGTTACTAAGTTCAATATTGGTCAAACAATAGATTTAAGAAAGAATGTTCATCATGAAATTCGTGATAGTGGATACGCTTTAGGTTTAGATGTTAATGGTCTTATAGATGGTAGTGGTTACAGTAGATATGCTTATGGGGCAAGAACCTATGGTGGTGGTTATACGGGATTCGGAGAAGGTGGTGTAATTGATCATACTTATGGTTTATACTCTAGAGCATTAAATTTTGGCTCTGGAACTATGGTCAATGCATATGGACTGTTTAGTGTAGTACAAAAGGTTCATAGTGCTGGAACTATTACTAATGCCTATGGTTTATATATTAATGCTATAGGTACTAATGCCACAAATCCATATGGTATATATCAAGCCGGAACTAGTGATGATAATTATTTTGCTGGCAATGTAATGATTGGTAGAACAACATCCCATGAATTTACAGGATATAAAACGTTATCTATAGATGGGACAAACGGATCGTTCATTGATCTTTACGATAATGGAACAGCCGAGCTTAGAATACAGGGGAATACTGAACATCAAACAATACAAACACTAAACTTATCACCCCTTAGATTCTCTACAAATCAAATTGAAAGAATGAGGATTGGCCCAAGTGGTAACGTTGGTATTGGGACAACGACTCCTGCTCAAGTGCTTGATGTGACCACTTCTGAAACGGAAGGGTTTGGTATTAACCTTCAACCACCATCGGCTCCAGCTGGAAGTGGTGATCATCAAAGTTTAATTACAGAAAATCGTTCAGATAGTATTATTACCAAACATCTTGAAAATGTGGCAAATGGTAGCTCTACGCTAGTAATGAAAAATCTGATTAGATATGGGGCAGATTTTGTATCTATTGATGGCGCATACACTACTGGACTTGGCACTACCTTTGATCCTAAACTGTTAGTAAACACAGATAGTGGATATGTTGGTATTGGAACAAGTACCCCATCCCGCACATTAGATGTTTTGGGTTCTGGTAGATTTGTTCACTCGGATGGCACATGCGGATTAGTTGTTGAAGACACTGGTGGTAGTGGTGTTCACATTGGAGATTGTGCGTATTTAACTGGTTCTACTTACACCGGAATGAAGCACAGCGCCCACACCAATTCTAGCGAGTATATGATAATAAGCCGAGGTGATCATACATTCCTCAGTGCAAAAGATGCTTATGGAGTTATTATTAGAGGTGGCAACAATAATTCATCGTCTGAAATACGAGTTTACGATGCTACTTCTGGCACTAACGGTGTTGTAATTAATGAGCAGGGTTCCGATGTAGATACTAGAATCGAAGGTGCTAATGATCAAAACTTATTGAAAGTAGATGCTAGTGCCGACAGTATTGGCATAGGTACAAATTCACCAGCTTATAAATTAGACGTTGCTGGTAGTGGCGGCTTTGATGCTTCCGTTATGGTTGGTAGTGGTGTTGTTCTTCCTAACGCCGTGCCTTCTGATACATCTAATAAACTTTATAATGACGCTGGTACTTTAAAGTTTAATGGTTCTTCTATCGGTGGCGGTGGTGGCATAAGCAGTTTAGTAGAAGATACTACACCACAACTTGGTGGTAATTTAGATCTTAATAATAAAAATATAACTGGAATAGGTAATATTAATATTACTGGATCGATTGATGCTACTAGTGCTACATTTAGTGATGGTGCTGGTGCTTTTACTCTTTCAAGGGTTGCCTCAACTATTGCTACATGGAAAGAAGCCGCTGGTAGTATAGAATTAATAGCTGGTGCAGGCTCTACTCCTGCAATAACGATTACTAATCATACATTTGAATCAACTCCTACTGTAACCATCAATGATGATCAAATAGACATGGACTTTAGAGTTGAAGGTGATTCTGATGAAAATTTATTGTATGCAGACGCTAGTGCAGACAGTATTGGTGTAGGTACAAATTCACCAGCTTATAAATTAGACGTTGCTGGTAGCGGTGGTTTTGATGCTTCCCTTATGGTTGGTAGCGGGGTTGTTCTTCCTAACGCTGTGCCTCCTGACACTTCCGATAAACTTTACAATGATGCTGGTACTTTGAAGTTTAACGGTTCTTCTATCACTGGCGGTAAAACAGATGAAGAAATACAAGACATTGTTGGTGGCATGGTTAGTGGTAATACTGAATCAGGAATTAGTGTTACCTACGATGACGCTGGAGATGGAACTGGTAAATTAAATTTTGCTGTCGCCTCTCAAACAGATGAAAACTTCACAACCGCTGATCATAGTAAACTTGATCATATTGAAGCTTTAGCTGATGTTACTGATGCCACAAACGTAGACGCTGCTGGTGCGGTCATGAACACCGACACTTCGACTGCGAGCATGGATTTTGTTATAGATGAAGACAATATGGCATCTGATTCTAATACCAAAGTTCCAACACAACAATCTGTAAAAGCTTATGTAGACACCGAAGCTGTTCGCCCTTCGTATATAATGAGTATAATGTTTGGATAGGAGAAAATGATGATAGATGAAGAATTGGCCTTGGCGTATTTTGGAGAGCCTCCATACTATAGATATATCCCAAGTGGCAAAGTTACGAAACTACCATTTAGTGTTCGTATGCCTGATGGTAGCGTTAGAACAGATCCGTTGCAGTGGTCGCAAGATCCTGAAGTTATGATTTATGCTGGTTTTGAGCTAACAGAGATCACAGAACAAGATATAGAAAATGCTTTACCTAAATTATCTGAAGAAAAAGAAAGATCAATAAATCAGCTACATATAAATTGGGAAAATTATGTAAAATACAATGGCTTTGTTACTAGCGAAGGTTGGTCATTAGGAATTGACACCAATGATGTCTCTTTACTAACTGGAGCTTTCTTATTGCTAAAAGAAGGTAGTTCTCTAGGACTAGGCGATGCAACAACTATTGTAGATATGGATGGTGTTCAACACACGATTAATTTACAAGACATGACAACATTGATGTTACAGTATGGTCAGTTCAGGTCTTTAAAAAGCCAACAATATTCAGACAAGTTACAATCTATAAAGAACGCAACAACCATTCAAGAATTAAATAATTTGGATCTTAATATAGGAGAATAATAATGACAGCGCCTAATTTAATTGCGCCAACTACAATTACAGGAAAGACAACATATATAAGTCTATCTGACACTAGTGAAACTACACTATTAAGCAATGCAGCTTCTTCTGGAAAAGTTTTTAGAGTGCATTCTATTTATGCTGCAAATATAGATGGTTCTAGTGCAGTTAATGTTACTTTAAAAATTAAGGATCAAGACGATGGTGCAGGCACTGGATATTCTTTGGCTTCAACGGTTAGTGTTCCTGCTGATGCTACTATTGTATTAGTCAATAAAGAAGCTTCGTTATGGCTAGAAGAAGATAAAAGTTTAACAATTACTGCCAGTGCTGGTGGTGATTTAAATGTTGTTTGTTCTTATGAGGAAATTGCATGAGCATAATTCAACCAACTTTGTTAAGCCCTAGAGTCGCTGGTCACATTAGATCGGTTGGCCCTTATTCTAATTCTTATCGTGCTAGTGCGCCAATGTGGACTCATCAAGAAATTTACGATAGGAAAAATGAAAATAATACTTGGCCCCTAGATTTTGTTTATGATGGTTTGATTACATATATGAATGCCAATGACGATGAATCACTAATATCTTCAGCTACAACGGACAGTTTCGGGTTTGCTCAACCGGGGCTTGATCAACTAGGAGATGGCACAGCTACGGCGAATGGTGGATTTCCATTGACTGATTTTAAATCAATAGTTAGCCCAACTCACAACCAGCGAGCAAATCGTTTGTACATTTTTGGTGAAAGTGCTAACAGTGCCTCTGTAACAGTAAATACTGACAGTGGTGCAAATAACGGTAAATCTTTGTATATTAATGGCAACGGTAATTATTGTGCTGGTTTAGCACCAACCTATCATGATAGTGTTTCCTTTCCGACAGCTGCTGATCAGATTAAAAATGTTACGCTTACAGGATTCGTTAAAGCTTATCTAAATGAAGGTGGCGTATTTTTAAAATTAGGTTGGTTTGGTTGGCCCTCCCATCCTTCCAGACCAGATGGTAATCCAGATGGATTTGCTGTTGGTATAGGTAGTGGTAGCAATACTACTAATGTTTTTGCTAGTAATGGTAATCGTGTTGTTGCTAGATACTGTGGTGTTACTGGTGGTAATTTAAATACTTCTACCAACTGGGATTCTGGGTGGCAAATGGCTACAATAACTTTAGATTCAAGCAGCACTGCTAGAATTTACAAAAATACTACATTAGTAGGCACTCTTTCTGGCAAAACCCCAGTAGCTCCATCTTTCTGGGCTTATGTTGGTAGAAATGCTGGTGATGGAGAACAATGCGCTCAAGTGAATATCGGTACATTTTTATGTTACAATAGGGCTTTATCTTCAGACGAAATAACACAAAATTATAACGCCTTTAAAGGTTTTTATGGCTTAAGTTAATTAAAAAAGGAAAAAATAGGCTTATATAAAAAATGCAAATACCATAGAGGAATTAAATAATTTATAATTATCGTAAAATGTGTATAAAAAACCGGAGGTAAAAAAATGGCTTTTGTAGAAGAAGCGCATGTAAATGATATAGGTACTACTTTTCGTGTGACAGTATTTGACACTACATCTACTGGATCACTAACAGTTGCTGATATCAGTACTGCTACAACAAAACAAATTATATTGCGTGACCCAAATGGCAACACGCTAACGAAAACCGCTGTTTTTACCACTGATGGTACAGACGGTCAAATAGAATATGTAAGCGTTGATGGAGACTTGGGTATTGCTGGCACTTGGGCAATTCAAGCTAATGTAGTTACCGCTTCAAGTAATCACAAAACTTCTGTGGGCAAATTTAGAGTTTTCGAGAACTTATAAAGGTTATTATTATGGCACAGCAATGGAAAGTAGACTTAGTATTAATGCTTAGATCCATCATAGGTGACTTAGATGCATCTAAATTTACTGACGAAAGAATAAAACAAATTCTTGTCGTTGGTGCTTATAATGTTTTAGGTGACGCTGATTTTTCTGAAGATTATGTCGTTGATGTTGGCACAGTTTCTATTACACCAGATCCGATATCAAAAAATGATGTAGATTTTTCCACATTAACTGTTTATAAATCTGCATGTATTCTTTTAGGTAGTGAGGTAAAAACTGAAGCTGCTAATTCCATCTCTATTAAAGATGGCCCATCGGCTATTGATCTAAGAGGGGTAACGCAAAGCCTAACAGTTTTATATAATGACTTATGCAAAAAATATGATGAGCTTTTGAAGACTTATCAGTATAACAATACACTAGTTGGTCAGGCTATTCTTGGCCCCTATAGTCCCGGTAGCATGATACTAGGCGCAAATCAATTCGATTATCGTGGAAACGTATTTAGATAGGAGATAAAATCAAATGGCAATTTCACAAAAAATTATTTCTGGTAATGCACAACCGGCGGGTGGTAATGGCATTGTCAGTGTTGGTGGGGCTAGAGGGTTGGGCAATTCTGGCACTTTATTGACAGAAGTATCTAGCACAAATATAGTCTCTCCATTCCCACCACTTAACGCAAGTCAGTTAGATGACTCTGTGGCTGTAAACAATAATGACCTTAATTATCGTTACAATGCTGATCAAGTCTATACGGCAAATCTGGGTATTTCTGGCAATGGTACGCAATCTGTTATTGATGCCGTAGCTGGTCATTCTATTGATGTTGTAAGTTATGCCCTCATTGCAAGTGCGGCTACTACATTTCAATGGCTTTCCGATAGCACCCCAATTTCAAGCGGTATGGCTATAGCGGCTAATGGCGGCGCAGCATTAAGCGCAACCGAAGATGGGCCTCTGCTTTCAACTAATCAGGGCGAAGCTCTTAAGATTTCAAGCACGGCTGGAACTGTTGGTGGACACATATCTTACAAGGTGGTATAATGACTTCTTATGCTGGTGGCGGCGCTTCTGCCGTAGGCTTACTAGGTATCGGGGGAGGTTTAGCTTCTTTTGGAGCTAATAAGCCACAGGATTACTATACAGAACCGCCAGCTGGAGAAGACTTCATGGTTTCACACGCTGGCTTTTCTGATGTGAATGGCTGTTATAAAAAACAAACAGGTAGCAGTCAATACAACTTATATAAAAATGGTAAATATTTTTTATGGCGTGGATCATCTTATGTTGGCGGCTGGGGCATGGTAAATATTGGATGGTTTATATCCACTAGTATAGGTGGTGGAAAAATAGCATATTATGTGTCATCGTTATCATCTGTACCACCTTTAGATGGCTGGAAATGTACATCTAAGTGTATTGGTGTTAAACCTGTGCCTGTTTTAAGTGTGTCTTCGTGTTAATATAAAAAATAGGAGTAAATATGGCTATCAATATACCCAGCACGGTATTCGATACGTATAATGAGGCGGTTCTTTTGTTTACAAGAACCGCTACTCTTGTATATCCAGAAAAAAGGGAAGACTGCCCGAATTGTCGTTTAGACACCTTGGGTACTAGGGGTAAATCTATCAGCGTGTTTGTTCCCGGTGGCCCATATCCTTTTGAACGAGGTATGCCGTGTCCGTACTGCAATGGTAAAGGTTTTAAGGGTGTAGAGACAAGTGAAGACATCACTTTAAGAATATATTGGAATAGAAAGTTTTGGATTGATGTGGGCATACCTATTGATATTCCAGATGGGTCAATTCAAACAATATCATATTTAACCGATCTTCCAAAAATAGAAAAATGTAAATACCTGATACCTAATTATGACGGTATTGAAAAGTACGACAAATCAAAATATCAGAGGAGTGGGCCTTCTTATCCGCAGGGTTTTAAGCAGAATGATACTAAGTATGTAGTAACTTTTTGGAATAGAGTATAATGTTAAGTATAAAATTACTAGAATCAGATAATATCATTACTAAAAAGATACATTCAGCATATGCTAAAATGTTGGATCAGCATCTTTCTAGGGCTTCTGGCAAAGTTGTTTCTGCGCTTAGACCGATAATATCTTCTGCTATAAGTTCTAGTCCAGAAATGCAATCTGTTTCTGGTGGCATTTTAAAAGCTGATTTTGGTTTAACTTTAGATCCGGTTCCCAATATAGCGGCTGCTGTAGCAGATACCATAAATTTACAATACAACAAAATTAGATCTGATGGCAGGAAGTTTACTGGTGGTTTCATTCTAACTATACAACCTAACGATTATGCAAATGTTTTAGGTCTTTCTGTTGCAACACAAGCAATACAAGGCGGTTCTTTGCCTTGGTTAAGTTGGCTACTCACACTTGGCGATGCGGTTATTATAGCCAACTATACGGTTGAATATGGGCCGTATGGTAGAACTGGTAGAGCCAAAATGACCGAAACAGGCAGACCGTTTAAAGTCAATAGTGCTTTTTCTGGTGACGCTAACGATAATTTTATAACTAGAGCAATGCAGGCTAATAAAAATACAATAATTAATACTATAGTAAGGACATTAGAGTAATGGCTGGTGGCCCACATACAAGATTAGCTAATCTAAATAATGCGCAAGATTCGACACTATCGAATATCTTGTTGGATAATCTTATATATTTTTACGATTGGGGTCTTCTTGATCGAGGATCATTTTATAATATAAAGATTCCTCAGTCTGGTATTTATGGTGGAGACAGACATAAGCTAAGAGTTGCTGACGATCCTAACTATGCCTCTGGTCAGGTGTGGGAGGGTTATAGGAAAAATTGGGTCTGGGAAACTGGTGTATCTGCCACAACTCAACAGCCTATAGAAATTTCTGGCGTATTTGTTGATGGGACTTTTAGGGCGACAGGGAATGTTCAAGAACCTTATTATATTGATTATCAAAATGGTAGAGTCGTTTTTGATTCTGCTGTAGACACATCTAAAACTGTACAATTAGAGTTTAGCCATAAGTGGGTTGATGTAATACCAGCTGAAGGCGTTCCTTTCTTCAGAGAAATCCAACAGGGTTCTTTTAGAACTGATGAGGGTTTTCAGGTTAGTAATTCTGGAGGCTGGGCGCAAATGGGCGAAACTAGAGTTCAGCTTCCAGCGGTGGCTGTAGAAGTTAATCCACCAAAATCTCTAGAGGGTTTTCAGCTTGGTGGTGGTCAGTGGGTTAATAATGATATTATTTTTTATGTTATGTCTGAAAATCACTGGGAATGCTCAAATCTTTTAGACACAATATTATATCAAAATGAGCGTACCATACATCTATTTAATCCAACCGCTATTGCGATATCTGGTGTTTTCCCCTATAATTATCGTGGCGAATTAAATGAGAACGCCCTACCAAGCGGAATGTACCCAAATCTAATTGATGATTTCCCCTTTAGTAAATGCTGGATTAATAGCTCTAGGGGCAATGAAATAAGCCAATTATCTCCAGATTTATATATTGGCACAGCTAGATGCACCACCCAAGTTAAAGCCATATAATTTCATTTCTGTGTATATAAATATGCCTTTACCAGAGGACTAGTTATATAGGAGAAATATAATGGCTCGAAACCAACGTATATTTTACGCCTGCCAAGCTGTAGCTATCGTTAGAACCGGAGATACGAGTATCGACGCGGCTAAACAGATAGTTAAGGGTTTGCAGAGTGTTGGAATGAGTTCTACATTTACTCTTGATCAGGTTTTTGAAATGGGCCAGATTGAGATTTATGAAAATGTGGAGCAGGTAGCAGACATCGAGGTGACACTAGAAAAAGTTATTGATGGTGAAGCCCTCATTTATACTCTTGCTACGATTGATAATGCTGGAACAGCTGCTAGTTGTAGAACTGACCTTGTTGCGGCATCGAAAGAAAAGTGTGATGTCTATGTTGCTATTTATGATGATGGTCTTTCACACGCCACGGGTACTCCCAGAAATGTCTGCATGAATTCAGGTATGTACGTTAGTTCTGTAAGCTATAGTTACAGTGTTGATGGAAGTGCTACTGAGTCTGTTACACTTGCTGGTAATGATAGATTCTGGAATACTACAACAGCTGGCGTTATTGGCACAAGCCCAGCCACAAACTATGGCAGTCCATCAACAGGATTTAATGGAGCAGATAGCGCTGCTTCTGGTGTTGTTCGTAAGGTTAATGTTGATCTTTCAGCATCAACTCTACCGGCTGTCGTTAAATCTCAGGGTGGGGATATTTCTACTGCTGATAATAATTTCCATGTTCAGAGTATTACTGTTAGTACTGACTTTGGACAGGAAAACATTGAAGAACTCGGACGATTCGGGCCGTATGCTCGTTATGCAACGTTCCCAATCGAAGTTACTGCTGAGTTTGAGGTTATTGCTACATCCGGTGACTTGATTGACGTTTCTGGAACAGCTCCTAACCTTTCTGATAATGATATTGTTATTAAGGATACAGCTGGAACAGTTCTTAATCTGGGTTCTGGTGGAGCTGGTAAGAATAAACTTACTTCCGTTTCCTATTCTGGTGGTGATACCGGTGGTGGAAATGCTACTGTTACATATAGTTTTTCAAACTTTAATGTTCTAACAGTACATGATAGCTTCGACTTAAGCTAGGTTATAGTCATTTAGGATTTTGGATGGACGATATATTTTACGAAAAAATATTATATAGAATATTACAGGGTCGCTTAAGGCTGAAGCTTGGCGACCTTGTTCTATATGTATATGAACCCAGTAAAGATCTGTTAGAAGAGTCTATAGATATATACGAAGAAACTTATAATAAGTCTTATTTTTCTGGTGTGCCAATTAAAAGTGAATTATTAGAGACTTTATTTGATAATAATCTATGGAGTCCCGATGATGACAAAAGGGCAGATGAGATAGATAAACAAATAGAACAAATGAAAGTAGAGGCTTTTAAAAACTTTCTCAAAAAGAAAAAGCTTCGAGGAATAAAAATGAATCTTAGGATGATGGAAGGGCAAGCTAAAAAATATAGATCTAAGAGAATGGCACTAGACCACACTTCTTGTGAGGGGGCTGCTAATTTTGCAAGATCTGTTTGGATCACTTCTAAGACCACTAAGAACGTTGATGGCTCTGATTATGATTGGTATAAGTATACTATATCACATATCATGGAGCAGTCTAAAGAGCATGAAATATTAGGTAGTCATTATAGAAAAATAGCCAGATCAGAACCTTGGAGATCAATGTGGCTCGCTGGTACAAAGCAGGGAAATATTTTTAATAAGCCTTCCTCTGAATTTACCAAGGAACAATCTGTTCTTTGTTCTTTTTCTAATATGTATGATAATATTTATGAAAGTCCAGATGCCCCAGATCAAGATGTAATTGAAGACGATGACTGTTTGGATGGCTGGATGATTGAGCAGAAAAGAGAATCAGAAAAAAATAAGAAGAAAAAACAAGCAGAAGCGCTAATTAAGAATCCAAAGATTGCTAATTCAGATGAGATATTTATTATGGCGACAGAAAAAGAAGAGGTTGATGCAATTTATGGAATGAATGATCCTTTTGCTAAAAATACTATCAACAGAAGAAATGCACAAATAGACAATAGTGACGGCAATCTTGACTTTAGAAAGTTACAAGATGTTAAACAAGACATGCAAATGCAGTCCACTCAGGGCGGCATTGCACACGTAAAGAATTTGCAGAGGAGTAAATGATGGATGAAGATTACAATGGTTTCTTAAAAAGATCCTTAGATTTAAAAGCCGCTAGGGAGTCTAGATTTAAAGATTTATCAAGAGATAAATTATTTAAAACGGCTAAGAAGAAAGTACAAACCACTATGATTGGAGCATTATCCACCATAGAGGAACATTTTGGATTTCTTTGGGGTCTTGGTGTCAATGAAGACGATAAAAGCGAGGAGCAGAGAAAGCTACAAGAGTTGTATGAAGAAGTGAGAGCGAAGATACTAGACAGAGGAAACACACAAATTAGGAACTTAGAATCTGAATTTGTTAATTATGACATTACTAGAAAAAAGTATTTAATTAATCTACCGGTTTCAAAACCAGAAGAGAAAGAAGGAGAAGATAAAAATGAAGGATAAAAAATTACCAGAACAGGAAAGACTTATTAAAAGCGTTGATAGCGAAGATAATCCGGTGGAGGTTTTGGTTAAAAGACCAACTGCGGAAGATTATCGTGATTCTCAAGTAGCTTACAATAAAGAGTTTCGTAACGCACTTGATTCAGGGGGTTTGCTAAGACACAAACTAGTGGAGTACATGGAGGAGCAAGGAATCTGGAGCGATGAAAAACAAAAAAAGAATGATAGTTTTGTCGCACAGATTAGATCTAAGGAAGATGCTCTAAAGGCTGGTGGAATTAAATTGTCTGATGCAAAAGACATAGCATTAGAACTAAGAAATCTTAGATCAGAGTTCCAGTTATTCTTAGCAGAACGTAACGCTTTAGATGGCAACTCCGTAGAGGGGCAAGCAGACAACGCAAGATTCTCTTTCTTGATACTAAAATGCCTCTTGAACCCTAAAAGCAAAACGCCTCTTTTTGCCTCACAAAAAGATTACGATAAAGTTGCTGGCGAGCCATACATAGTAGAAGCCGCTGCTGAACTTGCCAATATGCTCTATGGGCTTGATCCCGACTATGCTCAAAATCTAGAAGAAAATAAATTCTTGAAAGAGTTTAAGTTTGTGAATGATGACTTAAGGCTTGTCGATAACGATGGGCATCTGGTTGATCTCGATGGGCGATTAATTAATGAAGACGGAAGATTTATTGCCTACAGAACTGAAGAGGGCAGAAAGAAGAAAGACCAAGATCAGGTTTATTATGTTAATAAAGAGGGCGAAGAGGTTGTTCTCAAAGTAGATGCTGATGGAAACGAAGATTGGGTTACTTTAGACATGCAAGAAAGAAAGCCATTCTTGGATGATAATGATAAGCCTATAATTAGTAATTCAGATAAAAACACTGAAAAAAAGGCTGCAAGTGCTTCAAAGAGGAAAAAACGCAGCACAAAAACAGAGGCTGAAACCTCATAATTGTGTATTAATTAAAAAGGACACACCGGTTTAGGGGGAAATTTTTCCCCCTCCTTTTTATGGAGCAAAGATGGCAGAACGGTTCAATCTTACAGCGCAGCTACAGCTACAAGCACCTACTAATACAAGACAAGTAGTATCACAAATACGTAGTCAACTTGGCAACATTAATGCAAATGTTAATGTTCAGGCTAACGCTAAGGCTATTAGTCAAACTAGTGGAGCTTTGCAAACTACTGCAAAAAATGCTAAACAGGCTGGTAGGGACATTGGTGTTCTTAATAAGAATCTTTCTGAAGCTGCTAGACGCTTTGGTGTAATTACTTTAGCTACTGGCACAATGCTGTCATTTGCTCAGGCTGTTAAAAGGGCTGTGGGCGAGGCAATAGCCTTTGAACGCGAGCTTGTAAAAATTTCTCAAGTAACAGGTAAAACGGTAAAGGAGTTATCTGGTCTTACTTCGGAAATAACCAACTTGGCTACTGGTCTTGGGGTTTCATCTTCTAGCCTTTTGGAAACATCTAGAATTTTAGCTCAGGCCGGTTTTTCTGCTGAAAAGACAAAGCAGGCATTAGACATTCTCGCTAAAACAACTTTAGGCCCAACATTTGATAGTATATCAAATACGGTAGAGGGTGCTATTGCTGTCTTAAGGCAGTTTAGGGCTGAAGCTCAATCTGCTGGTGGTGAGATACAGTATCTAGAATCAACACTAGATGCAATCAACAGCGTGTCGAAAAGTTTTGCGGTTGAATCTTCTGACTTGATTACTGTAATCCGTCGTGTGGGTGGTGTGTTTTCTGCTGCCGGTGGCGGTGTCAATGAGCTTATAGCTTTATTTACATCTGTTCGTTCTACTACGCGAGAATCTGCTGAGACTATCTCCACAGGTTTAAGAACTATTTTTACACGTATTCAGAGAACAGAAACTGTTGATCAATTAGAACAATTAGGTATTTCTCTTCGTGATGCTCAGGGTCAATTTGTTGGAGCTTTTGAGGCTACAAAGAGACTAGCTACAGGACTTTCGGCACTTGATCCTAAAGACTATAGATTCAGTCAGATAGTAGAACAGCTTGGTGGATTCAGACAGATTGGCAAAGTTATTCCTCTTATACAGCAATTCGCCGTAGCACAAGATGCTTTAAATGTTGCACAAAACGCTTCCGGTTCTGTGGCGCGTGATGCGATTACCGCACAACAATCATTAGCTGTTCAAGCCCAAAAGGTTAGAGAGGAATTCTCGGCTCTTATTCGTACATTAGCAGACAGTGAATCATTCAGATCTATCGCTGGTGGGGCTTTGCAATTAGCTAGCGCTTTAATTAAAATAGGTGAAGCTTTAGAGCCTGTACTTCCATTATTGACGAGTTTGCTCGCTCTCAAGATAGGTCAAGGTTTAGCTCCGGGGCTTGCGGCTCTTGTTGGTGTTAGAAGAAAGTCTCAAGGGGGAGTCATACATCGCGCGAGTGGTGGATATGTTCCGGGTACTGGAAATAGAGATACAGTTCCCGCAATGCTTACGCCGGGAGAGTTTGTAATAAAGAAGAGTAGTGCTGCTAAACTTGGCTCTGATACTCTCAACGCCATGAACAATAATAGATTTAGCAGGGGTACAACTCTAGCTGACATTAACAGAATGAAAAGCGATGTTGGCTCAGGATCAATTGCTTTAAATACAAAACAAGATGCTCAGGGTAAATCAAAAGTTCTAGGCACTATGAAGCTTGCAAAAAGCAGAGCTGAAGCATCTGCCGATAATGATAGTTATGGCGCAGCTTTCTTGCGTCCTGTTGGTTCTCTTGGTGATTTTGACGGCTCTCTAAAAAAGGGAGAGATGACAAAATACCTACAGGGATCTGTTGGTTATAAGGCTCTTAAAGCCCTTCAGAAAAGATTTCCTACCATAAAAGCTCAAGCTGATAGCGTTATAGATTCATATGCGAATCGTAATACTTATTCTTTTCGTGCTGGTAGCTTAGGTCAGAAAGATGCTGCTGATTTAGAGGGTATAATTTATAGTGGCGTAATTAATACGGTAGAAAGCGGTGTCGATAGGCTGGGGCAGCAGTTAGGTATAAGGGACAACATTGATGCTGCGGCTGCTTTAAAACAGGCTAACATCGATCAAACTGTTGGTAATATATTTGAGTCTATATTAACTTTTGGTGGCGCTCCATTTGACAAAAACACTCAAAGGGCTGCAAATGCCCCGTTTGATTTTCCAACAGGTCTTGGTAGTGGTTTGGCTCAAAGGTTTGGATCACTAGCTCCAAATAGACCAACCGATGCTAAAGCAAGCTACAATCAAGATGCGCTTAAATCCGTAATTGGTAAAATAAGAGCTACATTATTCAAAGAAAGTGAACTTGAGCTTGATCCAATATTAACGGCTGCTGCTACCGCCATCCAACAACAGGCTCTTGGAGGTGATCCTCTTACGGCAGATAGAAAACAAATTAGAAAACTTAATGAAGCAACAGTTGGTGCTAGAGCAGCAAAAGCGGCTAGAAGAAGAATGGCTTCTGGTGGAATGGTCGATACAGTTCCAGCCCTTCTTACTCCCGGCGAGTTTGTTGTTAATAAATCTTCCGCACAAAGTATAGGTTACAGTAATCTGAGCAAGATGAATCAAACCGGTGTTGCCAAGTTTAATACTGGTGGTGTTGTTCGCAAATACGCTAATGGTACTGGCCCTACCGGTGCTACTAGAGGTTCACTAGCCGGATCTCCTATTGCTCTTGCTGGTGACAATGCTGGACTTTCTGCTGCTATAGATAGATATATAAAAGCACTAACTAATGCTTCAATGCAAACAAGTAAAACTTCTAGCAGGGCTAATGCAGAAAGTCAAGCTAGACAAAAACTAGTTAATATGTATATTGCTTTGAGTCAATCAACATCTAATGCAAATAACACAACAAAAACGTTTAGTCAGCAGGTAAAAAAGACATTTCCAAGATTTACTCAACTTGCAAGCGCTATTCAGCGTGGCTCGGCATCATTAGCTTCTGGTGTGAGTGGTGCTGTTGGCTCTGTTCGTGGTGCTATTAGTAGCCCTCAAGGTCAAGCTGGATTGCAGCAATTAGATCAAGTTGCTGGATCTA
>MDTG01038059.1_pt1 | contig 20320 bp, 15 predicted proteins | sample 811421 | NCBI WGS metagenome assembly MDTG01 (sample SAMN05326645, study PRJNA326480) | marine metagenome | isolation source: seawater | place: Pacific Ocean: South East | collected 2011
TCATCGAAGTCCCCGATATAGCGCTCGGCCCTGGCTACGAGATCTCCGGCGTCGTGCTCGATGCCCGGGGAGAGCCGGTCGCGAAGGCCAGCGTGCGACTGCGCGCCTCCCTGAGCCGCGACGCAGACCGAGAGCGCGACGGCAGAGAGCGACGCGAAGGACGCGGGCGCGGCGGGCGCGGCGGGTGCGACAGCTGGCGCGGCATGGAGGCAGTCGGCGGCCGCGACAACCGCACCGAGACCGACGAGGAGGGTAAATTCTTCGTCGAGCACATCCCGGGCAGCATGCTTGAGCTCCGGGTCGGCGCCAAGGGCTTCCTTGACTTCAAGCAAGACGAGATCGACCCGAAGCTCAACCGGCAGTTGTTCGTGACGATGCAGGACGGCCTGCGCATCACCGGCCTCGTGCAGACGCCCGACGGCCTGCCGCTGACGCGCTATAGCGTGCAAGCGCGGCGGCTGCGCGGCCTGCCCGACCCGAACAAACCGGAGCTCGACCTCGGCTCGATCTGGGCCAAGATGAGCGACCCGAACCTCTCCGAGGACGGTCGGCGCGACCTCATGCGCCAGATGCGCAGCGCCCGCGACACGTTCACTAGCCAGTTCCGCGGCCGCGGCGGCGACCGCGGCGGACGCGGAGATGAGCGCGGCGGGCGCGGCAGAGACCGCGGCGGCCGGGGAGGCGAGCGCACCAAGGGGCGTGACGAAGAGCACGAAGGCGGGCGCTTCACGGCCGAAGGGCTGCAAGAGGGGATCTACGAGGTCGTCGTTGAGGCTGACGACTTTGCGCGCTTTCAGTCTGCAGAGGTCCAGGTCCGAAGCGACGCCGCGCCACCAGATCTAACGATCACCATGGATCGAGGCGTCTACGTCGCGGGCGTCGTCCTCGACCAATACGGAGACCCTGTCACGGACGCAGAGGTGGTGCTTCGCTCGGCGTCACTCGACGAGAACAACCCACCGCAGCTGCCGCAGCTAGGCGGCGACCGCGGCGGACGCGGCGGACGCGGCGGATTCGACATGAACCGCATGGCGCGTGAGTGGATGCGCGGCATGTCCGGACCTCCCCAACGGCTTGAGTCGCAGACCGACGAAGACGGGCTCTTCATCGTCAAGAACGTGCAGCGCGGCGTCTACGCGCTGAGCGCGACAGCGGAAGGCTTCGCCGAGGGCAAGATCGGCGCCTTCCAACTCAACAACGACCGGTCGGACTTCGAGCTTCGGCTCACTCCGCTCGGCGTGATCTTCGGCAAGGTCACGGGGTTCCGCCCCGAGGAGGTCCGGGACGTACAAGTCGGCGCCTTGATGATCCCCGAAGACGGCAACATCATGGGCGCGATGATGGGCGGAATGCGCGGCGGCCGCGGCGGTCGCGGCGGCAGAGGGATGAGCAGCGCTAAGATCGACGCCGACGGCAACTATCGCCTCGAAGGCCTCAAGCCCGGTTCCTACATCGTCCGCACCTGGGTCGGAGACATGCGCGAAGCCATGCGCCTGCTGCAGCCGATGATGATGAGCGGGTCTGTGAATCCCGACGTGGCCGTGCAGGCTGGTGACGAAACCCGCTTGGATCTCCTGCTGACGCAGCCGCAGGTCGGCGCTGTCGCCGGCACGGTCTTCCACAATGGTGACAACGCGGCCGGGTTCCGGGTCGAGCTGCGACCGCAGTCCGACGGAGACACCCAGTCGTCCGGCGACCCGGCTAACGACTGGATCGCCCGCATCGCGAGGTGGGGTCGGAACAAGTCGGCCACGGTCAAAGGTGACGGGACCTTCGAGATCAAAGACGTAAACGCAGGCGTCTACACCCTACGCATCACAGCCGGCCGCCGCGGCGGCACGCTCTATCAGGAGCAGGTGCAGGTCTTGGCAGCGACCACCCTTGAGCGCAGCTTCGCGCTCACGACAGGCTCCTTGAAGGGAGTCATCAACACAACCGACGGGAGCGACGCAAAGGAAGTTGGCGGCAGGATCTCACTGGTCGCCGACATCATCGAGGTCCCAGACGACCTGAGTCGATTCTTGCGGGAGAACACCTCGTTCGACGCCCGCATTCGCGACGGCGCCTTTGAGATTAAATCGCTCCCCACCGGCATCTACCTGCTCATCGCCCAACCCAGAAAGCGCGCGCGCACGAGCCAGTCCTTGGTAGTCAATGGCGCCGAAACGGTCACGGTCACCGTCGGCGACGTGACGCAAGAACAAAACGGCGGCGCTCCGAAGTAGCATTCGCTGCGCCAACCGGAGCCGCTCCTATCCGCACGTTTGCCAAGGTCCTGATCTCTCTGCTGATCGCTTTCGCGATGGCAGCGACGCTGTACTGGGTGATCCTCGCCATAGGGCGCGAGCCGCTGCCAGGCGCGAACGAGAGGTTCCAGCGCCCTGCCCGAGTCGAGCTGCAGCGACCGCAGCGACTAGAACCCGTCCTTGACGACCTCGACGCCAAAGATCTGCAGGCGATCGTCCAGCAAGACAGCCGGCTGCTCCCGCTCCGCGTCTTACTGGACCTCGGCGAGAACGGCCCGACGGGCGCCGGCGTCGCTAGCTTCCACACGGAGACAGGCGGTGACTTTCGCTGGCTGCCTTTGAGCGCCGCCTCTGCCGACCCGAGCGGCAAGCGCGCCTTCGAAGTGTCGGCGCGTCAGAACACGACGCTGACCATCACCTACGCTGCGACCCGAGAGCAAGCGCGCCACGGCTACATTGATCGCAGCGTCGTGACGGTCCGAGAGGCCGCTGACGCGCAGAAGCAGACCGTCGAGTTGTCCGCGAAAACGTATGCGATCCGCTTTGAACTACCCAGCGGCGTCGATCAGGCGGGCCCCCTGCGGCTGCAGCGCGTTGCGGATCGTCAATGGCTCCCGATGGCGCACGCGACGGCTGGCCTAAAGCTGCGTAAAGGCGAACAAACGGCCCTGGAGTTGGGGGCAGGCACCTATGAGCTCCAAGCGCCGCTCGTCACGGACACCCGGCAGACGTTCGTCGTGCCCGAGGTCGAGGTCGTTGAAGTCACTCCTGCGCTTGCACGGTCTGCAGCTGACCGCCGGTGATCCGGAAGAGCTTCTCCGAGACGGGGTGCGTCGCGCGCTCCGCTAAATCTGCCGTCTTGTCGATGAGCGCCTCGACATCTTGGCCCTGCTCCGGGGCGGCCCACAGGACGTCACGGTCCGGGACCGAGACCAACAAGCCGTCCTGATCCTGAAGCAGGAGTACGCGAGATGCATCGAATCCGTCGCCGGACTGGAGCAGGACGGCCTCCGCGGCGGCGTCGGCGAGGCCCTCGCTACCGAGGCTCTCCAGATTACCTAGCGCGATGTGGTGCAGATCCGCGACGCTCTTCCCCCACTGCTTCAAGTGCGCTCGACAAACGAACAACATGCTCGAATCGTCGTCGAGAACGTAGACCGTCACCAACTCCTCGTTGAGTGCGGTATGCACCAACCCCGAGTCCCCGAAGGTGCCGTGCTGCCGCAGCCAATCTCGGCTGCGCACTTGCGGCATCAGCAGCTGGAACGCATCGCCGAAGTCAAGGTCACCGGCGCGCTCCAACCCGACCTCGCGGATATCCTCCACGAGCTGGTTGACGACTTGTGCGAAGGCGTCCGGGAACGCCTCGGCGTGCCGGAAGGCTTCGTGGAGAGACACCGGGGTCTCCTGGCCGTCAATCGCGAGCAAGCAAGCGAAGCGGTCAGGGAGCATACCGAGGAAATCCACGCCAGGGTGCGCGACCGCGAGTTCGCTCTCTAGGCGCAGCATGAAGCTGCCGACCTCCGGCGGATAGCTAGGTTCGGTGCTCCTCACACGGTGGTGGAGCAGGACCCCAGCGAGGGCCAACGCCATCCACACCAGACCGATCCAGAGCCACATATCGACGGTATCGACACGCGCCGGCGTAGGGCTCAAGCCGACCGGCAAATGATATCCCCGGATGGCGCAGCCCCTGCGCTCCCCGCGCGGGCCAGGAGCCCCCCCCCTGGCGGGCTCGGCGCGCGGGCGCGCCGGTCTGGGGCAGGCCCTTAGGGTGCCTGGGCCCGGCTCGCTGCGCCGAGGGCGACGGGCGCACCGCATTTACACCGAGCGGCGCGGCGCAAACTACAGGCGTCATCCCGCGGCTGATTTGTTGCCTTAGATACGCGATGATCCAGTGATGAAGGGCGCCCGCCGCATCTACCTCGACAACGCCGCCACGACCCGCCCAACGCAGCTCGTGGTGGACCGTATGGCCGAGACCCAACGAGATCTGTTCGGTAACCCGAGCAGCCCACACGCATTCGGCCCCCCCGCTAAGCGGGCGCTCGAAGACGCGCGCGAGTTCCTGCGAGGGTCGCTGGCCGCGCACCGGGTCGTCTTTACCTCGGGCGGCAGCGAAGCCGACTACCTCGGCATCGTCGGCGCCGCCGCGACGCGTCCACCAGGCCGTGTCCTCATGGGCAAGGCCGACCACCCGGCGCTGCTGAGATGCGCCTCCCTGCTCGGACGTTATCGACACAACGTGACAGAGCTAGACGTCACCGATGACGGCGACATCGCCCCGGAGACCCTCTTCGACGCGCTCGGACAAGACGTCCGCGTGGTCGCGCTGATGCACGGCCACAACGAGCTCGGGACGATCGGCAAGCTAGAAGAGTTGGTCGAACTGACCCGTCGATCCGCGCCGGACGCGCACATCCACATCGACCTAGTGCAGACCTACGGGAAACTGCCTTTCGACTTCGACACCTACGACGTCGACTCCGTCGCCGTCTCCGGTCACAAGTTTCACGGGCCGCGCGGCGCCGGGATTCTCGCGCTGGCCGCCGACGCGCGCGTCGCTGCCCTGCAAGAAGCAGGCGGCCAAGAGCAGGGCATGCGCGGCGGCACGGAGAACGTCTCCGGCGCTGTTGGGCTCGCCGTCGCCGCCGAGGAGACGCTCACACACCAAGCGGCGACCGAAGCGCACACCCGAGATTTGTGCGAGCGCGTCTTCGATGTCTTGGCCGACGCCGTGCCTGACCTCGAGCGGCTGGGCCACCCTTCGCGCAAGCTGCCCCACATCCTGTCTGTCCGCCTCCCCGGCGTCGCGGGCGCGACCTTGATGACCCGCTGCGACGCTCGCGGCGTCGCGTTCTCGGTCGGCTCTGCCTGCCACGCAGTCGCAGACACAAACGCCAAGCCGACGCCCAAGACGAAGAAGGGGCGGGGCGCCGATACGCCCGACAACCACGTGCTCGCCGCGATCGGCATGGGTCGCAAGCAGGCCAGCGAGGTGATCCGGCTGTCGTTTTCAGCTGAGACCAGCGTCGAAGACGCAGACGAGGCGGCCGACATCGTCGCCGACGAAGCGCTCAGGATGCTTTCGTCCACGCCACGGCCGGCCTCTAGTCAACGGGAGCGGTCGAAGTGAGCACGGCTAAGGTCAAGGGCAAGACGCCGGCGATGCGGCAGTTCGACGCCGCCAAGGAGCAGCACCCCGACGCCATCTTGTTCTTCCGGATGGGCGACTTTTACGAGCTCTTCCACGACGACGCGAAGGTCGCGGCCAAGGCGCTGGGCATCACCCTCACGGCGCGCGGCAAGGGCGAAAACGCCGTGCCGATGGCGGGCGTCCCGGTGCGCGCGGTCGACGGCTACCTGCGACGCCTGGTCCAGATGGGCCACCGCGTCGCCATCTGCGAGCAGATGCAGGACCCGAAAGAGGCGAAGGGCGTCGTCGAGCGCGCGGTGGTGCGCGTCGTCACCCCGGGCACGCTCACAGAGGACAACCTGCTCGACGGCCGCCGCAGCAACCACCTCGCCGCGGTCTCTTTCGGCAAAGAACGCTGCGGCGTCGCCTGGGTCGAGCTCTCGACCGGAGCCTTCTACGTCGTCGAGACAGCGCAGGACCGGCTCGGGGACGAGCTCGCCAGGATCGAACCCGCGGAGCTGCTCTTGGCCGAGGAGCACCGGGGCGCTGAGCACCCTTGGTTGCCGCAGACCCGGACGCCGATCGCCTTCCGCGCGGCCTACGACTTCGGCGCAGAGGGCGGGACCCGGCTCTTGCAGGATCACTTCGCCGTCAAGACGCTGCGCGGCTTCGGGGTCGAGGACGCGCCGCTGGCCGTCGGGGCCGCGGGCGCGCTCCTCGCCTACCTACAGGAGACGCAACAGGGGGCGCTGCCCAACATCCGCAGCCTTGAGCTCTGGCGCGACGCGGCCTTCATGGGGCTCGACCGCACGACGAGGCAGAGCCTCGAGCTGGTGCAGACGATGCGCGGCGGCGAGGGCTCGCCGCTGCTGTCTATTCTAGATCGCTGCGACACGCCGATGGGCGCGAGACGCCTGCGCGGCTGGCTGCTGTCTCCCTTGGCCCAACTCGACGCCATCCAGGCCCGCCAAGACGCGGTCGCCGAGCTGCACGCAGACGCGACGCTGCGAAGCGAGGTCAAGGAGCGCTTGGCTCAGGTGCTAGATCTTGAGCGGCTGTCCTCGCGCGCGGCCTTCGGCCGCGCCAACGGACGCGACCTGATCGGGCTGCGGCTCAGCCTGGAGCAACTGCCTACCTTGCGCGAGCGTTTCTCTGGATGCGCAAGCGCGCTGCTGCGCGAGCTGGGCGAAGGCCTCGACCCCCTACCCGACCTCGTCGACGCTATCGCAGCGGCCGTCGTCGACGAGCCCCCAACGACGATCAAGGAAGGCGGCCTGATCCGGCGCGGCCACCACCCCGAGCTCGACGATCTCCGTGACCTCGCAAAAGACAGCACCGAGTTCCTCGCTCGTTATCAACAGCGGCTGATCGAGCAAACCGGCATCTCGACGCTCAAGGTCGGTTTCAACCGGGTCTTCGGCTACTACATCGAAGTCACGCACACCCACAGCGGCGCGGCGCTGCCCGATGACTTCGTGCGCAAACAGACCACGAAGAACGCAGAGCGCTACGTGACCGAGGAGCTCCGCGAGCTAGAAACCAAGATCCTCAAAGCCGAAGAGAACAGCAAGGCGCTTGAGTATGAGCTGTTCAACGCGCTGCGTGACTTGGTCGCCCGGAGCGTCGATAGACTTCAAGCGACGGCGCAGGCCGTCGCCGACGCCGACGCCTGCTGTTCGCTGGCCACGGTCGCGATCGAGCGCGACTACTGCCGACCGACGCTAGACGAGTCGACCGACCTGAAGCTGGTGGACGCGCGCCACCCCGTGCTGGAGGCGACGCACGCTGCCGGCTCTTTCGTCGCAAACGACACCGACCTGGAGCCGCCGCGACGACGGCTAGTGCTGCTGACCGGCCCCAACATGGCCGGTAAGTCGACCTGGATACGACAGAACGCCCTGATCGTGATCATGGCGCAGATTGGCAGCTTCGTGCCCGCCAAAGACGCGCAGATTGGCCTGTGCGACCGGGTGTTCACGCGCGTCGGCGGCGCCGACGACATCAGCCGCGGCGCCTCGACCTTCATGGTTGAGATGACGGAGACCGCGAACATCCTCAATAACGCGACGCAGAAGAGCCTCGTCGTACTCGACGAGGTTGGGCGCGGCACCAGCACCTATGACGGCATGTCGTTGGCCTGGGCGATCGCCGAGGATCTCCACGAGCGAGTCCGCTGCCGCGCGCTGTTCGCCACGCACTACCACCAGCTAATGAGCCTCGCCGGGCCCGATCGCGGCATCGTCAACTGCAGGGTCGCGGTGCGCGAGTGGGGAGACGAGATCGTCTTCCTACACCGCATCGAACAAGGCGGCACCGACCGCAGCTACGGACTGCACGTGGCGCGTCTGGCGGGCGTCCCCAAGGTGGTGCTCGACCGCGCCCAAAACGTGCTAGACAAGCTAGACAGCGAGGGCGAAGAGGTCCGAGAGGCCCTGGTCACCGAACCAGACCGTCACCGTGACGGCCCTCAGCAGCGGGAGCTCTTCGCGCCGGCGCCTCCTCCTGTCGTCAACGATCTACGCGAGCTCGACCTGGACGACATGACGCCGCGCCAGGCTGTCGCGTGGCTGCGAGAGCAGCAGCGAAAGCTCGCGGACTGAGCCGCGAAGCGGGACCTCGGGATCCGACGCGACCACCAGGGGCCGGCAGATCTCCTCAGGCTGCCAGGCGGTTCCTACGCCCCCTGTCGCGGACGTGTTGCCCGCGACGCGCCGTCACCGCCCGGCCATGAAGACGATGAACCAGGAGGTCAGCGCCACAATCAGCGTCACCGGGATGAGGACGATCCAGCCGGATCGCCGGGGTTGTTCTGCGTTACCCGTCATGATCTCGTACTGCTGAACATTACGACGCCAAGCGATCCGAAAACAATCGTCGGCGACCAGGCGGCGACGATCGGATGAATCCACTCTCGTTGGCCGAGGCGTTGGCACACGAGGTCGAGCAGGAAGTATGCACCGCACATCGCCATCGTCGCCAGCACGCGATCGACGCGGCTGCCGCGCTCATAACGCACCGCCATCGGCAGCGAGAGCAGCAACAAGAGGATATTGGCGAGCGGGTATGTGACGTGCCGATGCAGCGCGAGGCGCACGTCGGCGCGATTGGGGCGCGCCTCGATGAGCTCAGCGAGGTCCGTGTAGGACATGGTCTCCGGGTCGATTGTCTCCCGAGACTGCTGCAAGAGGACCTCGGGCGTGAGGTCTGGCCGCTTGAGCCATTGCTGCGGTTGGCCGCCGTCGCTGCGGTCGTAGCGGCCACCATCTAGCAGCCAATCGCCACGCTGCGAATCCCAGGTCCCGGCCTTGGCGGTAACCAACGCAGCGTCCGAGTCGAGCTCGCCTTGGATGAGCATCCTGACGTCCTGCATGCGCTTATTGACGGGGTCGTAAGCCAGCACATACATGAACTGGTGCGGCCACTCCGAGCTGCGCTCGTGCACCAGAGACTTCTGCATCGCGCTCCCCTGGCGGAGGAAGGTCTCGTTCGTCGCCAGAGCTGCGCCGACCTGCGGCACAACCCACTGCCAACTAGAGACCATCAACACGCAACCGAGCGCGCCGCACCCCAGAATCGGCGCCAGCACCCTGTGGATGCTGCGACCGACGAACAACATCGGGACGATCTCGTTCGCACTGTGTAGCCGCGCGACGGCGAACATCCCCGCGATTACGGTCGCGAACGGCGTCACAGTCGTGATCAACACTGGCAGCAGCTTGCTGTAGTACAACGCCAGGTAAATCGCTAGTTCGACGCCGCCGAGGTTTTCGTTCGCGGCTCGCTCTGCGTATCTCGGCAGGGTGTTCAGCAGGTCGACCAAGATCGACAGAAACAAGAAGAACAACAAAGCGGCGCAGAACGCCCCGAGCACGATCTTGCCCACGTAGAGGTCCAGCCGCTTCATCGTCGGAGTTGCCTCCAGACCAGGGGTACGCCCAAGGACACGAGCAGCGCGACCGGCATCCAACCGCACCACGGGTTTTGCGTGGAGATCAGCAGCCGCGCGCCGAGGACCTCGCCCAGGTAGAAGACCGACAGCGGCACCAGCGCCATCATCAGCGCCGTGACGCGACCACGGAATCTCGCCATCTCCGCGATGCAAAATCCGATCGGCGCGAGCAGCGCGGGCATCAGCGCGAACGAGCACCTACGGAAGAGCGTGTAGACCGCGCGGATTGGGTTTGGGTGGACGCCGCGCATGACCTCGGCGAGCAGTTGGTCGCTGCGCACGTCCTCCTCCTTCTCGACCCGGCCTGCACTAGAGCCGATGTCGTCCAGCGGCACCTGGAACGTCAGCGTGTCCGGAGCGACGCCGCCGATCGGGTCGCGCACGCCGGACATGACAATCGTCAGGTCCGCGTCGGGCGCGGCGCCCTCTAGCGGCGGCAGCGCGACCCGGTCGACGTATACGATCGGGGACTCCAAGCTCTTCCCGATCGGCCGTGGCGAGTAGATCGTGCAGTTCAGGTAGTCCCCGGTGTCCTTCTCCCGATCGCGGAAGGTGACGATGTAGCCCGTGTCGAGCACGGTGATCCTGTCACCCCCGAGGTTCAGGTTCTCGAACGCACTCCGGACGACGTCCGCGATCACCCGGTATTTCCGGAAGTGGACCTCGGGGATCACGTAGTGGTTCGCGAACGACGCCCCCACCGAGAGGAAGGTCCCGATCAGCACCGCCGACAGCATCGGGATCCGCGGAGACACGCCCGCGGCGCGGATGGCGACCAGCTCGCGGTCCTGAGCAGCCCGCGCGTAGGTCATGACCGTCGCGATGAGGAACGCGATCGTCAGCAGGTGAGGCAGGGAGTCGAGCGCGAAGAACAGCGTGATCAACGCAGCGTCTAGCAGACCGCCGCCTTGTGACCGCTGGATGCCTCGGTAGACCAGGGACACGAGCACCACGCCGAACATCACGGTGAACGTGATCGAAGCGTTGACCGCGAGTTCCTTCAGGTAGTATCGATGCAACCGCCACATCTTTACGCCCATGGTTCCGCAAGGCCCGACCCCGGGCAACCAAGCTCTCCAGCATTCCTCGTCGTTCGAAGACGGGACCGCGCTCACAGCCGCGTCTGAGGTGGCTGAAGCGACGGCTGCGCTGCTTCGCAGCGAGGTCAGTGACTGGCCGCAGCTCGGGCTCACCGAGCAGAAACACCGGACGGTCCGGCGCGTGTTCTCGGGACGCCTCGGCGAAGTCGATGTCTACATCAAGGTGTTCCGGGCGGACACCATCGCGGCGAAGGCGAGGCATACGCTCCGTCGTCGGCATAAGGGCGAGCGCGAGGCCCTGAACCTGCAGGCGGCCCGCGATGCAGACCTACCCGCGGTGCAGCCGCTGGCGTTCGGGCTCGCGCGCGACGGCCGCGAGCGGTGCAGCTTCCTGGTCACGCGCAGCGCCGACGCAGCGCCCTTCAACCTAGCTTGCGACGACCGGGTCGCCGCCGCCGCTGGCGCACTGATCCGGCGCATACACGACGCCGGCATGCAGCCCGAGGACCTCCACGGGGGCAACCTGCTCATCACCGGCGACGGCCATCCGATGCTCTGCGACCTCACCTCGCTCCACCGGGTCGGGGCGCTGTCTGTCCGCGCGCGAGCGCAGGCGCTCGCGTTCTTCTGCAATCCTGCCGACGGCGGCCCGCTGGACCCCACAGCCCGAGCGCTGCTCGCGGGCTACACAGCTGCCGGAGCGCTAACTGACGCGTTCCCGCGCGAACTAGCGCGCGCGACGCGCCGCCTGCGCGCGACGTCGGTGCGGTCGTTTGGGCGTCGCAGCACGCGCAGCTGCAAGCACACCGAGGCAGAGCCCCGACGGCGCGCCACGCCGCGCTGGTTCTGGTTCATCGGTGAAGGCGACGTCGACAGGCGGCTGCGAGCGGATGTCGCTGCGTTCACGCCCGCGGCGCAAGCGCCACGCAGGGAAGGCCGCCGCGGCGGAGTCTGGCTCTGTGACGCCTTCGCGGTCAAGGATCGGGAGGCTGGCAAAGCCCGCAAGCTGTGGCGCGCGCACTACTGGCTCTTGTTCGCCGGGGTCACGACGCCCACGCCGGTCGCGCTGCAGCTGCACGCTGGACGCGGGCGGGTCTTCGTGCAGCGGATCCAGGGACCCGACCTCGCGACAGAGCTCCTTGACGGCGCCGTCAACGAGCCCGAGGTCGCCGAGGCTGCTCGCGCGCTAGGGCGCGCGGTGGGCCGAATGCACGGTCACGGGCTACGAAACCGAGACCTGAAGTTCGAGAACCTGATACGCATACCTGGATCCGAACAAGTCGCCATGGTCGACCTCGACGGCGTAACCCTGCATAGCGCAGAGGACACCCGCGGTTGCGGGCGAGACCTGGGCAGGCTGCTAGCCGCCTGGCAAGACGCTGGCGAGCCAGGCGGGCCGCTAGCCGCGCAGCGCTTCCTTTTTGCCTACGCGCGCGCGCGGCGGAGGCTGTTGCAGGCCCCGCCTATCCCCAGGATCCTGGCGCACGCCGCGCGCCGTGCGAAGGAGTGGCGGCAGCGCCACTGCTGAGTCGCTGGCAGCGCGGCACAGATCAGGAGAATTGCGCGGCGGCTAGGCGATCCCGCAGCTTGCCGCTGCCGCCGTCCAGCACGTCAAACACAGCGGCGTCGCGATAGTGACGCTCTACGTGGTATTCGACCGTGTAGCCGAAGCCCCCGTGAATCTGAATCGCCTCGTCGCTGGCGAGCACCATCGCGTCGACCGCGGCGATCCGCGCCTCGATGGCCACCGCCGCAGCGGCTTCGCCGAGATCGCTGAGCCGGGCCGCGTGCCACGTCAGCTGCTGCGCCGCCGACGCCGCACGCCCGCTCTCGACCAGCTTGCGCTGCACGGCGTCCTGCACGAGTAGCGGCTTGCCGAACGCGATGCGCTCGCCGGCGTGCTTCTTGGCAGCCTGGATCGATCCAGTGGCGCCGCCGACGCTCGCCGCCGCAACACCGAGCAGTCCGACCAACTCGGCCCGCGCGATCGCAGCGGCCGCGTTCGGCAGCGCAGCGCCTGGCACCCCGTCACAGCGGACGCGGCCGCAGGCCGCGCTGTTCAGACCCAGCGCGTGCACCGGCTCGCGCTCGCACGCAGCGGCGTCAACCTGCACGAGCGCGAGGTCCTGGCCGTCGTGAGCCGCGACCACCAGCACGTCGGCCTCTAGCGCGCCGGGCACGAGCTCAGCGGCGCCCGTCAGCTTGCCTTCCGAGATCGTGAAGCCGTGCTCAGCGCCGAGGAAGACGCCGAGCTTCGCGCCGGCCGCCAGTTCGTCCAGGTCAGCGCCAGCCTGTTCCATCGCGAGCACGACCTGCATCTGGCCGATCCAGAGACGCGCCAGCGAGCCGCTATGCTCGCCGATCGACTCAAGCGCGGCGACGTAGGGCACAAACCCCATGCCGGCGCCGCCGTTGTCCTCGGCCAAGGAGAGGCCATAGACGCCTAGCTCGGCCAACTCGTCGAACCATGGGCGAACGAACGTTCGATGTTCGTCGAGCTCTTGCGCGTTGGGGGCGACGGTGTCAGCGACGAGCTTGCGCACCGTGTCGACAACCATCTCTTGGTCTTCCGTCAATTGCAGATTGTGCATGATATAGATCCGGTTGAGGCGGCCCGTCAGCGGCCACCCTGCCAGTAGTAGAGAAAGCGCGGACCGGTCGTAGAGGTCAGCAAGCGATCGACCGCCGACGCCTCGACCTTCGGGCCGAATGCGCCGAGCAGGAGGTCCGCGAACGTCGGCCTGCGACGCTGCTCCACGATGCGCACCTGTTCGCCGAGTTGATCCTCGAACCAAGCGACCGCGGTCGCGTAGTCACCGATGTCGTCGACGAGGCCGAGCTCGCGAGCGCGCGTAGCGGTGTAGATTCCTCCGTTCGCGGCGCGCTCCACGTCCGGCTTGGCCATGCCGCGCCCCTCCATGACGACCGCCACGAACTGGTCGTAGAGCTCGTCGACGATCTCGGTCAGCATCTCTCGCTCCGCAGGGGCGAGCGGACGCGTAGGCGACAGCATGTCTTTGAAGGGCGTCCGGTCCGACTTGATCGCGACCTGTTCCACGCCGAACTCCTGCGCCATCTTGGCGAAGTTCCAGGCCGACATGATCACGCCGATGCTGCCGCTGATCGAGGTTCGCCGCGAGATGATGTGCTGCGCTGCCGCGGCGATGTAGTAGCCGCCAGAGGCGCACATGTCGCCGTAGAGCGCGGCGACCGGGACGTCAGGGTGATCGGCGCGGAACTGACGGAGCATCTTGTAGACGCGGTCAGAGTCCGTGACACCGCCGCCGGGCGAATCGATGTAAAGCAACAGGCCGTCGAAGTCCTCGCGGTCGGCGTAGCGCAGCGCGCGCTGCACCTGCGAGACGGTGCCCCCTGCAGCCCCCATCAGCGGATTCGCGCCTTCGGCGATCGCTCCTCTCACAGAGATCTGCAGGATCTTGCGCGACGCACTGCGTGCTCCGGTGACGTGGACCTCGCCGTAATCGGCCGCCGTGTCTCCGAGCCCTCCACCTGCGATGCTCCCAACGCTGAGCAGCAACAAAAGCACGTTCAGGCCTGCCGAGACCAGAAGCAGAATGCCGAGGAAGATGGCTACAAAGAAGGCCACGCCGCGCGATTCACGCGGCTGCGCGCCAGCTGGCGACGGCCACTGAGGCTGCTGCGGCGGGACGCCAGGAGGCAGCCCAGAGGCTGTGTCGTTCGTAGGTGTGTCGGTCATGCGAGGAGGCCGCGCGCGATGACGAGGCGCTGGATGTCGGTCGCGCCTTCGTAGATCTCCGTGATCCGCGCGTCACGAAGCAGCCGCTCCGCAGCGGTCGCGCCGCTAGCGCCGCCTTGACCGAGGATCGACACAGCGGCTCTAGCCGCGCGGTTTGCGAGGCGGGCTGTGCAGGACTTGGCCATAGCCGACTCCGTCCCGCAGCGCTCGCCGCGGTCGCGCATCACAGCCGCGCGCCAAGTGAGCAGCCGGTAGGCGTCGAGGTCCGCGGCCAAGTCAGCCATCTGCCACTGGTCAGGCTGGGAAGCGTTCGGCCGGCCCTTGTGGTCCTTCTGTTGGCCGAGGTGGCCTCGGATGAGGTCGACCGAGGCGCGCGCGATGCCGAGCGCTTGCGAGGCGATACCCAGCCGGCCTCCGTCGAGCGTATCGAGCGCGATCTTGAAGCCCTCGCCTTCGGCGCCGAGCAGGCAGTCCGCGGGCACGCGCGCGTCCTCGAATACGATCTCGGTCGTCGACGAGCCTTTCAGGCCCAGCTTGCGCTCCTTCTTGCCGACGCTAACACCCGGCAACGACGCCTCTGCGACGATCGCCGAGATACCCTTGACCCGATCCTCGCCCGTGCGCACGAAGACCACGAACAGCTCCGCCTCGCTGCCCGTAGTGATCCAGAGCTTGGCGCCGTTCAGCACGTAATGGTCGCCGTCGCGCTTGGCTTCGCAGCGGAGCGCGGCGGCGTCCGAACCCGAGAAGGCCTCACTCAAGCAATAGGCGCCAAGCCACTCGCCCGTGACGAGCTTGGGGAACCAGCGCCGCTTCTGCTCGTCGGTGCACCACTTGCCGAGCAGCGAGTTGACCAACGAGTTGTGCACGCTGATCGTCACGCCGGTGGAGGCGCAGACTGAGTTGATCTCCTCCAACATCACGCAGCTCGCGAGGTTGCCGAGGTCGGTGCCGCCGTACTCCTTCGCCACCGTAGTGCACAGCAGCCCCTTCTCAGCCGCTGCCCGCACGGCCTCGCGCGGGAATCGCGGCTCGCGGTCGACGACGTCGGCCGCGCCGAGGTGGTCTCGGCAGTAATCGCGGATCATCTGTTGGAACTCAACGAGCTCCGGCGTCAACCGGAAGTCGGAGACCTGCGCCGCTGCGCTGGTGGTCGTGTCGCTCATGCTGCTTACTTGCTGTAGTCGTAGAAGCCCTTGCCTGTCTTACGGCCGAGGTGGCCCGCCGCTACGAGCCTGCGCATCAAAGGGCAGGCGCGGTACTTGTCGTCGCCGAGCCCGTCCTTGAGCACGTCGAGGATGGAGACGCAGACGTCGAGGCCGATGAAGTCAGCCAAGGTCAGCGGCCCCATCGGGTGGTTCATGCCGAGCTTCATGATCTCGTCGATCGCCTCGCGCTCCGCCACACCCTCCATCAAAGCGAACGCCGCCTCGTTGATCATCGGCAACAGAATCCGGTTGGCCACGAAGCCCGGATAGTCGTTGGCCATCACGGGGATCTTTCCCAAGGACTCGGCCCAGCCGACGACCTTTTGACAGGTCGCGTCGGACGTGTCGTTGCCGCGGATGACCTCCACGAGCTTCATCAGCGGCACGGGGTTCATGAAGTGCATGCCGATGACTCGGTCCGCGCGCTTCGTCTTTGCCCCGAGCACCGTGATCGAGATAGACGACGTGTTGCTCGCCAAGATCGCGTCTTTGGGCAACCGTGAGTCGGCGGCGTCGAAGACGCGCGTCTTAATCTCAAGGTTCTCGGTGATGGCCTCGACGCAGAGGTCGACGCCGTCGAGCGGATCCATCTCCGTAGAGGCGTGAAGGCGCGCCTTGGTCGCGTCGGCGTCCTCGGCGCTCAGCTTGCCCTTCTCAACAAACTTACTCAGGCTCCTGTGAATGTTGGCGACGCCTCGCTCGAGGCCAGCCGGGTCGACGTCGATCAGATGTGTCTGGACGCCGTTGTGTGCGAAGACCTGAGCGATGCCGTTGCCCATGGTGCCGGCGCCGATGACGGCGACGGCCTTCGGAAGGATTTTGTCAGTCATGATGCTTGGTTGGTTGGGACGGTTTCGGCCTCAGAGCCGCTCCACGGACATCGCGACGGCGTTGCCGCCGCCAAGACAGAGGCCGGCGATCCCAGTGGTCTTGTCGTGGCGCTTAAGGGCGTGCAGCAAGGTCACCAACACGCGCGTGCCCGAACACCCAATTGGGTGACCGAGCGCGACAGCGCCGCCGTGCACGTTCCACTTCGCGGGGTCGGCGCCGAGCTGCCGCTGCAGCGCGATCATCTGCACCGAGAATGCTTCGTTCATCTCGATCAGGTCGAAGTCTCCGACTCCGACTCCGAGCAGCGCGCACAGCTTCTTCGTGGCGACCTCGGGGGCCATCATTACCCACTCCGGGGCGAGCCCGCCGGTCGCGTAGCCCGTAATGCGCGCCAACTTCTGCAGCCCGTGCGCGTCGGCAAACTCTTCACTGCAGACGACGGTCGCTGCGGCGCCGTCGTTGATCGAGCTGGCGTTGCCCGCGGTGACCGAGCCGCCGTCACGCTTGAACGCTGGACGCAGCTTGCCCAACGCCTCCGGCGTGGAGTCTGCGCGCGGGCCGTCGTCCTTGTTGAATTGGATCGGGTCTTTCTTCCGCTGCGGCACCTCGACGTTGAAAATCTCCGCGTCGAACGCTCCCGCGGTCTGCGCCGCCGCAGCTTTACGGTGGCTGTCTGCGGCGTAGACGTCTTGCTCCTCGCGGGTGACGCCATACTTATCCGCGACCAGCTCGCCGGTGTTGCCCATGTGGAAGTCGTTGTAGTGGTCCCACAACCCGTCCCAGACGATGCCGTCGAGCGCTTGCGTGTGGCCAAGGCGCGCGCCTGCGCGCGCGGCGGGGAGCAAATAGGGCGTGTTGGTCATCGACTCCATGCCGCCTGCGACCGCGCACTGAAGATCCCCGGCCTTGATCGCCTGAGCAGCGAGCATCACGGTCTTGAGGCCGGAGCCACAAACCTTGTTGATCGTCACCGCGGCCTGGCTGTCGGGAATGCCCGCAGCCCGCAACGCCTGGCGCGCCGGGTTTTGCCCCAGGCCAGCCTGAAGGACGTTGCCCATCAGCACCTCATCGATCTCTGCTGCAGGGACGCCGCTGCGCTGGAGCGCCTCTTTAACGGCAAAGCCGCCGAGCTGCGGCGCAGTGAAAGCGGACAGCGCGCCTTGGAACTTAGCGATGGCGGTGCGACAGGCGCTGACGATGACGGGATGACCCATGAACTTGCTGCTGTGATCTGCGTTAGCGAAGCTTCCGAGGGCTGCTGGAGCTGCGGCACATAAGCCTCGGCCAGCGCACTTCGGAGGCAAATATGCTAGCGGCAGTCGCTGCTACGACCAGGGCAGCCGCGTAATCAAGAGGCCCGCGCGCGTCCGTGACGCCGCTCGTCGGCCTAGGACAAAACGAATGCGGCCCGCCGGACAATTTCGTCCAGCGGGCCGATCCGAGGATTTGGTGGAGCTGAGGGGATTCGAACCCCTGACCTTTGCATTGCGAACGCAACGCTCTACCAACTGAGCTACAGCCCCGTGGCAGCGGCGGGACACGCTATCGACTCCGAGCGCCTCGGTAAAGGGCCAGCGTCGCAGGAAAATTGTGGCCCCGAACGAGCGCGCGCTACCACCTGCCATCGCGGCACCCTGTGTTGGCTCCCACGACGGCAGGCGAGGCCACGGTGGCCAGGATCCAGACAGCGACGCCCGCAGATGTCGCAGCGGCCCCGCGCGAGTGATGAATCTCTCAACGCTCGGTGCCATGGATTTCGCAGCCCGCGGGCCCCAGATCGAAGGCGACGGCGGACGCCGGACCACGTCGCAGCGCGGCGAGGAGAGGATTTCGGACGGTCGCCGCCCACTTGGGCGCAAGATCCGCGCCACGATGAGCCGATAGGTCCCTTGCCGTGGCGAATCACTCGCCAGAGCAACAGATGACCGAGCGACCAAACAACCCCGAGACGAACTCACGGCGAGCAGCGATCTTCGCCGTGACCTCCGGCAAAGGTGGCGTCGGGAAGACGTCCATTACGGTGAGCGTGGCGTGCGAGTTCGCGCGTCGCGGGCACCGAACAGTGGTCATAGATACAGACCTCGGCATGGCCAACGCGCACATCATCGCGGGGGTCAAGCCCGAGAAGACGCTTGCTGACTACATCGCAGGCGCCGCGGAGCTGGCCGAGATCATCGCCGACGGACCTGCCGGCGTGAAGTTCATCAGCAGCGGCAGCGGCGTGAAGGACATGGCGAACCTCGACGACAACGGGCGGGCGCGCATCTGCCTCGCGATCGAAGAGTTGAGCGCCTACTGCGACATCATCCTCCTGGACACTGGCGCAGGCGCCGGCAAGGGGGTCACAGACTTCGTCAGCATGGCGGATCAAACCGTCCTGGTGACGACAAGCAACTTCGCGGCGATCGCAGATGCCTACGGCATCTTGAAGGTCGTCGTGAGGGACGGGCACACTAAGCCGATCCACGCGGTCATCAACCGGGTGCGGTCACCTGAAGAGGCAGAGCAGGTGTTCCTGAAGCTAAAGGGCTGCGCCGAGCGCTTTTTGGGCTTTGACCTAAAACGCCTCGGGCTGCTGCCAGAAGACAGTTCCGTTGAGGGCGCCGTTTCGAAGCGGACGCCCTTCAGCGTGGCTTTTCCGGGGAGTGTCGCCGCGCGCTATCTCGCCAAGCTGGTTTCGGGTCTCGAACGTTTTGTCGAGACCTCGAGCCCGGCGAAGCAAGCCGCAGTGCACTGACTGGAAAAAACATTGGAGCGGTCGATCCGGTGTCGGCCGCGTGAGAGTTACTGGGAAAGAGGGATTGAAGAATGACTGGCACGACGAAGCAGGATGCCGAAGGCATGGATCAAACGACGAACAAGCTGGCCGCGAACGAAGAACAGTTCGGCCGCCAAGCCAACAAGGGGATCCTTGCTGACAAGGTTGCCGACGAGCTGAACGTTCCGCGCCGCACGGCCGCGCGCGTTCTGGACGCCGTCCTCGACGCGGTCAGCGAGCTGCTCCACACGCGCGGCAAGGTCGCCGTCAAGGGCTTCGGCACGTTCGAACGGCGGATCCGCAAGGGCCGCGCCTACAAGCACCCCCTGACCGGCGAGAGCATCGACGTCGCCAACAAGGAGACGGTAATCTTCAAGCCCAGCGACCAGCTGATCGCCGAGACGCGGACCGACGCGCAGCCCAAGGTCAAGAAGCCGAGCGGCGCGCCGACCGACGGCATCCTGTTCAAGGGCTAATCCGCCCTTGACGGCGACGGCGTGGCGCGGGCCCCTGGCCCGCGCCCCCCGTTTCAGGGCCGCCGCCCTTCGCGGAGACCCGGCGCGGGGCTATCTTCGACGGCGTGTCTTCGCCTGAAGAATACCTGGCTGCCGCCGCGCAGTTCGACGTCGCTACCGGCGACGTTGAAGCAAACGTCGCGGCGATGAGGCGCAGCGTCGAAGACGCTGTAAACGCCGGCGCGCGCCTCTGCGTCCTGCCCGAGATGTGGACGACCTCGTTCCTGACGGAATACGACGAGGCGACGCTCGCAGCGTCGAACGCGGCCGAAGACGAGCTGCGAAGTCTCTCGGAGAAGCACTCGCTGGTCGCAGTTGGAAGCAGCCCTGAGTCCGTCGAAGGCGAAATCTTCAACACAGCGCGCGTCTACGAACGCGGCGAACTGCGGAGCAGCTACCGGAAGATCCACCGGTTCTCTCCCAACGTAGAGCACCGCTACCACGCCGCTGGTCACGAGCCATGCATCGTCGACACGGAGCTTGGACGCATAGGCGTCATGATCTGCTACGACGTGCGCTTCCCCGAGTTGTCTCGCTACTACTTCCACAGCGGCGTCGAGGTGCTCGCCATCCCGGGCCAGTGGCCGGAGGCGCGAAGCCAACATTGGCGCACCTTGCTGCGAGCCCGCGCGATCGAGAACGAGATGTTCGTGATCGGCTGCAACCGCATCGGCCAGGAAGAGTCGCTGCGGACAGGTGACCCGATGCCCTTCGCGGGCGACGGCAGAATCATCGCCCCCACCGGCGAGATCCTCGCGTCAGGGACCGGCGACGAAGGCGCCGTCGTCGCACCGATCGAACTGCGCAAGGTGCGCACCATGCGCAGGATCCTTCCGGTCGCAGCCGATCTGCGCCCCGAGGTCTACCGCAAGCTGTTGGTCGCTGCCTACGATCAGATGGTCGCGGGGACGCGCTCGAA
>MDTG01203495.1_pt1 | contig 20319 bp, 18 predicted proteins | sample 811421 | NCBI WGS metagenome assembly MDTG01 (sample SAMN05326645, study PRJNA326480) | marine metagenome | isolation source: seawater | place: Pacific Ocean: South East | collected 2011
AGTTTCTGATAAAAATTTTAAGATCTTTAAAGCAGACACCCAAAAAGAATTAGATATGCTTTTATCAGGACAATAAATTGAAGTATTTATATTCTTAAACATAATGAGCATAATAATTTATGATAGCTAAGAAATTTCATTTTCTAATTTATTAGGTGATCTAATATCTTTTACAAGGAATACAAATGATTAAATTTCCAAAATATATCTCCGAAGTTTCTAGTAATCACGATCAAGATTTAGATCGTATTATTGAATTTATAGACATCAGTGCAAGCATAGGATGCGACGCGGTAAAATTTCAACTTTTTCAAGTAGAAAAACTCTTTTCAGAAGACACTATTAAAAATATGCCATCTGTCATGGAAAGAAAAAAGTGGGAGTTGCCATTAGAATTTCTACCGGAAATCAAAAAACGCTGTAATGAGAAAAAAATTTTATTAGGATGCACTCCATTTTATCTTGAGGCTGTTGATGAATTAGCAGAGTTTGTAGATTTTTATAAAGTTGCTTCTTATGAATTACTTTGGCTGGACTTGATAAAAAAATGCGCACAAATGCCACATCCTTTAATAATATCAACAGGAATGGCAAACATGGATGAGATAAGAAATGCTTATAATGCTGCTGCCAAATATAAGAAAGATAATCTAGCTTTCCTACATTGTGCATCAAACTACCCAGTTAAACTTGAAGAAACAAACTTAGCGGCAATTAAATATTTAAAGGATGAGCTTGGATGTCATATTGGTTGGTCAGATCATTCTCGTGATATGGCTGTTATTTTAAGGGCTGCGCTTAAATGGGATGCTGAGATATTTGAGTTCCATCTAGATTTAGATTCTGAAGGTGCTGAATATTCTTCTGGACATTGTTGGCTCCCTGATGAGTTAAAGAAGGTTATTTCATTAATCGAGAGAAGTAAATTTTCTGATGGGTTGCACGACAAATTTCCTGGAAAGAGTGAAAGTAGTGATAGAAATTGGCGCGCCGATCCATCTGATGGGTTGAGACCTTTAAAAATAATTAGAGAAGTCGATCTATAATGAAGCAAATCATTTTTATCGGACTTAATCATGCCCAAGTTCCATATTTGAAGGCTTTAAAAGACCTTAATTTTTATGTAATAGGTATCGATAAAAATCCTTCTGCTCCTGGAATAGAATTAGTTGATGTCTTTATTAAAAGAGGATATGACGAATATAAAAAGATAGAAGAAGATTTATCTGGAGATAAACATATTAATCCATATGGAGTTTTTACAGCTGCAGCACAGTTTTCTCATGTAATTGCAGCAAGGATTTCTAAATATTATGACATAAAATATCCAAGCGAAAGACTCATCAATACAATACTTGACAAGTCTAAGTTCTATAAACTATTTGCTGAAAATGGATTACCAATACCGGAAACAAAATATGTTTACACTAGTCAAGAAATGGAGCAGCACTTAAAGACTTACCCTAGCGAAGAAAGATTTTATGTAAAGTCAGATTTTAGTAAAAATCCCAAATATGTTTATTCAGGTTCATGCGAAGAGCTCATTAATTCCCACATGAACTGGAATGTAGATACCCATTTTAGATCCTGCTATGTTCTTCAGCCTGAAATCCTTGGCACAGCCCTCCGTATAAATATATTAGGTAAAGATCATGAAGTATATGATTTTGATTCTGGTAATGAATTGGAGCAGTTAAATGAAAATACTATTCTCATTGTTAAGGAATTAAAGAATTTTAGTAAAAAAATTGGTCTAGAAAATTGGATAGTAAAATTTGATGTAATAGATGGTTCTGATTCATTTGTTACCCTTGACATCGGGATTGACCCACCGTCAAGAATGGTGAATAAATATCAAAGGAAAGGGTTAAATTTCGCTGAGTTTTATGTCAATAAATATTTAAATGCTTTTAAGTGATTTGATAATCATAAGGGTAGAGGCATCTAATTCTATTGGTTATGGGCATATGATGAGATGTTTTGCATTAGCAGACGAGTTTTTACTTCATACCGAAGTAGTATTTATTACTGAATCAGATAGTGTAATCAAAGCTTGCAAAATTAGAGGATTTACATGTTATGACTTTAGTAGTGATATAGATGCAATTAAATCTCTTAAAAAAAATAACTATTCTGATTCAAACTTAAAGCTAGTTATTGACACTAAACGCAACTATAGCTCAAGTGAGGTAATTAAATTGAGAAACGAATGCTCAGGTGTTTATTTCATAGAAAATACCTCTTCAGGCACTATCGAAGCGGAGTTTGTTATCTATCCTGCAGCTCACTTTGACTACAATCTTTTATACAGTTCTCCTGAATTTTCAATGCCTGAAGAAAAACTTATATATGGGAAAGAATTTGTAATAATTAGAGAAGAGTTGAAGAAATATCCTGGGAGTGATACCGGGGGTCTAGTAGTAACAACCGGAGGATCTGATCCAAGTGGCGTTATACTCAAATTAGATGAAGTCATTGCTAATCTCGGTCTTCAAGCTCATTTCTTGATAGGTGAGAATTTTAATTTCGTAATGGAAAAACATGGCAAGAAGTTTGGTTCTACATATTCAAATTATGACCATCGGTTTATTGCGAACGCAGAAATAGTAATTTCAACTTTCGGTGTTTCAGTTTATGAATCACTTTTTTACAAGAAACCAACAATATCGATCGGCCACACACAAGAAAATTCAGTTGGATCAAAAATTCTAGCTAGCCAAACAAATATGGTTAAGGATTTAGGTTATTATAAAGATCTTCATCCACAGCGGTTACAAGATGCTATAGAAAGTATGTCTGAATTTAAGGGGTCCCAACATGGATTTAATCTCGATGGGCTGGGAGCAATGCGAATCTGCAAATTAATTTTGAGCAATGATTAATTTTTACATAATAAAATCTAATGATGCTAAATACTTTGAAAAAAGTATGGCATCTTTTTATGCAACCACCCCAAAAAGTACCGAAATTAAAGTAATTCAGGAACTTCAAACTAGAGAAAGGACTTTGAATTATATTTTTGATATAAATGGTAATAAAGATATGGTTTGTTTTGCAGATGACATTATCTTAACTCCAGGTTGGTTTGAAATTGTGAATGAAAATCTAGTTGGATTGACTTCGCTGGGATTTTCTATGAAGCATCCTGATAACAACAAAACATTGAATTTTGGCTTCGACTTAGTTTCAGAGCAAGGGGACATAAAGACATTAGCAAGAAACAATTGGATTCAAGATCCTGATTCTTGTGAAGGAATTAATGAGTGCACAAGCTATACAGGCTGCTTTTTTTCCTTAACAAGAGACTGTCTTAAACTAGTAAAAGAAGTACCTCTCGAAGGACAAAATCGTCTTGGAGAGCTTTTGTACCATGTTTTGCTCGCAAGAGAGGGCGGTAGGATATTAGTTAGCAAGCATCTGATAGGACATTACTCTGTAAGTACTAAGAATTCCAATAAAGAATTTGTAAATTCACAGTCATATTCAGATGAAAAGATTATATGGGATGTTGCTCAAGAAATATTTGATTTAGATCATGCTGTATCAGGTTATATAGATATTTTATTTTCCGATTTACCAGAAAACTTTCCACAAGAAATTGTTATATGGGGAGCTGGTTCTGTATCTAAAAAACTTATTAAACATCATGGATTATCCATACCTTATTTTATATCGGGACTTCCTGAAGAGGACGGACGCTATTTTTTAAAAAAGAAAATATTTTTTTATAAAACCCTCGAGACAAAAAAAATTGAGAGTATATTAATTGCCATAGAAAATCTAGAACACTCAGTTCTTTCCTTGATAAAAGAGAATCTTGATGTAAAAAATATCTTTTATACTAAAATCGATCTTCAAGACAACTGTCGCAAGTATTCAATCAAAAAATTTTAATGTGTGTTGGTGATTTGTGGTTGAACATTATAAAAATAACTTCTAAGCAAGATCTTGAAAAAGTTAAATAAGAAATCGTGAAATATTACTTTATATATTATATGAATTTAATGTTTTCAGCTTTGACTGAAGATGATCAAAAGTTGGTCATTGATAAGTGCTTGGATCCCCTTTTAGAGTTAGGCGATAAAGGATTTAAATATGGTCTTCAAGTTTCAGGAGTTTCTCTTGAAATTATTCATGAACATAGACCTGATTTAGTTGAGAAAATAAGGAAGCTTGTAAAAGAGAAGAAGATCGATTTTATTGGTAATGGTTATGCTCAGATCATTCAACCATTGTTCCCACATGAATTGAATATTCAGAATCAGTTTCTTGGCCAAAAAATATATCAAGAAACTCTTGGTTATATGCCGGATATTTGTACAGTTAATGAAATGGCTTATTCTGAAGGAAGTTGTGAGAGTATTCTACAAGCTGGCTATAGTACAATTTTGATGGAATGGAATAATGCTCAGGCCGCGATATCCAATGAGTCTGTTAATCAATTTAGCAAATCAAAAACTATAATAGATGATCAGGAAGTAGATATTTTATGGTGTGACACAGTATCTTTTCAAAAGTTTCAAAAATTCGTTCACGGGGAGATTTCTTTAGATTCCTATTGCGATTGGCTAGAAGGCTATACTCTCGACCAAGATGGAGCTTTATGTTTATATTGTAGTGACGCAGAAATATTTGGATTTAGGCCCAACAGATATGGAACTGAAATCACTCCTACTTTAAATGAATGGGAACGCATAGAGGTTTTGATGAAGCAACTTCAAGACAACACAATATTACCAAGCGAATTATCTAAATCAAATGAAACACCAATAAAACTTACAAATGCAGAAAACCCGATTATTGTAAAAAAACAGCAGAAATATAATATAAATCGATGGGGAATTACTGGTAGAAATGATCATGACTTAAATACCTTTTGTTATAGATTATTTGATCATGCAAGGACTTTAGGCAGTTCCTTTTCAGTTGATGATTGGAAAAACCTTCTTAAACTAGCATCAAGTGATTTACGGACTCATATCGAAGAGAAACGATGGGAAAATGCAAAAAAAATTAGAGAAGATTTTGAAAACAGATTTGGTGAAAAGATGTCTCAGGTGAGCAATTCACATCCTATTACTAAAGCTAGAAAACTAGACCTTGATATAGATCGTAATAGAGGAAACAATATTATTTGTTGGCCAAATGATGCTCCATTGTTTGGGAGGGTTGAGTCCGGCAAATTCTCTAAAACAAGTCTAATGGCTGACTTTTATTCTGGTTATGCAGTTATTGAGAAGCTTGGATATAGAAAAATATCAGATCTTGATTACCAGTCCAGTATTGAAAATAATGAAAATTATAATAAGTTTAGTAACGATTTTGGAAATGAAATAAAGAAATCAATATTTTGTAAAACCAAGGAAACTCTTGACATAGAGGTAAGCATCTTAGTTCCGAAGAGAACTCGCGAGCAAATAAAACCATGTAACTTCAGCTTAACATCTGAGCATTGGGATATGGAGTCGCTGTATTATTCTGCTAATCTTGGAGGAGCTTCTTGTGAAACATTTAAATTCGGAGAACATAGCTTTAATCAAGACCATATTCTTAATTTAAACGTTGTTGGAACCAATGGTTTTTGTTCAACAGATGGAAAATTTATAATCGGAGATAAAAATAAGAAGATTTATTTTCAAACAGATCTTACTCAATGTTTTAGCATGTTGCGATTATCCTATGATGTAGTTGATGAGACAAAGTTCTTGTTGCGGTTGAGTTTTGTCGTTCAGGATATAGACGAGACTTTTAAAGAAAATAATCATGAACAAAATTTTGAATTTAAATGCTCTGTCAATTACTCATATCATTAATTTTTTGCTCAGGAAATCTGAAGCTTATAAGTTTATAAAAAAATTTGAGAAGTTGGTTATATTCACCTGCAAGATTATTATGCTAAATAAAAATTATCTTATTCATTCTGTATTTCAATTTTTTAACTACATTTATTTAATATTAAGAAGGTCTATATGTTTACTTTAAAAAAATCAAAAATTGCCATTATTGGCCTTGGATATGTAGGTTTACCTCTGGCTGTTGCATTTAGTAAAAAATATCCTGTAGTTGGTTTTGATATCAATGGAAAGAGAATAAATGAATTAAAAAGCGGAGTAGACTCCACTTTAGAGGTATCCGATAAAGATTTGTTTAATGCAAAACAATTATCATTTGAAAATCAATATGAGAATATTAGAGACTGTAATGTTTATATTGTTACAGTTCCAACACCTATAGATGAACATAAGCAACCTGATTTAACACCTCTAACAAAAGCAAGCACTATGCTTGGCAGTTTAGTTAAGAAAGGTGATGTAATAATTTATGAGTCTACCGTCTATCCTGGAGCAACAGAAGAAAAGTGCATTCCTTTAATTGAAAATGTCTCTGGTCTAAAGTTCAATCAAGATTTTTTTGCTGGTTATTCTCCAGAACGTATAAATCCTGGTGACAAAGATCATAGAGTTGAAAATATATTGAAAGTTACTTCAGGCTCAGCGCCGAAAGCAGCAGAATTCGTTAATTCGCTTTATGCATCAATAATCAATGCTGGAACATTCCAGGCAAGCTCAATCCGTGTTGCGGAGGCAGCAAAGGTAATAGAAAATACCCAAAGGGATGTAAACATAGCATTAATTAATGAGCTCTCTGTCATTTTCAATAAATTAAATATCGATACTCTAGAGGTTTTAGAGGCGGCAGGAACAAAGTGGAATTTTTTACCATTTCGTCCAGGGATTGTGGGCGGTCATTGTATCGGTGTAGACCCATATTATTTGACCCACAAAGCACAAAGTATTGGTTATTATCCCGAAATGATTCTTGCTGGTAGGAGATTAAATGATGGAATGGGTGGATATGTAGTTTCTCAGTTAGTAAAGGAAATGGTTAAAAAAGGCATTCAAGTAGGAGGGGCTAAAGTATTGATAATGGGTCTAACTTTCAAAGAAAACTGCCCTGACCTTAGAAATACAAAGGTAGTCGATATCGCATCTGAATTGAAGGACTATAGCATTGATGTAGATATTGTTGACCCATGGTGTTCAAGTGAGCAAGCAGAAGCCGAATATGGGTATAGCATTCTTAAAACATTAGAAAATGATACTTATGATGGAATTATTTTAGCTGTAGGTCATGATGAATTTAAGGCTATGGGAGCAAGTGCAATAAGGAAACTGGGTAAGGTCAAACATGTTCTCTATGATCTAAAGTATATTCTTGATAAAAAAGATGTTGATATCCGACTTTGAGATAAAAAAATTTAGGAAAAAATATGGGACGCTATGAAGGAGTTAAGCTTGAGCTTTTGAAAAATCCAAAGTCATGGCTGATAACTGGTGTTGCGGGTTTTATAGGATCTAATCTACTTGAAACTTTGTTAAAACTTGATCAGAGAGTCATTGGACTGGACAATCTCTCTACAGGCTTTCAACATAATCTTGATGAGGTAAGGCAAGAAGTTTCATCAGAACAATGGAATAGATTCAACTTTATAAATGGTGATATATGTGACTATAAAACATGTCATGAGGCTTTAATGTTTGACGATAAATGTATAGATCACGTTCTTCATCAGGCTGCGCTAGGTTCGGTTCCTCGTTCTATCGATGATCCAGTAATGACTAATTCTGCAAACATAACTGGTTTCTTAAATATGCTTACTGCTGCCAAACAGGTGAATGTTTCAAGCTTCACGTATGCAGCATCAAGTTCAACTTATGGAGATCACCCTGCGCTTCCAAAAGTCGAAGAAAACATTGGCGTTCCTTTGTCACCATATGCTGTTACTAAATATGTTAATGAGCTATATGCTTCGGTATTCTCAAGAACTTATGAATTTAAATCGATTGGTTTAAGATATTTTAATGTTTTCGGAAAACGTCAAAATCCAGATGGCGCATACGCTGCAGTAATCCCAAAGTGGATTGCTGCCATGATAAATAGCGATGAAGTATTTATTAATGGTGATGGAAATACAAGTCGGGATTTTTGTTTTATCGAAAATATTATTCAAATGAATATCTTAGCTGCAACCGCGCCTAATGATGCTAAAGATGAAGTATATAATGTTGCCCTCGGTGATAGGACAAATTTGAGTGATTTGTATGATGCTATTAGGAACTCTCTTGAAAAGAATAATATAAAAGTATCTGGTAAGCCATCATATAGAAACTTTAGGGGCGGTGACGTTCTTCATTCTCAAGCTGATATATCGAAAGCTAGAAGAATCCTTGGATATGAACCCACACACAAGTTACTTCAAGGGATAGACGGAGCTATAAATTGGTATATTAAAAACAACAAAAAAAGTTAATGTTGTTATTTAAATGCTACTAAATGCAAATTTTAGACGACTTAGGTCTACAATGTCTTGTAAATTAAACCAAGCTTAAATCAATCAAGAGATATTATGTGCGGAATTTATGGGGCTATTGGCCCATTTATAGATCTCTCTTCTGAAATGGAAGTGGCAAAAGCCATGGGCCATGCGCTTTCCAGAAGAGGGCCTGACAATATTGACTTTACACACATACCTGGAGGATTTATAGGGCACACAAGATTATCATTAGTTGATTTATCTTCAGCAGGTAATCAACCAATGATAAGTGATAAAGGTAATATCTTATCCTTTAATGGAGAGATTTATAATTTTAGAGAACTCCGTGATCTTTGTGACGGAGAGTTTAAGTCTAACTCCGATACTGAGGTCATGCTTAAATTGATAGAAAAATATGGATTCATTGAGGCTTTAGAGAAATGCAAGGGAATGTTTGCCCTTGCTTATTATTGTTCTGATAATCATTCATTATTTTTAGCACGTGATAGAACTGGCGAGAAGCCACTTTATTATTCTTCAGATAATAAATCTTTTATTTTTGCCTCTGACTTAAGAGCAATAGTCGATTCTGAATTGATAGACTTGCAGATATGTAATGAAGCCGTAGCACAATATTTTATAAATGGATTTATCGGTGCTCCACTATCAATTTATAAGGGTATTAAAAAATTATATCCCGGAGAGGTAATTCAAGTTCAATTTTCTTCTGGGGTTGTCGAAAAAATTTATAATCATGACTGGTTTGACTTAAGCAAGACATTTTCTTGTGCAAAATCAGTTGAACTTTCATTTGATGAGCTTGTGCATGAAGTGCATGATTTATTAGTCAAATCCGTTGCATTACAGTCATCTGCTGATGCCCATCTTGGATCTTTTTTAAGTGGAGGTGTTGATAGCTCTATTGTTACAGCGATGATGGCTGAAAATTTAGGAAATCTTAATGCCTTTACATTGGGAAGTGCTGATGATCGATTTAATGAAGCTTCAACAGCTAGAAATTTTGCTGAGCACCTTAGTGTTTCTCATAATGTTGTATATTTTGAAGATATTAACTTGATAAAGCATTTTGATATGCTAGCTGAAGCTTTTTCTGAGCCTTTGGCAGACAGTTCTCAGATACCCGCAAGTATAATTTCAATGGAAGCATCTAAAAAAGTTAAAGGCGTTCTTACAGGAGACGGCGGTGATGAATTATTTGGAGGTTATTATCGATATGGAGCAGGATTAAAGGTATGGAAATTACTTCTAACATTGGGGGGTTCTAGTTTTGCTTCGAATTTAATAAAGAAACTTGAAAGTATCATGCCTGGTAAATCTTTGGATTTTCTATCGAGATTTGGTATTGCTAATGCTAGAGATAAATTTCGCAAGATCAGTGAATTAGTTTCGGTCACGACTTTAGAAGGGTATTATCGATTTTTGGTATCTAATTCTTTACTTCGGGGCGCACCATACTTGAAGTTACCTATTATTGCCGAACTTCCATTGCGTGATTTGCCTGATTCTAAATCAGATGCAGATACTCTTTGCTTTTGGGATCAAGAGAATTATCTACCTGGGGATAATTTAGCAAAAATAGATAGAATTACGATGTATCACTCTATCGAAGCTCGCTCGCCATTTTTAGATAACAATATAATAAATTTGATGAATAGTATTGAATATAAATCTAAAACAGAAAAAGGTCCAAAGTCTGTTCTTAAAGAAATCCAAGCAAAATACTATCCTGCAAAACTTCTTGGGTCTGCAAAAAAAGGGTTTTCAGTTCCACTTGATGAGATGATGCGAGGGGAAATATTAAACTGGTGCTCAGAATGGCTCTTTTATAATGAACATGATCTTATTGATAGTGATATCGTTAGAGGTTTATGGGAAGAACATCAAAATGGGAGTAATTATGCTCCTGATTTATGGAAAATAATTTGCTTTAATCGCTGGCACTTTTATCATGTAAATAAAGCAAACTAATTAGAATATTGTATTGGTGAAGTTATAAAAGTTATAAGATATAAATTTATTTTTGTTTTGGCTTTCTGCTTTGCAAAGATAACAGCAGCTTTCGCTTACTTGTATAGAAGCAAAGATTTAGACTACGCTGGATTATTCGAGATTTATTGTTCAGAACAGTACGGTGGAGGTGGTTTTGATCTTTTAAATTCAATTCATTACTTTCTTTTCCGCACCGGTTGTAGTTTAGGAGAAATAACTTACTTCTGGCTGTTTGTAACTATTCAATTAATATTACTCTTAATATCATTTGATAAATTATATAAATACAAATTTAAAGGGCATAAAATCATACTAGTAGCTTTATATTTTTCTCCAACAATCTTATTTTTTTCTTCTGCTCCTACAAAAGATGGTTTTTTTGTATCCCTAACATGCATTGGCATAATTTTAGCTAATAAATTTTATAACATCTTTTTGTTTGTCTCTGGAGCAATTAAGCCTTACCTTTTGGCACTATATACACTTAGAACTAATGGTACGTTTATTCGACTTGTATTGATAATCTTAGGTTTCGTGGCCTTATCATATTTTGGAGAACAACTTCTCAATTTAATAATTGTAAGGTGGTCTTATTTTTCCATAGACTTTGGTGGTTTCTCTTTAGGGTCGTTTGTATGGACAATGGAAATTTTAGTTATTGCTGCATTGATTTTTTATTCGCAAGTCTTTTTTAAAAGAGATATTTTCTTTGTATTAATGATTTGTGCTTTAGGTGCCGGAGTCAATATAAATGTAGCTTCTAGGATTTTCGTTATATCCATATTTTATTTGTTAGCTTTGAGATTACTTGCAAATGCACGTGCGTAGAATTGCCTTTATTGAGGCCCCCATACAGTGCCTTTTTCTTCGTGCGAATAATCCAGATATTGAGAACGTGGAGGTGTATTTAGTTCGTCGTCGGGGTTGGCCTGTACCCGAAGACTCTATGGTAAATTTTTTTAATCCAAATCACGCAGAAGTTATTAACGGTATAATTGCGATCGTTACTTTAATTAGAAAAAGGATATTCTGCACACATGTTACTATTGGCTCTCATTTAGGTAAGTTAAATAAAATTCTAATAATAATTTCTCTTATATTGAATTATAGGGTTACACTTCTAGATGACGGTTTGTACGGAATACGTTTTCATGATTGGGTATTTTCTGTAGGTCGTTTTTTTAAAAACCTAAAATGGTCAAGTTTTTTTTATAAAGACTCTTCTAATAAAATAGTTTCTAGTTATTGCTTAATATCCCAGCAGTCAAGATTTCAATATAAAGATACTTTGTTTCTTGTTCTTTCTGATTATAAAAGTTTAGGCATTTCTGAAAATAGAGAGAAATTGCTGATTGAAAAGGCCTTAGGATTAGCTTTTGAAAGGGAAATGAAATTATTAGTTCTACCTCATAGAAGAGGTCGATTAGACCTTTATGAAAGTATGAGTTTAAGTTTATTCTCTGAGGAAACTCTATGTTTCGAGGATTGGTATATAGAGAGCGCATTCGATAATTGTATGATAATCGCTTATTCATCTTCAATTTGGCAAATCTTAGAGGATAATAGAATGGAAACTGCCTTGATAGATTTGGGGCTTAATAACTCTGATTGGGTTTTAGATCGAATTAAGGTTGGAAGCATCATAAAGATTTAGTCTTTGAATAAGATGTTTGGTAAAGAGCTTGGTTTGTATTTTTTATAAGTTTAATAAGTGGTAGTAAATGAAAATACTCATATCAATGACAGAACCTTTTATTGTGCGTTCGCTTATGAGAGGTCATTTAAAGTGGTTAGTAGATAAGGGTCATTCTGTTACCGTTATGTGCGGTCAGGGATCTGACATAGAGTGGATATTAGAGCAAGGAGTTGAGGTTTCTACTGTTTCTATGAAGAGACGCCCAAGTATCTTTAAAGACATAAAGTGCCTTATTGAAATGATTTTTATATTAAGAAGACTAAGGCCAGACATAATTCACTACTCAACTCCTAAATCCAGTTTCATTACTCCTTTGGCAATATTTTTAGGTCGATTGAAATCAGGAGTTGTATATACCGTAAGGGGTCGAGTTTATGAGAATAAAGTTGGCTTAAAGAAATGGTTATTTCAGTTAGTTGATAAATTTTCATGCCGGATGGCAGAAAAGGTAATTTTTATTTCGAGAGAATTAAAGGATGATTTCATCCATCAAAATATAGTAAAGGAAAAAAAAGCAATATTGATAGGGTTAGGTTCTTCCAACGGATTTGATACATCTGTTTTTCGTTTACCTTCGATTAATGAAAAAATAGATGCTAAAAATTATTTTAAACTTGAAAAGAAAGCAAAAGTTATCTCTTATGTAGGCAGATTGGCTCCAGATAAGGGTGCAGATGATTTATTCAAAGTATTCAAGTCTATGTCATCGTATGATTCATTTATGAATTTTTTGATTATTGGCAAGATTGAAATTCAATTAGATGATTTATTAAAAAAGTACAATATAGATCCAAGTCGATTGATCATATCTGATTGGTGTGCAGATATACATAAGGGATACTGGGCTTCAGATGTAACAGTTTTCCCTTCTTTTAGGGAAGGATTTGGAAATGTCTGTGTGGAAAGCATTCTATGTGGAGCGCCTATAGTAAGTTATGACGTTGTAGGCTGTCGGGAGTCAGTTAAACAAGGGATTTCTGGCTATATGGTCCCATTAAGAGATACTAATGCCATGGTTCAAAAAATTATTAATCTTTTTGAAGATAATGACCAAAGAGACATGATGGTAGCTAAGGGATCGGAATGGGCAAAAAAATCTTTTAATCAAGAAATAATTTGGAATGGCATCTTGAAGATCTATTCTAATTTAGTTTCTGAAGTTAAATCTAAAGATCCAATATAATCAGGAGAAAAATTATATGTCATCATCAGTAAGCACTATTACCGGGAAAAAATATAAAATACCCGAAGTTTTAGACGATCATATAGAGATTGATAAGTTTTTAGCTAGAAATAGTGGTAAAAAGATAGTTGTAGTTCAAGGCCTTGGATTTGTAGGGGCTGTAATGTCCTTAGTTTGTGCTAACGCGATCACCGAAGAATATGCTGTTATCGGTATTGATTTAGCAAATGAAAATAATTACTGGAAAATAAAATCCTTCAACGAAGGTATTTTTCCTTTAACTGCAGACGATCCAAAAATAATTGAGTTTTTTAATAATGCCAAAGAGAAAGGAAATTTTTTAGCAACTTATGATCCGCTAGCATATCAATATGCTGACGTGATAATAGTAGATATAAACTTAGATGTTCAAAAATTTTCAAACGAAAAAGGTGGATTAACAGACTTTGATGTTAGCTTGGATAGTTTTAAAGCCGCTATTAGATCTATTGGTAAAAATTGCCGAGAAGATATTCTTGTTCTAGTTGAAACAACAGTTCCACCAGGTACATGCGCTCAAGTGGTTAAACCTATAATTGAAGAAGAGCTTATTAAACGAAAGCTCACCTTAAAAGATTATAGACTTGGACATTCATATGAGAGGGTGATGCCTGGACCTGAGTATATTGACTCAATAAGAGATTTTCCTCGTGTTTATTCAGGTATCAACGAAATTAGTTCTGATGCGGTAGAAGAGTTTTTAAAAACAATTATAGATATCACAAAATGCAATCTCACTAGACTAGAACATACCAATGCTACAGAGATGGCTAAAGTTCTCGAGAACTCTTATCGAGCAATGAATATTGCATTTGCAGTGGAGTGGTCAAGATTTGCTGAGGAGGCAGGCGTTGATTTATATTCGATGGTAGACGCAATTAGGGCCAGATCAACACATGTTAATCTCATGTATCCAGGAGTTGGTGTTGGAGGCTATTGCCTAACAAAAGATCCTTTGTTAGCAAGTTGGGCACGTAAAAATCACTTTGGATCTGCATCAGACCTCGAAATGAGTATTAATGGCGTTTCTGTGAATGACCAAATGCCTTTTTTTGCTTATAACCGCCTTGTGCAAGTATTTGGTGATTTGAGTGATAAAAAGGTTACTTTTCTGGGTGTGTCTTACCGGGGAGATGTTGGTGATACTCGCTTTACACCAGTAGAACCATTAGTAAAAATGGTTCGAGAGACTGGAGCAGAAATATTATTACATGATCCGTTTGTATCATATTGGGAAGAGCAGAAGTGTGGTGTTGAGTCAGATTTGAATACCGTACTTAATAGAAATACTGATCTAGTTGTCGTATCTGCGGGTCATAGTCAATACAAACTACAAACGACGATTGATAAGTTGATGGCATTAGATCCAGTTTTAATTTACGACACAATCGGATTGTTCAATAAAAATCAGTTATTGAATTTACGTAGCAAACACAAAGTATCTGTTTTAGGACGTGGTGATCTAATATAATCGTCTCGAGGCAAATCATGAAAGAAGTATTGGTATTAGGCGGGGGCGGATTTATAGGCAGAAATATAGTTCAATTCCTCGTAAACAGAGGGGATTGTAATGTCACTGCTGCTGATATAAAGGAAGGTTCTAATTGGACAGTAATTTCTAATCATAAAAGTACATCTGGTCGTTTTAAATCTGTAGTAGATGATTTCACTAAACTTAGTGCTTTTGATAACCTTAATCAAAACTTTGATGAAATTTATATGTTGGCCGCCGTTGTTGGTGTTAATCGTACATTAAAGTTTCCCCAAGATGTTATTAGAGTAAATACCCTTTTAACAATGAATACTCTGGATTGGATATCACGCCATCCAATCAAACGACTATTATTTTCTTCATCAAGTGAAAATTATGCGGGAACTTCTGATTTATTCAATATAGAAATCCCTACCGCAGAAGATGTTCCCCTATGTATTGGAGATGTTCTACATCCTCGTTGGACTTATGCGATGACCAAGATGCATGGTGAATCAGCTTTTATACACTCAGCGAAGGCTTATAATTACGAATGTACTGTTGTTAGGTACCAGAATATTATTGGTCCTGAAATGGGCTTTGGGCACGCAATCCCGCACATTGTTGAGCGTTTCGTCAAGGGAGAAGAGTCGCCATTTAAGATCTATGGCCACGACCAAACCCGAGCCTTTTGTTATATCGATGATGCTGTTACAGGAACAGTAGGTGCCATGGAGAGCGAAAAAGCGGCGGGGGAGATTTATCATATCGGTAAGCAAGAAGAGATAAATATGGAAACTCTAACTACTCATATAGGCGAGTTGATGGGCTACACTGGAGAGTACGAAGCTGCAATGACTTACCCAGGTTCTGTTGCTAGGCGTTGCCCTAATATAGACAAAGCAAAGTTGGACTTTGGCTTTTCTCCCAATATTGATTGGAAGAAAGCTGTAAGTTTTACTACGGATTGGTACCGTAATTTCTTCACTTCTGGCCAATCTCCTCAGTCTGGTGGCTTTGAGGCGCCAGAATCTTTTTTGGATAAGGTAAAAAAATAGTGAAAAGGTTTTTAGACATTGTGCTTAGCTTTCTGGCTTTAGTCTTTTTGATTCCTTTTCTGCTCCCCGTCATAATTATTTTAAAATTAACAGGAGAAAGGGAAGTTTTTTATATTCAGGAGCGTGTAGGTCGGTGGGGCGACTCATTCGGGTTATATAAGTTTGCGACGATGTTGAAAAATAGTCCAAATATTGGTGCAGGTGAGATAACAGTCCGAGAGGATCCCAGAGTTCTTCCTTTTGGTAGGTTTCTCAGGAAAACAAAGCTAAATGAATTACCTCAGTTGTGGAATATTTTTATTGGAGATATGAGTATAGTTGGCCCTCGTCCTATGGTACCTAATACTTATGCACATTATCCTGATGACACGCGCCAGAAACTAAATACAATCCGACCCGGATTGACTGGCATTGGATCGATTGTTTTTAGAGATGAGGAGCGCTTTTTAATTGATCGTGATGAACCAATGGAATTTTACAGAAAGAATATCATCCCTTACAAAAGTGATTTAGAGCTCTGGTTCGTCGAAAATAACTCACTTTGGGTATACATTAAAATTATTGTTGTTACCGCCTGGGTAGTGGTCTTTTCGTCGAGCAATATTGTGGACAAGGCGTTTGATGGAATTCCTCCGTTACCAGACAGCTTAATTTGATTAATAGTTTTCTTAAAAATTTCTTGGATACTTCATTGCTTTAGGAGGAAACCATCATGATAAAAATTTATTTGTTAATGAGCTGTACATTTATACTTCTATTCTTTTGTTTCTCTATCCTTTTTAAAAAATTAGGGATTGTCGATAAACCTGATGGAATAAGGAAGATTCATAAAGGTGAAATTCCAATGTCTGGCGGCTTTTCTTTTTTTGCTTCGTTTTTATTAATTATTTTTTTTATAGAACCTGGAATTTCCAAAGAAGGTTTCGTAGGTATACAGGAAGTAAAGCAAGTTCTTTTCATTTCTCCTATAATTTTATTTCTTGGTGTTTGGGATGACATAAAACCTTTACCAACATCTATCAGACTAATATTTCAGATTTTTGCGAGTTGGTTAGTAATAATTATCACTGATGTCTATCTCCTAAATTTAGGAGATCTACTGGGCTTTGGAAACTTTTACCTTGGAGCATCAGGTATTCCTTTAACTATCTTTATGGTTGTTGGAGTATGTAATGCATTTAATTTGATTGACGGGATGGATGGATTGGTAGGTATTATATTTCTAGTTTTATGTGTGGCTATCACAGCAATTACTTCTTTAAATAGCACACAAGAAGTTTTATTCCTCGCTCCTATTATTGCTCTAATCTTTCTCGCATTTAATCTAGGATTGCTTGGGAAGAACCAGAAAATATTTTTAGGAGATTCAGGTTCAACATGGATTGGATTTATAACAGCTTGGACTTTAGTTATTTTGTCTCAAGCTGAAACACTCTCTTTTCAACCTGTGACAGCTCTTTGGTTCATTATGCTGCCTCTAATTGATGCCCTGTCTACTTTTTTGAGCAGACTTTGGAATAGAAAATCTATGTTTATTGCTGATAGAACACACATTCATCATATGTTATTGGATTTTGGTTTAAAGAAAGAGGTTGTGCTGCTGATATTTTTATTTATCTCTCTTCTTTCTTCAGGCTTTGGCATTTATGCTAATTTCAATTCAGTATCGGATTCAAAACAATTCTATGGATTTCTAACTATATGGTTTTTTTATTACCTTTTAATTAAATATCCTCTCACTAATAATCATAAGAAAGTATTATGAATTTTAATTTGATAGAAACTATTGAAGATCTGAATTTTTTAAATAGAGAACTTCTTTTAAAGCCTTATGTTGGTGTTGATACAGAATTTAGGAGAACTACCAAAGATAATATGAGATTAGGTTTGCTTCAGGTGAATGATGATGTTGAGACTTACCTTATTGATACAATACTCATAGATGATCCTGGATCTAACGCAGATTTTCTTTTTTCTCCATCTGTTATTAAGATATTTCACTCTTGTAAAGAAGATCTAGAAGCAATTTACGCCTGGACAAAAAAAGAAATGGTCAATATTTTCGATACTCAGATTGCAAACTCTCTTTTAGATGGAGATTTTTCTATTGGATACCAAGGTTTAGTAGAACAAGAAATGGATATTCTCTTAAGTAAGGATGAAACAAGATCAAATTGGATTCGAAGGCCTTTGTCTGATTCGCAACTAAATTATGCAGCATTAGATGTAGAGTATTTAATTTATCTTTACAGATTTCAAAATGAAGAATTAAGTAGCTCAGCTAAATTGGAATGGCATAACCAGGAAATCAAAAGATTACTAGATATAACCTTTAATCCCTTAGCTGATTCTGAATTAGAGAGAACAATTACAAAGACAGAAGAGGCTAATCTTCTTATGAGGCTAAATGAAACAGTAGAAAGGATTTCAAAAAGAGAAAAGATTAACCCAACTTTATTTTTTTCAAAAAAAGCCCAAAAAGATTTTCTCAGGCTGGTTTTCAAGGATGGGTTAGATTTAGCCTGTCATCAAATTACTCCCTGGAGAAGTCAGCTAATCAAAGAAGATATCCTGAATCTTTTGAAATAAATGTATGTATTGGCTTATATATATATTTAGTTCATTTATAGTCAGTTCAGCTATTTCTACAATTAATAAGAAATATTATTTAGAAACTTTCTTTATAACTCTCGTAATTTTAATTACCCCAGCAGCAATCGAGATGTCTATCCCAGACTACGCACCTTCATTGTTCACATTTCTATTTAATGTTTTTTTGGAACAAAACCTTTCTTTAAGACCGTTGAGGCCTTTGGTTATCACTATACCTGCCTGCATAATAATGATATTGGTCTTTAGAACTATTAAAAGAAAATTCTTTTAGCTTCCAAATTTGTCAGATCAAGAATTCCAATGGCATTACTACCTTTTCGCATGCCAGCAGACTCACCAGGATTAAAAAATAAAACCCCGTTTCTTGTATCATTCTCATATCGATGTGTATGACCATAAAGAACAACATTGATCTTTTTATTCTTCAATAAGAATTCTTCTATACTCTCCGGTTCATGAAAGATAGCAATTTCTCTATTAAATATGCTTAGTTTTCTTGGTGGTTCTTGAAAATGGAAGTTATTTTTTAACGCAACTTCTTTGATACCTAATTCATTTCTATCATTGTTACCGTATACACCGATAAATTCAGAATTGAGTTTAGAAAATTGCTCTAACGAATTAGCGTTAGCTATATCACCAGTGTGAATAACCAGAGGAACTTTTTCATCATTAAATATTTTAATGATTAATTCTATATTCTTTAGGTTGTTATGCGTATCGCTAACAACACCAATTTTCATTAAAAGTCCTAGACTTTTTCAAGTATGTGGATGCCGCAGGCACTTCCAAGTCCTATTACATGCGTCATACCAATTTTAGCGTTTTCAACTTGTCTTTCCCCTGCTTCTCCCCTGAGGTGAGTGCAAACTTCGTATATATTTGCTATTCCCGTTGCGCCTAAAGGGTGACCTTTTGATAAAAGGCCGCCAGAAACATTTACAGGTATCCTTCCTCCCAGTTCAACCTCTCCTTCGTCGATCAATCTTCCAGCTTCTCCGTCTTCGCATAAACCAAGGTTTTCATAATGAAGCATCTCTGCAGTTGCAAAGCAGTCATGTAATTCAACAAGATCTACGTCACTTGAATCAAGACCAGCCATTTCATATGCTTCAGCAGCAGCCTTTCGAGTACAAGAATTAACATCCGGCATTACGAGATCTCTTTCTTGATAGGGATCACTTGTCATGACTGAGGCTTTAATTCTTACAGCTCTTTGCATACCAAGTTCTTTTGCCTTCTTTTCAGAAACAAGTACTGCAGCTGCAGCTCCATCAACATTCACCGAACACATCAGTTTGGTATTTGGATAAGAGATCATTTCAGCGTTCATTACTTCATCCAGAGGCGTTTCAATTTGATACCTTGCTTTAGGATTCATTGTTGAATGATGATGATTTTTGACAGAAATCTTTGCAAATTGCTCAAAAGTGGTTCCATATTGTCTTGCGTGTTCCATACCAGCTTCAGCAAAGACTGCTGGCATTGTTCCTGACCCCAATAAGCCTTCTTTCGGGATACCAACTCCTCCACCAGCTCCTCCAAGTAGACCTGTACCCATTTGTTCCACACCTACTGCAAGCACTACATCGTAAAGTCCTGCTTTAATAGAAGTCCAAGCCTCTCTAAAGGCTGTAGCCCCTGTTGCACAAGCGTTAGAGCAATTAACTACAGGTATGCCTGTTTGACCGATTTCTTGAAGAATCCTCTGACCCACCATTGCGTTTGCTTGTCCAAGGTTGCCGCAATAAAAAGCCTCCATATTTCCTATATTCAATCCGGCATCATCTAGCGCTAACAAGGCTGCTTCTGCTCCTAAATCAGGAACTGTTCTGTCTGGAAATCTTCCAAACTTAATCATATCTACACCTAAAACGTACACATCACTCATAATTTTTCTCCTTTATGAAACTGGTTTAAAGAAATAGCTTATAA
>MDTG01156463.1_pt1 | contig 20316 bp, 18 predicted proteins | sample 811421 | NCBI WGS metagenome assembly MDTG01 (sample SAMN05326645, study PRJNA326480) | marine metagenome | isolation source: seawater | place: Pacific Ocean: South East | collected 2011
AGAAGTAATATGTATGATATTTAAAAATATTCCTTATTTAATTGTATGTGATGATATAAAAACAGAACATGTAACACAGTTTTTAAAAGAATATAATAATAATTGTATTGTAATTACTACATATGCTTCATCATATAAAGTATATAAAGCAACTCAAGAAATTAATTTCACATTTGATATGAAAATAAATGATGAATGTCATCATTTAACAAGTAATAATATACAAGAGGATGATCGTAAAACGTATGTTCAGATATTAAAAATAAATTCAAAAAAACAATTATCACTTACGGCTACAATGAAATTACTAGAAAATAAAGAAAATTCAAGAGATGAAGATATTGTAGTTTCAAATGATAATGTTGAATATTTTGGCGAAATAATAGATAAAAAATGTTTATTGTGGGCAATTGACCAAAATATTATTACTGATTATGTAATTCAAACAATTATTACAGATGAAGAACAATTAGAACAACAATTAGCAAAATTTAATGTAGCAGAAGAAAACGATAAGAGATTATTCTTAAGTGCGTTTGCATCTTTAAAAAGTATTTTTGAAAAACATTCACATCACTTGTTAATATATTCAAATAATACGGAAAATTCCAAAAAGATAATTAGATATATAAATTTACTTATAAATGATAATTATTTTGATATACCTGATTTATATTGTTCAGATTATCAAGGTGAAATGAATTCAAAAATTCAAAAAGATATAATTGAAAAATTTACAAAATCGAATTATGGAATAATTGCGTGTGTTTATTGTCTAGGTGAAGGATGGGATTTTCCATTACTGGATGGCGTTGTATTTGCTGAAAATATGACATCAAATATTCGCATTGTTCAGTCTGCATTAAGATCAGGTAGAAAAAATAAAAACGAATTAACCAAAAAAAATAAAATAATATTGCCTATTTTGAATCGTGATGATTGGTTAGAAAATAATGAAAACGTAGATTTAAAAAAGGTAAGAGAAGTTATATATCAAATGGGAATGGAAGACGAAACAATTATTCAAAAAATAAAAGTATTTAAAATAGACGTTAAGAAACAACCAAATTATAATAAAAAAGAATCTAATTCACCTGTTTATGAATTTGGTGATTATGATGACGAACTAACACAAACATTGAGATTGAAAACGCGAGGAAGATTTGCAATAAATAGTATAAGCTATGAAAAGGCAAAAAAAATAATTATTGAAAATAATATTAAAACGAAAGAGGAATATAATGAATTATGTGAAAGAGACTATAGATTATCTAAAGATCCTGAAACCATATTTGGAAACAATTTTACAACATGGATAGACTATTTGAGTATTGAAAATATATTTTACAATATAGATAAATGTAAAGAAAAAATAAAAAATTACTTATCAAAACATGATGAACTAAAAAAATATTATATGAACTTATCAATGGTAACAAATGAATTATGTAAAAAAGATTCATCATTTCCTCCACATGATCTATGGATTGAATATTATAATCTAAAAAGTTTAGAAGATATAATTATTATTAAAAACAATAAAAAAAGATCAGGTTTAATTTTATAAACATTTAAAATTATATTAAGCAAAAAATACTTTTTTTATAGAATCAATGAATATTTAATAAAATTGATTTAGAAAAGTAATATATACTTAATATATAAAATGTCTGAAAATATGTCAAAATATTCTTGCGAACTCTGTAAAAAGGAATTTTTACAAAAGATAGACTATACGCGTCATATAAATAAGAAAACACCATGTATTAGTTTATCTGAAATACAGAAGATTAATAAATTAGACGAACTTAAAACCGATATTAAAGGTAAAATTATTAGTGTAATAAGTGATTGTTTAGATATAGCTAGACTTGAAGGTTTAGTGAATGATCTTGCTATGCAAAATATATCTTACTTATTAATATTAAAATTAATTGAGCCAAAATTAGAAACAGAAATAAATATAGATAACTATGATTATGATTTTAGCCATGTAGGAGATGATGTAGAAATACATAAAAATAAGCTATTAGAAATAGTCCGTTTTAGTAATTTGTCTAATGAAAAGGAAGAGAATATACCTAATAATATTAAAATTTTATGGGATGATATTTTATCGAAACATCCTAGTACAAAAAATGTGTTTTTAAAAGGAAAAGGATTTGATATTCAACGTAGTTCTACATATAAAAGATTAATTGATAAGCTTAATACTATTAATCTAGTAGAAACAAGTTATGATGTTTTAGGAAATGCTTATGAAGAGGTTATTCAAAATTTGGCCGAAACTGGTAGAGGATTTGGACAATTCTTTACTCAACCTTTGGTTAAAAAAATGATGGTAAAATTAATCGATCCACAAATATATTCTGATGGTAAATTCGAATCTTTGGGTGATCCAGCAATGGGTACAGGTGGTTTCTTGGTTACCTATCTACAAGATATAATTCAAAAAGCAAAAAATAAAAATATAACATTAGATTGGGATTTTGTAAAAACAGAAGGATTATATGGTAAGGAAATAGTACATAATACATATCAGATGGCTGTTTCAAATATGTTAATTTCTTCAGGTCAAATGTTTGATAATTTAGATTATGGTGATAGTATTTCCGAACCTATAACCAGAAAATTTGATAATGTTCTTGCGAATCCTCCGTTTGGAATTAAAGGTTTAAAATATGACAATATTCAAAATTCTTTAAAAAATAATTATATTCCTATTAAAACAGATAATGCGGTTTCTTTGTTTATTCAAGCAATTATTTATACATTGAAAATTAACGGTAAATGTGCAGTAGTATTACCTGATGGAAAAGATTTATTTAACAAAGGAAAGTTGTTTGTTACAATTAGAGAATATCTTATGAAAACATGTGATTTAAAAGAAATAATATATTTACCATCTGGTATATTTACATATACTGACGTAAAAACATGTGTATTTTATTTTGTAAAAAAAAATGAAGGGTGCGATATTTTGGAAACTAAAATTAGAGTATCAAAAACACAAAAAGAAACAGGTCGAGATTATACATTTTCAAAAACACATCAAACAATCAACGTTAAGTTCTACGATTATAATCCTTATACAGATGTAAAAAATCTATTAATTGAAGTTCCTATTGGTGATATTGCTAATAATTCCTATTCACTTAATTATACTGAATATATGAAAGATGAAATAGAAGAAGATCAATATGATGAAGGTATTGTTATAAAAACTATTGATGAAGTTTGTAAATTTATGCAAAAAAGCAAACGTAAAGCAGCCTACGGTGAAAAATATGGAGCATATCCATTTTATACATCATCTCAAATATGTGATAAATATTGTGATGAATATGATTATGAGGATGACTGTTTAATTATAGGAACTGGTGGAACTGCAAATATTAAATATAATAGTAAATTTTCATGTTCTGCTGATAATTATGTAATTAAAGTTATAACAAATGATTTATCAAAATATATATATTATTATCTTTCAATTAATATTGAAGTATTACAAAAAGGCTTTAAAGGTGCAGGATTACAACATATTTCAAAGGAATTTATTAGCAATATTAAAATTCCATTTCCAGCAATTGACGTACAACATAAAATCATAAATTATTTGGATTTTATATATGAAAAAACTAGTAAAAGTAGCAATGAAAAAATTATAGAATTAAGAAAACTAAATGAATATTGTTTAAATAATCAAATAATATTTGGCGAAAACGAAATAAAAACGCTTAAAGATGTCTGTAAAGTAAATCAAGGGACTTATATAAAACCAGATATGAAAATACAAGGAGAATATCCTGTGTATGGTGGTGGAAATATTAGTTATTATATTAATCAATATAATAGAGAAGATGAAATAATAGTAGCAAAGGATGGTGTATCGGCAGATTGTGTAAGATATGAAAAAAATAAGTTCTTCTTAAATCATCATGGATGGACTATTATTTGCAATGACGAATTAATAAAAAAATATATGTTTTATTATCTACAATCTATTCAGCCTGAATTATTGAGTATAGCTAAAGGTACTGCACAACTTGGAATTAATCAAGAAAATTTTTATAAACTGAAAATATCTGTTCCATCAATTGTACGTCAAAAAGAAATTATAGAGTATTGTGAAAATAATGATATTCTAATAAAACAATTAGAAAATGAGATTAAAAATAATAAAAAACAAGCACATCAATATATTAATGCTGTTATAAATTAATATAGATATTCTAATAAAAAAAAAATATCAATTAACTATTTTTTATATTATGATTGAAAAGGACTTGAATTAATTATATCATCATAAATTAATAATATTTTATAGAACCCATAAGGAAATAACATATGCCATAATACATGTCCATATTTAGTTTCTTCTGTACAATATAATTCAGATATAGACCAACATACCGCTCCAAATAATGAGTACATTAAATATGAAATTATAGTTTTACTATTATAATAAATTCTAGATATATCGTATATTAAATATACAGTATAAGATACATAAATACCAAATATAGTTGGAAATAAAAAATCTAATTGAGGTATTGTATTAAATGAAATAAAGCATGGTAAAAAAATAGTATTTAATCTATTTATTTTATTTTGATAATTATTATCATAAAATTTTATTAAACCGCTTATACCATAATAATTAGCCAATATCATAGTTACTTCATCTAAATGTTTTCCTAACCAACTTAAAGAATAATGATAATAAAAACTAAAAAATCCGTTTAATATTAACATATAACCAACATTTTTAAAGTTTATTAATTGAGGCAATCCCATGAAAATTGGAATTAATGATATAAATAACGACGAATATGAATTTAATATTTCTGGACCCTTATAATTTTGTAACACAGATTCACAAAAATTATGATAAAATTCTATATTATTCATTATTATATAATAATATAGATTTTATTTTTTATTACGATTTAAGAAACAACATATATATTTTTTAAAAATATATCTTTCAATATATTCTGTTTTACGAGTATCATTAGGTGATATTTTATTACTTCGTTTTAAGGTTTTATTACATTTTATACATATTGTAGTACTATACATACATGTATTACATATATTATCATTACAATTTGTACAACATATTAAATTATCAGGTACATTACAATTATTACAATATAAAATTGATTTTTTTGGTTTCATAGCTTTTTTTGATTGTAATATACCTTTCCTTCTATCTGTTAAACGTTTATTAATATGATCTTCATATGGATCTGGGTTTATCATTATATATATAATGTATATTATTTTTTAAGTATATATATTTCATTACCGCAGTCATAAAATTTATCTATTATTTTTAATTCTACTTCTTTTATTAATTGTTCAAATTCGTCTAGTTTAAATATATAATAATAACGTGGATATTTATTTTTCCAATATACAATATTATCACCATAATTTTCAAATGTAACTCGTGTTTTTTTAGGTTGATTTATAGACCATATTGATATAACTATATTACCATTTATTTTTATTAATCTTTTCATCTCGTTCAATGCTTTAATTCTATTTTCATTATTAGATAAATGATGAAAACTAGCTATACACATTACTATATCAGCTGTATTTGATGGTAGATTTATATCTGTCATATCACTATATATTGCTTTCATGTTATTGTTATTACACATATCAACAAATTTTTCACAGTTATCAACACCTATAAATTTATGTTTTATATATTTCATATTTCTTCCGTTTCCACATCCAATATCATATATTAATGAATTTTCTGTAAAACTATCCATTATTGTGTTTATCCATGGCCAATTATACGTTCTTGTAACATCAAATTCATTAGCAATTTGATCATAAATATTTTTAACATTATTTAATTCATAATTTAAAGTCATTGTTTATTTTTAGTTTAAATAAATAATAATATCAATTTTATAATTTAATTATAATATATATGAGTAAAAATCTTATTATGTCAATGAAAAAATTCTCAAAAGAGGAAAATACAAAAAAGACATTTATGATTAATAGATCAAATATATTAAAAGATATATTACTAGATAAAGGATGGATCGAAGGAGGCGCTAGTATAATTAACGATTTTACTATGTGGGATCCTTATTTAAGTAAAGTAGTAAATGGCAATATAATGTTATTACCTAGACAAAAAATAAGATCCATTGATATTAAAAGTTCATTTTTTAAAAAATTATTTATGAATAATATTAATTGTTTTTATCCAAAAACATTTTTTCATATAGAAAATGTCAATATAAAAGAAAATAAATTATATTTTTTGAAAAATAGTTATTCTACTGATGGTAAGCACGTATATTGTATTAATAGCGAAAATAAGGACTTTATATCTACTATTCAAAAACCTAAAGAATATATATTACAAGAAAATGTAGAAAATATATATTTATTAAATAATCGAAAAACAGTTATTCGTGTTTATATGATATATATAAATAATAAATTATATTTATATACAGACGGTAATATGGTATTAATGAATGATATATATGACGAAACAAATACCAATATACATGTAAATATACAAAACCATTATGAATGTCACAATTTATCTTCATTAAAAAATTATAATATAATTATTAAAAATATAGAATCTCAAATGAGAGAAGTAGCAAAAGTATTTAATAGTGATCTATATTACAAAGAGGATAATAAAGATATATTTCATATATTTGGATTTGATTATATATTAAATACTAATTTAAATCCATATGTAATAGAAGTAAATGGATATCCATCATTGTTTAAAGACACACGAGAAAATTTTAATAAATTAAAAAAACATTTACTAGAAAACATGTATGAAATATTAATTAATAAAAAGCCGGTTGATAATAAATATTTTGTATTTTTAACAGAATGTTTTGAAAAATAATTTTATTAACTATATATATATGGGTAAAGGTGGAGGTATATTACCAGTAACAATACACAATAATAAATTATTATTTTTATTTGGTCTTGATTTAGATGGATGGTCCGATTTTGGTGGAAGTAGAGAAGCGAATGAAACTCCTTTTCAAACAGCTATACGAGAGGGATGTGAGGAATTAAATGGTTTTTTGGGATGCAAAACTTTGAAAACCTATATTAAAAAACATTTAATTATAGAATTGGATAATAATACATATGTAACTTATTTATTTTATATACCATATAATGAATATATTGAACAATATTTTAATAATAATAGCTACTTTATGCGATCTAAATTACCTGATCAAGTAGATAAAGATGGATTATTAGAGAAGGAAAAAATAAAATGGTTTTCATTAACTAATATTAAAAGAAATAAAAAAACTTTTAGAAAATGGTATCATAGTATATTAAACTTATTGAATCAAAATAAGAAAACAATAGAGGAAAATATTAAAAGGTATATTTAATTTAATTATATAATATTAATCTCTAGGCGGTGTTAGATACATTTCATTTAATTCATTTTGATATTCTTCTCTTGCTTCATATTCTTCTGTATTGTGATTAGACCGACGTATATTAATTCTAGTCGCCATTGTACTTAATGTTTCTATTATATCATTTTCTATATCCATATCATTTTCTATATCCATATCAGTTTCTATATTATTTCCTGTTATATCGTATGAAATAGTATTTTCTTCATTTTCTATTATATTTATTGGTTGCGGTAAATTAAGAACTAAGTTTTCATCTATACCTCGTTCGTCTGCTGAAATTGGCATATATGATGGATTATCTTCCATTGAATTAATAAAATATTGAAAATCAGAATGATCATTACTTGGACTATATACATTATCATATTCATTATAGATTATACTAGATATACTTTGTCGTGATGCTCTATTAAATATATTTTCATTAATTAATGCTTTACGACATAATGGACAAGAATTTGAAGAACTAGAGTTGTTTCTTACTAATTGTATTATACAAGTCATACAAAATTTATGCCCACATGATGTTGTACATACATTGGTGGTTTCTAATTTTTCATAACATATTGCACAATCTTCTTCTACTGTATCCGATTTTACATATTTCGATTTAATTCTTCTAAATATTGTAACTAATTCTGTTTTTGGTAATGATGATTTATAACATGTGTTAGATGCAATTTTACGTAACACTTTATAACTTAAAGAACTAAAATCAATTGGATCAGATGAATATAATATTTTCACAAGATCATTATCGTATGGACAATTTGAAATTTTATGTTTTTTCTCTCCACAATAACTGCAAACCATATTTCATTATTAATTTTAATAATAGTGAGATATGTATTCAATTTTATATAAAATATATATATGTATAAACATATAAAAACATATATTTTTTTATTGGTAGTATATTTAGTAGGATTACCTAGTTATTATTCTTATTTACCAACAATACCTGTATATAGTAATGACGAATCAAAAATTGTTAAAAAAATGGCACAAGATAGAAATAGTGTTGATGTAAATTTTTTTCATTTAACAAATGAAAGTGTATCACATGCGTATGTTGAACACGTAAATGAAAGTATAGAAGAATTAAATAATATGTTTAAACCTATAATATATGTAACTCTTTTTTTTAAATTTTTAATTAATAGACCAAGACCATATCAGATTGATAATTCAATAAAATATTTTCATACAAATACTGGACAAAGTCCATCAATGCCTGCTGGACACGCATTTCATGCATATTATTTAACAAAAAAATTATCTAAAAAATATCCGGAAAAAAAAGAATTATTTGAAGAAATCGCAAAAAAATGTGATGACTGTAGAGTACATGCTGGTATTCATTATCCAAGTGACGGAAAAATGTCAAAACAAATAGTGGATTTAATATATATATAGACATAATAGGAATATAATTTATAATCATAGTCGCTATAGCTCAGTTGGGAGAGCGCAAGACTGAAGATCTTGAGGTCACCGGTTCGATCCCGGTTGGTGACAAGTATTTATTTTTCTTCTAACATATTCTTCACTACAACACATTAATTCAGCAACATGTTTATTTGATCTTATTTTTTTAAAATCGTAATTGTATTTTAAATGAATACATCTTTTAACAAATGGATCTAATTCATTTATTTTATTCCAAATTTCACCGTATTTTTCACATTTATTATACACATCTAATGGAGTTTTCTGATTATTATCATATAAATAACCAGTATTGCTGCGCATTTCCACATTTAATAACTTCTTATAATCCTCTTTTTCTATTTCTGTTAAATTCTTTTTACTTGTTACTCTTATTCTTTTTGGTAAAATACTCAAAGAATAACTGTCTGTTAGTGCTTTATTTAGCTCTCCTTGAATATAAATATTGGAATAATTAATAAATAGATGTTTTCCATTATATTTTAATATTGATCTATAAAGACCAAATTTAGCATAACTAATTAATTCATCCCTTGGTATTCTACCGCATTTATAATAATGTTTTTTCTTAAATTCTATTGCTTTTTTTATTGCCCATTTTTCATAACTTAAATATAATATTTTATTTAATTTATTTCTTGTATTTAATGAAATTTTATCAGTCTGAATTAATTTATCTATTATTCTATGATTCATTGGAGACAAATATAATCCTAATACATTTGTAATGATAATGAGTAATATAATAGATAGATACATATGTTAGTATGATAAATAATGTTTAAATAATGTTTAAATATAGAAAATACAATATCTTCCTATTTTACCAATTAATAAGCAAATATTGTCTTAATAGTGTTTAATTTATAAAAAAATGACAACTTATTTATTTATAAATCAGAAATTAATTCATTATTTATTGTTCCATCTTCCAAATGTTGTTCAATAAATTCAAATAATTCTTTTTGGGCATCTGAAAATTTAATATTAACAACTTTTAATGTATTTTTTGTTTCATTTAACATTTCCTTTTTTTTATTAATATCATAATTCGTTGGATCGTGAATTTCCATATTTTCTATTTTTTTACATATTTCTTTTATTTCGTCTTCGTAAAAAAAGGATTCTTTTTGTAATCGCTTAAAAATTTTTTTTTTGATTAATAATTTTTTTTGTATTTCCTCTGCCATATATATTTAATAATAGATAATATTTTTTGTAACACCTTTAAATAAATGGTAAATATTTCATAACTGCATTATCATACATTTTTACAGAGTAAATTTCTTTTATACCTTCTACATATACTTGATCACCTGTATATAGATTATCACAACCATATTCATCTGTACAACTTTTACCATTAAACATTAATGGTAATTTGATAGAATTTTCTTTTTCATTCATTGTATAAAATTGCCATTTATCACGACTTGTAAATAATGGACGTCCAAATAATGGTAATATTGACCTTTTATCATTATGTAATATTCCTACCTGTCTATAATCTGTATCAATTGCTCTAGTAGAAATATTAATAGGAATACCTGATTTATTGCAACATGTTGGATCATTAAACCCCATTGTAATACGCGACGGACATGAAGGCATACCTCTTACATCATGTGTAGGAGTTAAATAACGATCGTCACGTAATGGTGCAACATATGGATTTTGTAATACATCATTTGGTAAATTAGTATAATTATAATTATATTGCATATTTGGTTGATTTACGCAAACATTATTATCACATGAATTTTCATTTATTGGTTGTTGTATTTGTTGTATTTTTTGTGTAAAATCAATAAATGGTCTAGTAAATATGTATAAAAGGATAATAATTATTACACTTAATAATCCAATTATATAATGATATTTATCAATACATATTTTATTAGATGGACATTTTTTAACCATATAATATAATAATAAAAAAATGTTTAGAAAAATTAAATTATCTTCAATACCTGCCTTTTATACTTTTTGTACTAACTACACAATATGCGAATCGTATTATACTCAAGAAGAATTAAGAAAGAATGATGGTAATAATGGGAGACCTTTTTGGGTTAGTTATAAAAATAATGTATATGATCTTACTGATTTTAAAAATAAACATCCAGGAGGTAATTTTATTAATCAAGCAGGAGGATCTTCTGTAGAGCCTTTTTGGAATTATTGGAAAATTCACTATAATAATCCTACAGTTAAATCAGTTTTAAATAACAATAAAATTGGATCATTAATAGAAAACAATAATAATTATAATGAAAATTTTTATGATAATCAACCGAAAAGAGGTAATTATTTCAAAGTTTTTACATATACACCATATGATGCGGAAACAAGACAATATCTATTAAATAATAATCAAATTACACCTGTAAAATTTTTATATATCAGAAATCATGCACCTGTACCAAATATGTCAGAAGATTATAATATTTTATTTTTAAATACAAAAAATGGTGATGTAGAATTAGATTTAAAAGATATTGAAACAAAAGAAATAATTTCAGTATTACAATGTGCTGGTAATAGACAAAAAGATGATTATAATGCAAACGGACCTAATAAATTTACAAATACTGTTTATAATGACTTAACAAATGGACAAATGGGTAATATAAAATGGAAAGGTTATGATTTGAATAAATTATTAAAAAAATATTATCCTGATCAAATAAATGAAGAATTAAATTCATCTGATAATTTATGGCATATTAAATTTCAAGGCACAGATCAATATGTATCTTCTACACCATTAAAATATATATTAGAAACACCAGCTTTAATAGCAACACATGCGAATGATAAAATTCTTACACCAGATCATGGATATCCTATGCGAATTATATTACCCGGAATTATTGGAGCTAGAAATGTAAAATGGGTAGAATCAATTGAATTATCTAAAGAAATAAGTGATTCACCGTGGAATAAAAATTATTATAATGATTCAGAAGGAAAAAATATTCAAAAATTTCCAATACAATCAATTATATTAAAACATAAAATACTTCCTTCAAATAAGATTTTAATTGAAGGAGTTGCCTATAGTAATGGTATTGAATTAGATAAAGTTGAAGTATTTGATGGATTTAAATGGAATAATACTATATTAGAAAGTTCATTAGGAAAATATTCGTGGAGAAGATGGAGTATAATACTAAATAATGAATCAAATATATATTATTCAAGAGCAATTGATAAAATGAATAATATTCAACCAAAAAAATCTAAAAAACAAAATGGATATATTTATAATGGATACAGTATTTTACAAATCTAAAAATAAAAATTTATAAAATAATATTAATCTTCCTTCTTGGGTAATATATATTTTTTGCTATATTTTATACATAATATTTTAAACCAATGTACAGACATACAGTATAATAATGACGAAGTAAATAAACCATTAATATAAATATATGGATGTATGCTATACATTATTTCATAATTATATATCCCCTTATATATAGCATACGGCATTAGCATAATTCTTAAAATAAAATAAAATATCATTAACAAAGTATCATTAACTATTAAAAATTTGGTATTTATATCATTTCTTTTACAAATAAGTACTATACTTAAGAATGGATTTGTAAATTCAGTTAATGCTATTAATGAATATTGATAATGAAATACGTTATAATATAAATTAGAGAATAGTGTTATAATTGAATAAACATGATGTATCAATACGAAATTATCTTTTCTACCTATAACTATAAAATAATATATAGTTTCGTAAATTAATTGTGCTCCTAATATTTGCATCGATATTATTGAATTATCACTAACATATGTAAATTCATCTACATCATACATATTTACTTTATAAATATTTACTAGTAAATTATAACATACGATAATATTAGTAATTACATTAAATGATTCTAAAATATTATAATGTTTAATTTCCACGGTATGATTAAATGGATAATTATTATATATAATATTATGAAAGCATATCATATATGCTAAATAATTAGCAAGTTCTATAAAATATACAATTGTATTCATATGTATATATTGTTTATTATATACATTAATCTTTATATTACTTTATATTAGTGTATTAAAAATAAATGTTGTATATATTTATGGACGTTGATGAAATTATTAGCGCACTTGAAAATGATAATAATGAACATATGACAAATTTATCATATAGTAAAGAATTACAGAAAAAAAATAACGTATTAGATGATCTAGAATTAAATAATGAAGAAAAAACAGATTTTTTAAAAAAACTAGAAAATTATGTGTATGTTGATGATATGCCTGCATTACATCATGGTTCATATATTAGATGGATACCTCTTGCTAATCCTGAAAGAATATATTTGACTAATGGAGGTCATATATGTGATATTAATATATGTAATAAAGGTTCATCGGTTGTTTGTAAATGTAAAAGTTTTCAAAAACCTATATATTTACAAGTTAAAATGGAAGAAGCGTTTTTTTTTAGAAAACTAAACAATCAAGAAAAGGTATTAATGCAAGTAATAAAATATCTAGAAGAAAAAGAAGGGTAAATTCTTTCTTGTTTTTTTAGTGCTATTTCTTTTTTTTCTACTATTCTTTTTAGTATTATTTTTTTTACCACCTTTCTTATTTTCTTTTCTTAACTTTTTTGCAAGTTTATCAAATTCACTTTCGTAATCTACTACAGATATAGTCTTTGGAGTTAGATTAAGTGTTGAATTTTCTCTCCTGCGTTTTACATCTGGATAAAATGATTCTATTTTTTTTGTTAATTCGTTATATTCGCGCTGATTATTAATATCATATGATTTTGTTATTGATTGTACCATGTTAGTATCTGACCTATAAATAATTGATTCTAATATTTTATCATTTTTTGTATCATGTTTATTGTATTCATTTAATGTATAAATAATTGAATTATAATTTTTTAGAAATAAATATGCATATTGATAATGACTTTCATAATTTACATGATCTTTATTTTTAAATTTTGGATTCATTTTTCTGGTTTTAGGTATGCATTTTACTGATTTTATACGTTTTTCATAATCTGTTTTAAATCCATTCGAATCTCTACAATCACTTGAACATTTATTACTTTGAGCACATAATAACCAGTTTTCTCTTTTGTGTTTTGAGAATCCTTTTTTTCTAAATATTGAATCTAATAAATCTATACTTAATTCTTTTACATCTTCTAAATTTTTTATTGATTTATTAGAAAAAACAAATTTTTTCAAATAATAGTACAACCATTTATTTTTCTGAAAATTAAATTTAGATGTATTATATACATTTGACATATATATATAATATACATATTATCTTATTTCTCTCCAGAGGTTTTATTATTTTATTTTTATAATTATATATTATTTAACTATTTTAGTATTGACAGTTTGTTTAAAGTTATGAAATAAAGAAGTTAATACTCTGGAGAGAAGATATAAATGAATTAAATAGTAATTAATTTTATTATTGCAAAATATATTAAAAAATTGATTTAATATATTTAAACTAATAATTATATATAATATACAACATCATGGATCTAGTACAAAGAAAACTAACACGCGATGAATGGAACTCAGTTGAGGTACCTGTTTCTCAAGACGAAAAAAATATTATAAATTTAATAAAAAATGGTTATAATAATATAACTATTATTGAAAATTATAATAACTCTATACTCAATTATTTGAAGATAGAAAATTCTGACAATATGGATAATCATTTATATAAGACATATTTTATGGAAATTGTAAAAGATCATGTTGAAAAATACAACTTAGATTTTGATTATACTATTAATAATAATTCTTCTAAAATTAAAAAGATTGATAGTTTAAGATTAGAAAAAAGTAATACTGAAGTAATAAAGAAAAAACGCGAAGAAATATTTGATTACTTATTACTATTAATAATTGGTAAAATATTAAAATATAAGAATAGTGATAATAAAAGATGGAATTATTACTATTATTCTCTTTATAAAATTAAAGACTATAAAGTAAAAAATGTTAATAAAAAAGTAATTACATATGTTAAATATATTATTGATCTTTATGTAAATGAAATTAATCTACTTAATATGATTGAAAAATCCACTGAATTAATTGAAAAAAATGAGTTTATTTATACATTAGGTGATATTAAATTATATGATCATCAAAAACAATTATTTACTATTTTTAAAAATAATACAGATGATAATTTTAGTCCTAAATTAGTATTATATATTGCACCTACAGCTACAGGAAAAACACTTAGTCCTATAGGATTGAGTGAGGGATTTAGAGTAATATTTGTTTGTGCAGCAAGACATGTTGGTATGTCACTTGCAAAATCAGCTATATCTGGTGGTAAAAAAATAGCGCTTGCATTTGGTTGTGGAAGTCATGAAGATATTAGATTGCATATGTTTTCAGGAAGTGTATTTGCGAAACACGAATATAGAAATGACGGAACAAAAAATAAAAGATGTATGTGTGGAAAAAAAATATGTGATAAAATAGGTCAAGAATTCAGATATAAGGATGGTTCCAGAAAGATGGATCATTCAGTTGGTGATAAAGTAGAAATTATGATATGTGATGTACAATCATATATATGTGCAATGTATTATATGTGTTCATTTAATTGGAAAGCGAATATTATTACTTATTGGGATGAGCCAACAATTACTATGGATTATGAATCTCATCCATGTCATGAAACAATTAGTAATAATTGGAAAGAAAATATTATTCCTAATATTGTATTATCATCTGCTACATTACCTAAACAAGAAGAATTAAAACATGTAATATCAGACTTTACTAACAAATTCATAAATAACGTAAAACCTCCTCAAGTACATACAGTAATTAGTCACGATTGTAAGAAAAGTATTCCTATTATAAATAAAAATGGATATGTAGAATTACCTCATTACATATGTAATAATTATAATAGTTTGATGAGTTCTGTTGAACACTGTAAAAATTATTTAACTGTATTGCGATACTTTGATTTACATGAAGTTTCAAAATTCATTATTTATATTTGTAAAAATTCAGAGGAATATTTAATCGATGACAGATATGCTTTAGATAATTATTTTGAATCACTAGAAGATATTAATATGTCACATATTAAAAATTATTATTTACTATTAATTAGTCATATAAAGGAAGATAAATTTGAAAAACTATACAATCACTTCTCAGGTAGTAGAAAATATAAAGTAAAACCTAATACAAAGCCAGTAGATACTCCTATTCGTAAATCACATAGCGTAGAGCAACCAAAGAAATCAAATGATCTAGTGCGTACATATAGCGTACAAGGAACTCCTACTCCTGTACCAGTTGTTCAAAACGGTGCTCTAATTTCTACAAGGGATGCACATACTATTACAGACGGTCCAGCAATATTTATTGCACAAGATGTAGATAAAATAGGAAAATTTTGTATTCAGCAAGCAAATATTCCATCAAGTAAAATGACAGAAATTACAGAAACTATTGTAAAAAATAATGTAATAAAAGAAAAAATAATGAAATTGGAAAAACTGGTCGAAGATGCTACTGCTAAATTTGAGGATAAAGATAATAAAGCAGGGAATGATAATCGTATTCCACCAAATGTTAAAAAAATGATGCAAGAGGTAGAAACACTTCAATCTATGGTAAAGAGTATTGCATTAGATGATTTATATGTACCTAATAAGATATCTCATCTAAAAAAATGGGTCGAAACTGATTTATATAAAGATACACTTCCTTACACATCTGATATTATAGATACAGATGTAGAACAAATTATGATGCTAAATGATATTGAGAATATATGGAAAGTATTATTATTATTGGGTATTGGATTATTTTCGCAAACAAAATGCATTGCTTATACAGAAATAGTAAAGAGACTGGCTACTAATCAAAAGTTGTATTTAATTATTGCAAACGGTGATTATATTTATGGTACAAATTATCAATTCTGTCATGGATTTATTGGTAAAGATGTTGAACAAATGACTCAAGAAAAGGCAATTCAAGCGTTTGGAAGAATCGGAAGAAATAAATTACAACAAACATATACGGTTCGTTTAAGAGATGATACTTTAGTAAATAAAATATTCTTCGAAGAAATAGATAAAATAGAAGTACGAAATATGAATTTGTTATTTAATAGTGATTAAGAATTATTAATTTAATGTAAAAAATATTATAATTTTTTTATTATCTCTATAATTTATATTAATATGTCTAAAAAAAGACCTCATAGTGTTGATGAAGAAGAAATTAAAGGCGCGGTTGATGAAGTTAGTAATTTATTTAGTAACTTAAAATTAAATGGAAACTTACAAGAAAATAAAATAGAAAATTTAGAAACAAAATTAGGAGGTTTAGAAGAAGCTTTTGGAGATTTAATAATAGAAGCATCAGGCAATGATAAAAATATGGTAAGTATTGCTGACGGCGTTAAAAACAATCCGCGAAAAAGAGCTAAACCTGAACGGTACAGTTCCAAAGGTGGAAGAAAACAAACAGGAGGAGATGGTTGTACACCATTTAGAAAAAATTTAATCAAGTTAATTATAATTGCTGGGTTATTAGGTAGTGCATCCTTAGGTGCTGGTCGTATGTCTGCTATATTTCTTAGGTTTTATGAAAAAGCTATTGGGTTATTAAGCGATGATATGAAAAGTTCGTTTAGTGCGTTGTCTAAAGCTGCTATAAACTATATTGGCGTATATATTAGAGCAACCATAGATAGTTTAAGAATTAGCATACAGACAAATAATAGAAGTATATGGGAAGCATTTTTATCTTCTCTTAATTGGACAAATTTCGGTAAAGTAGCGGCTGGTATTGCTACTATAAGAACCGCAGTTATACCAGCAGTGTCTAATACATGTGTTGTCGCTAATGACGCATTAGATAGCATAGTAGATGGTATATGTAATGAATTAGAAGAAAAATTAAGAACTAAAACTGCTGAATTGGGAACTCAAACAGAATTCTTAAGTGATGCAGAAAAAACAGATGCAGAAGTACAAGCTAATAATAAAATTACTCATTATTTTACACGTTCATGTGCTAAAGGTGGTAGAAAATCTAGAAGAAGATCAATTAAAAAAAATCGTAAAACTAGAAGAAAAACATCTTCTAAAAAAACAAATAAAAAAAAGCGCCGTTCTAAAAGAAAAACATCAAGACGTTAAATATATTAATTAAATTAAATAATATATTTAAAAATTAGTTTTAAAAACATATCAATAAATTAATATAATATAATATATGTATTTTAAAGATTATCCTATAAATTTTTTTAAGTTAGAATGTGGGTTAAAGATGGCGTATCAAACATTTGGAAATAAATCAGATACACCAGTTATATTATTAGAAGGGATGGGTTCTGATATGTATGCTTATAATGATAAATACTGTATAATTCCGTTAATTCAATTAGGTTATTATGTAATACGTGTCGAACATAGAGATAATGGTCAAAGTGATTTTATGACAAATCATAAATGTAAAAAAATAAAGGATGGATTACCCAATTTTATTAATAAATATTCAAAAGGTGTATTTCCATTAACAACAAAAAATATAGCATATTCATTATATGATATAGTGGATGATGTACGTCAATTATTAGATTTTTTAAAAATAGAAAAAATATATTTAGTTGGTCATTCAATGGGTGGAATGATAGCTCAAGTTTTTTCATTATTATATAGATCAAGAACATTAGGTTTATTATTATGTTCAACTAGTAGTGAGCAATTAGCAAGTCATCTACCAAGTGCAACTTTAATTAAAGATGTATATAATATGATACTTGGTCAAAAAAAGAATGCAGTATTACGTGATTATCGCCAAGCACATTATAAATATTTTAAAACAATGTGTGGTGATTTAGTAGAACCTGATTATTTGAAAAAATATTCAAATAAAAAATATAACACATTAAGTGTCCATCCATTAGAATATAAAAACGGAGGAGATAGACAATTAGTAGCTATTTTAGCATGTCCTAGTAGGACAGTTGCATTAAATATGTTTCAATTATTACCATTAACTAGAATACCAATACATATAATACATGGAACAAAAGACACTGTATTGCCTATAGAGAACGCATTTTTTATGTTAAAGAATATAAGACATTCTACTGCTAATATAGTACATGGTGCTGGTCATTGTATGTGCAAACCATTTTTCAAAGAAATTATTAATATATTAAAAAATATTAAAAATGAAAACAATATTAATAAATAATTATGTATTAATTATATATGGATCAGTTTAACACATCAGATGATGATTTATATGATAAATTTGACTTAATAGAAATAGATTTCGATCAAAATACACCAAATGAAGATAAAATTCTGGTATCAAATGCATTACATAATTGTTATTACAGTGAAATGGAAGAAAAAGATATAACAGAATTTTATAATAAAAAATTTTTTATACTATTTTTAGAAGAAGAAGAAGGAAATAAAAGTTCAAGAGTACCTCATGGTTTTCTTACTGCAACAATTAGAAATTTTAACTATAGTTATTATGTTACAATATGGGATTTATGTAAAACATATATAGACGAAAAAAAAACTAGTGGAGGTATATGTTCAACTATTTTAAAAAAATATTTTGAATATTTAAGCAATATAGATTATAAATATAAATTATACACAAATCAACGAAATAATGAATTTAACTTGTATAATATAGATGAAGTACATATTTATGTAAATTCAAATCAATCATTAAATAATCAAGCTGAAACTTGTTTTTTAAACATGAATTTTAGATATATTGAACCACCTCAAGTAGAAGAAACAATTGATGCTGATGGTGTAAAAACAATTTATAGAAAAATGAGATATGTAATTAATTCTATCGATAGTTCATCCTTATTAAGAGGATTAACAAATACATCACAACAATTACCAGTACAAAATCAAATTGATCAAATAATGGAACAATCGCCAGTATTACCACCAATAAATACACCAACACTTAATGATGAATCTATATTAGCTACTCCTCAATATGATAATATTGAATCATCAAATATAGAAAATAATCAAATTCAAAATTCAATTGGAACTAAATATGATTCTACACCTAATCAACCAGAAGACTATAACATTAATTCAGGTATTCCTTCTCAAAATTTAGGATTAGATAGTCAAACAAATCTTATGCCTGAACAACAACTTAATGGTATGTCAGAACAACAAATTGATGGTATGCCAGAACAACAACTTGATGGTATGCCAGAAGGTATGTCTGAACAACAACTTGATGGTATGCCTGAACAATCTCAAAGTCAAGTTGATCCATTAGCACAAAGTCAAGTTGATCCATTAGCACAAAGTCAAGTTGATCCATTAGCACAAAGTCAA
>MDTG01231943.1_pt1 | contig 20315 bp, 20 predicted proteins | sample 811421 | NCBI WGS metagenome assembly MDTG01 (sample SAMN05326645, study PRJNA326480) | marine metagenome | isolation source: seawater | place: Pacific Ocean: South East | collected 2011
ATGAGTGATATTTTTGTATTTGTTATATGCCTCAATAGCATGCCCAAATGTGTGTCCAAAGTTTAGTATTGCTCTTATTCCTGATTCTTTTTCATCTTTAGTAACAATTTTTGATTTTGTTTTTATTGATTGCTCAATAACAATTTTTAAAGTTGACTCTTTTCGTTCGATAATTTCTTTTGGATTTTCTTCTATAAGTTTTTTTAGTATTTTATTTCCAATGAATGAATATTTTATTACTTCTCCAAGACCTGATTTATATTCATCTTCAGATAAAGTCTTTAGGTAGCGTGTTGAAATTAATACACATTTAGGATTATAAAAGGCACCTACAAGATTTTTACCTTGTGGAATATTTATTGCAGTTTTTCCTCCAACAGAAGAATCAACCTGAGCCAAAAGAGAAGTAGGTATTTGAATGTAACTTATTCCTCTTAAATAAGTTGACGCAACAAATCCTGTTATATCTCCTACAACACCTCCACCAAATGCAATCAAATAATCAGTTCGATCAAATTTTAGTCTAGAAAGCTCATTTATAATTTTTTTATAAGAATTGTAAGATTTAGATTTTTCGCCTTTTGGTAAAGTAAAAATATTAACACTTTTGTTACTGATGTTAGATTTAAGAAACTTTAAATATTTTTTTGGTATACCTTCATCAGTAACAATTAAGATCTTACTATCTTTATTTAGATATTTATTTATGAGATTTTTTGATAATTTTTTATCTACAATATGAATATTATATTTTGATATACCCTTGCCTGCTGAAATGATGGACATAATTAATCTTTAACTAGCTTGATTATTTCTGTGGCAACTTCTTGACTGGACTTATTTTCGGTCTCAACAACATGATCTGAAACAGATTTATACAGTTCTTTTCGTTCATCATGAAGTTTTGATAATATTTCAGCAGGATCGCCATTTTTTAGTAGGGGTCTGTCTTTATCTTTAGCTGTTCTCTCAATTTGAACAGATATTGGTGTTGATAAATAGAAAACTGTTCCTCTCGATGACAATAATTCTCTGTTAGATGAATCTAGGATAATTCCTCCACCTGTCGAAAGAACAATTGAATTTTTTTGCACCATTTCAGATAGCATTTCAGATTCCCTTTTACGAAAGCCTTCTTCACCTTCTAAATCAAAAATCCAGTCAATAGATGCCCCAGTTCTTATTTCAATTTCATCATCAGTATCAAAAAAATCTAAAAACAATTCGTCAGATATAATTTTGCCTACTGTAGATTTACCAGAACCCATTGGACCAACAATAAAAATATTCATAGTTAAAAAAATTTAGCAGAATTTTAACACTTAAAGAAAAAATTTCACTTTTTAAATTGTAAAAGATTTATTATCGAAAGCTAAAGATTTAAAATAAAGTATGCCAAAAGTAATAAGAGGTTTATTTTTAACAAGTATTCTCGTATGCATTTTATCAATTATTTCGATAATAATTATATATTTTGCTCTAAAACCTAATTTACCAGAAATAAAATATGTAAACGAATCTGAATTACAGATGCCTCTAAAAGTTTTAACGAAAGATGGCGTTCTCATTGGAGAATTTGGTGAGATAAAAAGAAGAGCCAAAAGTTTTAATGAAATTCCTTATCATATTAAAAGTGCTTTTTTGGCAGCAGAGGATGATAACTTTTTTAATCATCAGGGTATTAGCTATTCAGGACTTATAAGGTCTTTCATAAGATGTATGCAGTCTTCCGGATGTCAAGGCGGCGGAGGAACGATATCCATGCAAGTCGTAAGGGGTTATCTATTAACTCCTGAACAGACAATTTCAAGAAAAATTAAAGAAATATTTTTAGCCCTTGAGCTTGAAAGTAACACTAATAAGGAAGAAATATTTGAACTATATGTAAATAGAGTCTTCCTTGGCAATAGATCTTACGGTATTGAGGCAGCCGCAAATACATATTTCAATAAAAGTTTAGAAAATTTAAATATAAGTGAATCCGCCACAATTGCTGCTATTGCTCAACTTCCCTCAAGAATAAATCCTGTAAAGAATCCAAGAAGAACTCTTCAAAGAAGAAACTGGATTTTATCTAGAATGTTACTACTTGATTACATAACTGAAGTTGAGTATGAAAATGCAATCTCAATGGAGATTAGAATCGCAAACAATATAAACTTGTATGAGGTAGAAGCAAAACATTTAGCAGAGCTAGTAAGAAAAGAAGTAATAAACAGATATGGTATTCGGGCATACAAAGAGGGATGGACTGTTTATACAACAATTGATTCAGAGTCGCAAAAAGTAGCTTATGAGAGTGTTTTAAAAGATTTATTTTTGTATGACAAGAGACATGGTTGGAGAAAGCCCGATAACTATGAGAATATTTTTTCTGATCAACAAATAATGCTTCTGAAAAATTTAGACATAAACTTTTTATTTGATAACTCAAATTTAGGTGAAATAAACTTTGATGAGAACAATATTTCAAATAAATTAAGAAATATATTTGACTCTTACACGTTTTATAAGTCTCACCTCAAAGCACTAATAGTAGATATCTCCGAGAAAGAAATTATTGTTATTGACGAAAATTTTGAGCTCAAAAATATTTACTGGAGTGATGAATATAAATGGGCAAGAGATAAGATATCTATTAATGAGATTGGAGAAATACCTAATGGATTTGATGATTTTTTAAATTTTGGAGATTTTATCTATCTTAGAAATAGTAACGATTATTTATCATTGGATCAGGTGCCTGAACTTGAGGCTTCTTTGATTTCAATAGATCCAAAAACTGGAGAAGTTATTGCTTATATTGGTGGTAAAAATTTTTATGAAAGTAATTTTGATCGTGTTAGGTCGTCTTTTCCTCAATCAGGATCAAGTTTTAAACCGTTTATATATTCCTCTGGCCTTGCTAACGGATATAATTTATCAACGTTAATTAATGATGCACCAATTATATTTGAAGATGAGAACCTTGAGAGCACATGGAAGCCACAAAACTATACTGGTGAATACTATGGAACGATATCACTTAGAGACGCATTAGTAAAATCTGTGAATATTGTTTCAATAAAACTTTTACGTGAACTCGGAATTGAAAAGTCTCATGATTATCTTGAAAAATTTGGCTTTGAAAAACATCGACTTCCAAAAGACTTATCATTAGCTCTAGGATCAGGAAATTTTTCACCAGCTGAAATGGTCCGAGCTTATAGTGTTATTGCTAATGATGGGTATATTTCAAATATTCATTTTATTGAAAAGATTCAAGACAGAGAGGGTAATAACATTTTCTTACATGAGGAATTTGGTAATCAGATTTACAATAATATTATTGCTTTTCCATGGCTTGATACTCTAGAGATGAAAAAAAATAGACCATATTATTTGATTGATCCCATCAATAACTCTGAAAGAGTAATTGATAAAAGAATTTCTTTTTTAATGAAAGATATCTTAAAGGGATTCATGAAAAACGGTGTTGCTGGAAGAAAATCAAATTTTCTTAAAAGAGATGATATTGCTGGCAAAACAGGCACCACAAATAATTCTGTAAGTACTTGGTTTTCTGGATTTCATAAAGAACTTGTAACAACGGTATGGGTTGGTTCTGATGATTTTTCATCTTTGGGTGAAAATGAATATGGCTCTACAATTGCATTACCAATTTGGCTTAATTACATGGATTACAAGTTAAAAAATCTTAAAATTTCAAAAAATTCAATACCTGAAGATATCTCTTTTGTAAGAGTGAACAAGTCATCTGGAGAAATTAATTCAGATAAAGAAGATAACTTCTATTTTGAGTTATTCTTAAACGAAAATATTAATTAACTTTTAAATATATTTAAAGATAAAAGTTTCCAAATGTTTTCAATATAATTAGAGGGAGAATCTTTAAATTTCGATCTTATATATCTACCTATGTTTCCCTCAAGAACAGTAATAATTAATTGGGCAGATATGCCAGCTTGAGTAACTAGATTTTTTTCATCTTCTTTTAAAATCTGCCTCAACACTAATTCAAATCTTTCATAAAATTGATTAACACTGTCACTGACATTTTGTTCATTTGAAGAAAGAGCCTCTCTTGAAAGCAATCTTGCAAATCCTTTATTTTTTTCTATAAAAACCATAAAAAATATAAATGCATTCTTAACCTTATCTTTGGATGAAATTTTCTGTCTCTTCAACTCATTGCACTTAGCAAAAATAGTATCATCACAAAAAGAAAAAAGTTCAGCATATATAGATCTTTTACTTGGAAAATGCCTATACAAAGCTGCTTCAGTGATTTCAGATTTTTCAGCAAGTGCTGCAGTTGTTATTTTTGATAAATTCCTTTCCTCAAGCAGGCTTGCAAGTGACTTTAAAATTATATTTTTCCTGTCCTTCTTCATTATTTTATTCTAAATTTATATCAATATTAGGACAAATGCGAGAAAGTTCGTTAATAAAGTCATTTTGAATTGCTTCGAGATCACTTTGAGAATTTCCTTCAAATCTTAAAACTAAATTTGGAGTCGTATTTGATGCTCTTATAAGGCCCCAACCGTTATTGAAGTTAATTCTTAGTCCATCTATGGTGATTTTTTCCCCGCCTAATTTACAATTAGCAGTAAATTCTTTTACGATCTTAAACTTATTTTCATCAGTTACTCTAATGTTTAATTCTGGAGTAGAGAATAATTTAGGGAGTTTGTCAGTGATAGAGGAAATACTAATATTTCTATTTGAAATAATCTCAATTATTCTTGCCCCTGAGTAATGACCATCATCAAATCCATACCATTTATCATTAAAGAATATATGGCCACTCATTTCACCAGCCAAAAGCGGATTATGTTCTCTTATACCATTTTTAATATGGAAATGACCAGTAGGTAACATTATTGGTTTTCCATTTAGACTTTTAATTATATCAGGAAGAGCATTTGAGCATTTGACGTCGAATATAATAGAACCTTTTTTCTTTTGAAGAATTTCTTTACAAAGCAACATCATGATCTTATCTGGAAAAATCACTTCTCCCATATCTGTAACCAAACCAACTCTATCACCGTCACCATCAAAAGCTAAACCAAGATCAGCATTAGAAGATTTTACTTTATTAATTAGGTCAGAGAGATTTTCCAATTTTCCTGGATCAGGGTGATGATTTGGGAAGTTACCATCGATTTCTGTATAAATCTCTATAACTTCACAACCTAATTCTTTGAACAACTTTGGAGCAATGCATCCAGCTGCACCATTACCACAATCTATGACTACTTTTATTTTTTTACTTCCTTTTATTTGAATATTATCAGAGACTTCTTTTATGTATAAGTCTCTAATATCGATTCTGGAAATTGTACCCGTGTGACATGATTCATTTTTATTTTGATGAATAAGCTTATATATTTCAAAACCTGATATAGGCTTATCATTTATTAACAACTTAATACCATTATAATTTTTTGGATTATGACTACCAGTTATCATTACCCCACTTTTAGATTCATTTTTTTTGGCGGCAAAATACAACAATGGAGTTGTTACAAGTCCAATATTTACAACATTTATTCCATAATTCGAAATTGATTTTTCAAGAACATCTAATAATGGTTCGCCTGAAATTCTTCCATCTCTACCAATACAAATTTCCGAAACTTCTTCATTTTTACATTTTATAGATATTGCTTTTGCTATTTGACTTATTGCATTCTCATTTATTTCTGTAGGGTATATTCCCCTTATGTCATATTCTCTGAAAATTGATTTTTTTATTTCCATCATTTTTCTTTTGTTATAGCAATGATTTTGCAATAATAACCTTTCACAATTATATCTTGAAATGTGTTTATAAATACTGAAAATAAATATATATGGAAAAATGGTTCGTTTAGGAGATGGGACGACACAAATATACATATTTTGTCACACACACTCCATTACGGCACTGGTGTCTTTGAAGGTGTAAGAGCTTATGAAACAAAAAATGGGGCTGCTATTTTTAGGCTTGTTGATCATACTAAAAGACTTTTTGGTGCTGCATCAAAAGTTGGCATTAAAATTCCTTTTTCTGAATCAGATTTAAATCAAGCCCAATGCGATACTTTAAATAAAAATAATCTTAAAGAAGGATACATCAGACCTATCGTTTATTTGGGTAATGAAGGTCTAGGTTTAAGAGCAAAGCATTTAAGTGTGAATGTTGCCATTGCTTCATGGGAGTGGCCATCATATATGGATCCAGAGTCAAAGAAAAAAGGTATATCTGTTATGAAATCTTCACATAGACAGTATGAAAATCCTTTGCATTCTGGTAATAAAATAATTGGAACATACTTCAATAATACAATGGCTCTTCATGAGGCTATAGATAACGGCGCTGATGAAGCAATAATGTTAGATAAAAATGGTTTCATATCTGAGGGAAGTGGTGAAAATATATTCATTGTTAAAGATAACTCAATATTTACACCCACAACTGAACACTGTTTAAATGGAATAACTCGCCAGTCAGTTATACAAATTGCCAGAAATTTAAAGTTACAAATATTTGAAAAAGACATCACATATGATGATTTATTAAATGCTGATGAAGCTTTTTTTACTGGAACTGCAGTTGAAATAACACCAATTTCAAAGTTAGATAATAATCATATTAATAATGGTGAAAGAGGGCGTGTTACTGAAGAACTCCAAAAAAAATTTCAGCAGATAATCTCTGGTGAGGATTCAAAATACAAAAGCTGGCTAACATATATAAATTAAATCCTTTTGCAAAAATTTAATATAGCAATTTTAAGTTATCGAAGTGCACGTTTTGGGGGTGGTCAAGGTGTATATGTTAGAGATATTTCATATGTTTTAAATTTAATGGGTCATAATGTTGATGTGATATCTGGACCCCCATATCCTGATTTACATAAAGAAATTAATCTTATTAGGCTCCCAGGCTTAGATCTATTTGAGACATTTTCTTTTAAAGATAGACTTAAAAAATTTCTCAATAAGAAAAATAAAAATATTTATGATTATTATGAATTTTTTTCAGTTTTATTAGGTGGATTTCCTGAACCAAAAACTTTTGGTGTTAGAGCTAATAAATTTCTTGAAGGTACTGAGAAGTATGATTTAATAATAGATAATCAATCGATTAGCTATGGCATGCTAGAGATTCAAAAAAGATTTCCTTTTATAGAGATTATTCATCATCCAATAACAATTGATTATAAGTATGATCTAGAATCATCTAAGAGCATTAAATATAGGCTCTCAAGGCATAGGTGGTATTCATTTTTAAAAATGCAGAAAAAAGTAGCACCTTGTATTAAAAGAATTATTACTCCATCAATAAGTTCAAAAAATGGAATAATAAATGAGTTTAAGTGTAAACAAGAAAATATAAGCGTTATCAATAACGGATTAGATCCAACAGAATTTTCTCCAATAAATAACTTTCCAAGAAAAAAATTTAGACTTATTACTACAGCAAGTGCTGATGTACCAATAAAGGGTCTAGATTATTCACTTAAGGCTTTGAAGATTCTTAAAAAAGATTTTCCAAAGATTCATTTAATAGTAGTTGGAAATATTAAAAATAATGGACACACTCAAAGACTAATTAAAGAATTAAAACTTGAAAAAGACGTAATATTTAAATCTAATCTTTCTAGATATCAGATTAGAGAACTATATGCATCGAGCTCTGTAGCAATTGTAAGTTCATTATATGAAGGTTTTGGTTATCCAGTTATAGAGGCAATGAGTTGTGAGATACCTCTAATTGCAACAAATATTTCATCAATTCCTGAACTCACCTCAAATTATGCAAAATTAATTGAGCCAAAAAATGTGGAAATGATATCAAATAGTGTTAAAGAGATAATTTTAGATTATCCTAAATATAAAGAAATTGCTCGTAACGGCAGACAACATATAATACAAAAATTTAATTGGGGAAAGATATCAGAAGAATATGAGAAAATTATTCTTAATACAGTAGAAAAATTTAATAATGCTTACTTTTAATTTAAAGAAATATAATCCTAATACTGAAGGGATAATGCTTGATGTTGGATGTGGTGAGGGGAGACATATATTTGGAGTGATGCAGGAATACCCAATGATGAAATGTGTTGGTCTTGATATGAATGAAGATTCTCTTAAAAAGGCCGAAGAGGGATATATTTATTTTAAATCCATTTCGGACGCAGGGGCTGAATTTATGAGAGGGTCAGCATATTCTTTACCATTTCAAGATAATACCTTTGACTTAATTATTTGTTCCGAGGTTCTTGAACATTTACATGAATATGAAGATGCTATTGTTGAAATAAATAGAGTCCTAAAGCCTGGTGGAATGTTTTTTGCAAGTGTGCCTGCATCATGGCCAGAAAAATTTTGTTGGTACTTATCTAAGGATTATCAAAATCAGCCTGGAGGGCATTTAAGAATATTTGACCAAAAGAAACTTGTTAATGAAATAGAAAATTGTGGATTCAAATTCTTATCATCCGAAAAATTTCATTCAATACACAGTCCGTATTGGTGGCTTAGGTGTTTATTTTGGAATTCTCAAGAGAATAATTTACTTGTAAAAGCCTACAAAAAAATTCTTGAAAGACACATTCTCAAAAAACCTTTGCTTATCGACAGTATTGATAAGTTAATGAATCCAATTATGGGAAAGAGTTTTTCAATGTATTTCCAAAAGATGTAAATATGCATCTTCCAAAAAAACTGTTTTCTTCAAAAGATTTAGAGATAACATTATTTGAAAATCTTGGTAAATACATTAAAGGTATCCAATCCAAATCTGGCGCAATTCCTTCTGATGACAAAGGATTTCATGATCCATGGGACCATATTGAGTCAATAATGGGATTAAATTTTTCAAAGGAATTAGAAGCATCTAAACTCGCATTTTCGTGGCTATTGAAAAACCAAAACTGGGATGGAAGTTGGTTCGCAAAATATAAAAATGAAATTCCAGTTGAAAAGAATAAACCAACACATTTTGGACCATATATTTCTGTTGCAGCCTTGCATTATTATAAAACTTTTCATGACAAAAATTTTTTAGAAAAATTATGGCCATCGATTAAACTTGCAATTAATTTTTCGTTGAATCTACAAATAAACAATGGAACAATACCATGGTCGGTCGACAAGAATGGAGAAATAGAAAATGATTTTTTGATAACAGGTTCATGCTCAATACTTAAAAGTATTGATTGTGGATTAGCAATATCAAAAATTTTAGATAAAAAAAATGATGTTGAAAACTGGACGAAATCTTATGAGCTACTATCTCAAGCAATAAAAAATCCTGTTGGGAAATTTGATTTAAAAAAAGATAGAAAAAGGTTCTCCATGGACTCTTATTATCCAATATTGTCTGGGTGCTTAAATAAAGATGAAATTAAACTTTACATAGATAAAACTTTTTCTAATTTTTATGTAGATAAAATTGGTATAAAGTGTGTTATTGAAGAGCCATGGGTTACAGTCGCTGAAACATCCGAATTTATAATTTCTCTTATGATTTCTGGAAATGTAGATAAATCTGTAGAACTTTTAATTGATGTTTTAAATATATGTGATGAAAACAAAATCCCTTACATGGGATGGCAGTATAAAGAAAATATTTTTTGGCCAAATGAAAAACCTAGCTGGACTGCTGCAGCATTAATCATTGCTGCTGATTCTGTATTAAATTTTTCCTGTGCATCTGACTTATTTTTAAAAAATCAGTCATCTCTTTATTAAACATAATATAGTATCTTCTTGTTCATAAAATTTGTAGCCATTTTTTAATGCTTTTTGATATATTTGATATGGCGCTTGACCACCTTCTTTAGGATCTTCAAATATATCATGTATTACTAAACAACCGCCTGTAATAATTTTTGATTCCCAATATTTATAATCATTATTAGCAGACTCATATGAATGACCACCGTCAATAAATAACATACTTATTTTTGAACTCCAACGTTTAGATATTTCTTTCGATTCTGCAACTATTGGAACAATATTTTTTGATTTGTTTTTATTGATGTTTTCAATTAAGAAAGGAAGTGTATTTACTCTTTTGTTAACATTATCATATATTTCTTGATCAAAGTACTCTTCATTAATTTGATGTTCTTCAGAACCATAATGATGATCAATTGTAAAAACATATTGATTATTATTCTTAGCCCCTAATGAAAGATACATTGTAGATTTTCCACAATACGTTCCAATTTCTAGAATAGGTCCGAGCTTTGAGAAGTTTTTTGCCCATTCAAAAAGAGCCATGCCTTCATGATGCGGCATAAAACCTTTGATTTTTTTTATTTGATCAAAACTCATCTATATATTTTCTTTTTACCAAGTGTTGACTTAAATCTTCTATGTTGCCAAAGGTATTCATGAGGATGAAGTTTAACTTTATTTTCAATAATTAAATTTAATTGTTTAGAAAAATTCTTAACTGATGATTGATCGATATTTATTTCTTCGAGTTCTAATATAAGTTTACCCTTATTAAAATAAGAGTTAATGAAGAAAACTTTACACCCTGTCTTTTCTATAATTTTTAATGGTGCTTTAACTGTAGCAGCAGGAATTCCAAAAAAACTTACCTCTATGGATTTTTTAATACCATAATCTTGATCTGGAGCATATAAAACAGTTTTTCCTTTTTTCAACCATCTCATAAAAGTTATAGTATTATCCCTGTCTGTAATTCCTTTAAGGCCTTTAAGTCTTCCAGATCTCTGAATACTTTCAAATATTTTTAAATTATGCTTTCTTTGAATACCATAAATTTCTGCATGCATTGCAAGAATTCTTGAATCGAGTTCTAGATGAAGCGAATGTTTAAAAAGCAAAAGAATACCATTACCGGCATTTTGATTAATTAATAGATTTTGCAGCCCAATAATTTTGTATTTAATATTTTTTTTAATTCTTTTGTCTGACCAAAACCAAGCAATACCTGTGTGAAATATAACTTTTGCAAATTCGATTATATTTTTTTTATAAATATTATTTCTATCTTCTTTATTTAGGTGTTTAAAACATAAATTGATATTTACTTTACTTATCCTATTTCTTTTTAAAGGTAACCAATTAATAAAATAACCAAAAACTGTTGAAATAGAAATGTGAAATCCTCTAGGTAAAACAATTAGTATTTTCCAAAAAATAACAAGAATTATTAATAAAGCATTTTTCATTTCACATTAAGATGTATCATTACAATATTATAAATAGTAGATATTTTATGATGTTATTTATCTATAACTTAGTTTTATTAATTCTATTACCTTTTATGGTAACAAGAATTATAATTAAGAGCTTCAAAGATAGAGATTATTTATTAAATTTTTTGAATAGATTCGGAATATATAAGGAATCTTCAAGAAATAAACTTATTTGGTTTCATGCAGTCAGTTTGGGTGAGGTAATCGCCTCAGAGCAACTTGTAAGAAAATTTATCAATGATAAAGATATAATTTTAACAGTATCAACACCTACTGGCTTAAGACAAGCTAGGAATATATATGGTAATGATTTAATTGTTGTATACGCACCATGGGATTTTTTTATATTTATAAATATTTTTATTAAAAATTTTAATCCTATGTGTCTTATCTTATTTGAAACAGAAATTTGGCCATCAATGATTTATTTAACATCAAAAAGAAAGATTCCAATAGTTTTATCAAATGCAAGATTGTCTGAATCCTCTCTAAAAAAATATTTATTATTTAAACCATTTGCATACTCTGTTTTAAAAAGAATTTCTTTAATTCTTGCACAAAGTAAGAAACATTCTGAGAGATTTGTTCAAATCGGAGCTTTAAACGAGAACATTAAAACCGTTGGCTCAATAAAGTTTGACGCTGAAATACAAAAAAGAACTAGATCTAATAATAATCTCTTAAACTATAAATTTTTTCTTGCAGCAAGCACACATGAAGGTGAAGAAGAGATTATTATAGAATCATATTTAAAATTATTAGACGACTTTCCTGATTTAAAAATAATAATAGTACCTAGGCATCCAGAAAGGGCTAATAAAGTACTAAAGATTTTTAAAAATAAAACATTGAATGCCGTAATAAAATCAGATCTTGATTTAGATCCAGCTCATAATAACGCAATAATCATAAATGCAACAGGTAAACTGAATTACTTATACGATTTTGCTGAGATGGCATTCATTGGTGGAAGCCTATTTAAAAAATATGGAGGTCATAACCTTATTGAGGCTGCAAAAAATAAATGTGCAATTATTGTTGGCCCATACATGAAAAATTTTGAAGATATCTTAGATTTATTCAAAGATAATAGTGCTTGCATTCAAATAAAATCTAAAACTCAGTTGACGAATGCATTCAAAGAATTGCTAAATAATAATGAATTAAGAATCAATATGTTAGATAATGCTACTGAAGTGGTGGCCAAAAATGGGGGTTCATCTGAAAAACAATTTAAATATGTGCGCAACTTAATAAATAATGAAATTAGTAACAGCAATAATTAAACCTTTTAAAGTTGAAGAAGTAAGAGCTTCATTAAATGAAATTGGAGTTTCTGGGATTACAATTACTGAAGTTAAAGGTTTTGGAAGGCAAAAAGGCCACACAGAACTATATAGAGGAGCTGAATATACTATTGACTTTTTACCTAAGATAAAAATTGAGATAGCAATAAGTGATGAAATGGTTGAGCAAGTCAAGTCTGCAATTATAAAGTCCTCCGCTTCTGGAAAAATTGGAGATGGGAAGATATTTATTTCACCAATTGATGAGATTGTAAGAATTAGAACTGGTGAGACTAATGAGGATGCTCTCCAATAAACATATCACTTAAACCAATAGTATTTCTTTTTGGACCAACTGCATCTGGAAAAACAGATTTAGCATTAAATTTAGCAGAAAAATTTCCTGTTGAATTAATTAGTGTTGATTCTGTAATGGTTTATAAAAATTGTGATATTGGTTCAGCAAAACCTAACAAAGATGTTCTTAAGAAATATCCTCATCACTTAGTAGACATTGTTTGTCCAGATGAAGTTTTCTCTGTAGCAGATTTTTATAAACGCTCAATAGAAATTATTGAAATGAGTCATAATAAAAATAAACTTCCATTATTTGTAGGCGGTTCAATGATGTATTTTAAATCTTTATACAATGGTATTAATGATTTACCTAAAAGAGACCAAAAATTTAGAGATAACCTTAAAAAACTCAAATCTAATTCCGAGGATAATTGTCTTCATAAAATACTTAGTCAAGTTGATCTAGATTATGCTAATAAAATAAATAAAAATGATGAAATAAGAGTAATAAGAGCCTTAGAAGTCTTTGAAAAAACTGGAAGAAAAATGAGTGAAGTTCACTTAGATAATTCACAAATGAGTTTATCAAATAAATTTAATGTTGCTCAATTTTGTATGTCAGTTGATCGAGACATTCTTCATGAAAGAATAAAAAATAGATTAAAAAAAATAATAGAAAAGGGTTTAATAAATGAGGCAAAGAGCATTCTAAAAAGATATGAAGTTGATTTTGATCATCCTCTTAGAAAATCAATTAACTATAAACAAGCTTTTGATTTCATTGAAAAGAAGTATGATTATGAAACCTTTTTTGATAATGCTCTTTACGCAACTAGACAGCTTGCAAAAAGACAAAGTACATGGATAAGAAGTTGGGATAATTTTAAAGAAATTGATCCAAACAATACAGAAATGCTTGAAAATAGTATTAAAAAATTAATTACAGCACTTTAAATGTAATAATAAGCCCCAACATTAGACTATAATACATGACTCAAACGAGGTAATACATAAAAGTGAATTGGGAAAATCAGAATAATAAAGACCCTTGGGGCAATAAAAATGACGCACCAGATTTTGACGAGTTGATGAAAAAGTTTTCGTCAATTCTTGGTGGAAGAAAATCTTCTAATAATGGATCTGGGGGCAGTGGAAATAGTGGTGGATTTAAGTTCCCAGCTTCTAGAATATTTCTTTACGCTTTATTTGGATTTTCAATTATTTATGCATACCAATGCATATACCAATTAGATGCATCTGAAAGAGCCGTAATATTGAGATTAGGCGAGTTTTACGAAGAACAAGAAGAGGGCCTAAATTTCAGATTTGCAGGTATCGATGAAAGGTATATTGAGAATGTATCTCTTACCAGAAGATATACTCAAACAAATAGTATGCTTACAAAAGATGAGAACATTGTAGATGTAACAGTTTCAGCTCAATATAGAATAGCTAATTTGAAAGATTTTGTTCTTAACGTTAAAAATCCTGAAGGTAGTTTAAGAAACGCAATTGAAAGCGCATTAAGGCATGTTGTTGGTGATAACACATTAGACCAAACACTGACAGTTGGAAGAGAAAATATTGCACAAGAAGTTCAAACTAGACTTCAATCGTATTTAGATATTTATGAAACAGGTTTAATTGTTCAACAAGTAAACATTGAAAAAACAGATCCTCCTGCGGCAGTAAAGAATGCTTTTGATGATGTTGTCGCTGCAAGAGAGGATAAGGAAAGATTGCAAAACGAAGCCGAAAGATATGCATTATCTATCGTCCCAGAAGCTAGAGGCCAAGCTCAAGCAAGAATTAGAGGTGCTGAGGCCTATAAAGAAGAGGTTGTAGCTAAAGCTGAAGGTGAAGTTGAAAGATTTAATCAACTTCTTGAGGAATATACAAAAGCTCCTGAAGTTACAAGAGATAGATTGTATCTTGATGCATTACAATCAGTTCTTTCTAATTCAACAAAAATTATGGTAGATGTTGAGGGTGGAAATAATCTTCTCTATTTACCTCTTGACAAAATAATGGAAGAAAATAAAAAGAAAGGTGATGATGATGAATAGAAATACTTTTTTAATAATTTTTGCTGCATTAACTTTTGGTTTGTTAATTAATAGTTTTTTTATAGTCAATGAAAAAGAAAGGGCAATTGTGTTTCAGTTTGGTGAGGCAGTAAGACCAGATATTCCAGTTGGATTTCATTTTAAATTGCCTATTATTCAAGATGTAAAGAAATACGATGCAAGAATTCAAACTCTTGACGAAGAGCCAGACCGTATCTTAACAGTTGAAAGTAAGTATTTGCTGGTCGATTCATTTATAAAATATAAAATTACTGATGTACTAACATTTTACAAAGCTAACAATGGCAGTTTTAATAGTCTAAATAGTCTACTTGGACAGAGATCTGAATTTGTTTTAAAAAATAATTTTGGTAAACGAACTGTTAAGGAAGTTGTTTCAGGTGAGAGAGATGAATTAATGAGTATTATGCTTAGCTCTTTGAATGATTCAGTAAAAGATTTGGGTGTTGAAATAATTGATTTTAGAGTTAAAAGAATTGATCTACCTTCAAACCTTAGCAACTCTGTATATGAGAGAATGAGAACAGAGAGACAAAGGCTTGCTGAAGAGCTTAGGTCAGAAGGCAAGGAAATTGCTAGAGAAATTAGAGCGATTGCTGACAAAGATAAAGTTGTTATTCTGGCAGAGGCATACAAATTAGCAGAGGAATTAAGAGGACAAGGTGATGCAGAGGCTGCAGGCATATATGCAGAATCTTTCTCACAAGATCCTGAGTTTTATGAATTTACTCGAAGTATGAAAGCTTACGTAGAAACATTTGAAAATAAATCAGATGTAATGTTAATTGATTCAGATTCAGAATTTTTTAAGTATCTTAACGATAAAAAAGATCAAAATTAAGCCTTCTAGTGTCTAATCATACTTTAATCCTTGGTCTTCAATGGGGAGACGAAGGTAAAGGCAAAATTGTAGATTATCTCAGCGTAGATTTTGATATAGTTTGTCGTTTTCAAGGTGGTCACAACGCAGGCCATACTATTGAAGTAAATAGTCATAAAACTGTACTTCATCTAATTCCATCTGGCATTCTTCATGAAAACTCAAAATGTTTAATTGGCAATGGTGTGGTTTTAGCTCTTGATGCTCTTGATAAAGAAATTAAAAATCTAGAGCAAAGAAACATAAAGTTTATGAATAGATTTTTTGTAAGTTCAGCATGTTGCTTAATTCTTTCAACTCATATATCTATAGATAAAGTAAGGGACAAAAAAGAATTGATAGGTACTACGGGAAGAGGAATCGGACCTGCATATGAAGATAAAATTGGCAGGAGGGCAATCAGGTTTGGAGACCTAGGGAATAAATCAATATTAAAAGAAAAGGTTGAAGTCTTATTGGAATATCATAATAGACTTCTTCAAGACCTATATAATGATAAGCCTCACAAAATTGACGAAGTTTATAACGAGTTGATTAAATATGAAAATCTCTATGATAAGTACTGCGTGGATTCACAAGACTTATTATTTGAATGGATTGAAAATGGTAAATCTATTTTATTCGAGGGTGCTCAAGGAACTCTTTTAGATATTGATCATGGCACTTATCCATTTGTAACATCATCAAGCACAACTGCCGGAGGTGTGTCTACCGGCTTAGGTATTGGACCAAAACATATAGATAAAATTATTGGCATAACTAAAGCATATACAACCAGAGTAGGAGAGGGACCATTTATTACAGAACTTTTCAACGATAGCGGAAGGATGCTTGCAGAGAAAGGCAATGAGTTTGGAGCTACAACTGGAAGACCAAGAAGATGTGGTTGGCTTGATCTAGTTGCTTTGAAAAAAGCAATTTTTACAAATTCTGTAACAGAACTCTGTATAACTAAACTAGATGTTTTAGATCAAATGAAAAAAATAAATATGTGCATTGCTTATGAAAATGATGAGCCGGTATACAAAGAGTTTGAGGGATGGTTAACCTCAACTAAAGGCATTTCAGAGTATGAAAAATTACCTAAAAATGCAAAGTCCTATATTCAATTTGTTGAAAATTTTACTAACTGTGCTGCTTCAATTATTTCAACAGGTCCATCAAGAGATCAAACAATATTCAGATAAAAATTAGTTTTCTTTTTTTATAATTTTATCCAAAGCAGCATTTATAAATTTGTATGAATCTGGACTTGAAAATTTCTTTGCTAATCTAATTGATTCATCGATAATTATTGGTTTGTCTAGTGATCCATAGATTATCTCATTGATTGCAAATGTAAGAATAGATCTATCAATTAACTCAATATTAGAGTCATTAATATTAACAGACTTAATTTCTGATTCTATTTCTTTTTTATTTTTTTCGATTGATTTTAGTGAGTTTGAGAACTCTTTGAAATCGATTTTCTTATTTTTATGTTCATCCTTAAATTGAGCTATTATTTTTTTAACATCATCACTTCTAAATAACATCTGATAAATTGCTTGAATTAAATACTCTCTTGTTTTGATTATTATCTTAAAATTAGACAGATTTTTCATTAATGAGTTGAATTAAAGCAATTGCATTATTTTTGGTATTTTTTTCTAATCTCTCAACAAGCTGCTTTTCATTATCAACACATATAACGTTATTGATTATTGCTATGTCGTAATATTCTTCTGAAAGAGAGCCTATTGATCTAAACGTTTCCTGTGTTATTAAATCATAATGACTTGTTTCACCCTGAATAATAGCTCCTAAGAAAATTATGCCAACATAATCATTCTTGTTAAGTCTGTTTTTTGCTAAAGCTGCTAGCTCAATAGCACCAGGAGCTTTAGCTATAGAACATTTGAAATCATTATTAAATATTTCAGAAGAAACTTTTAGCATTTTCGAAATGTACTCTTCGTACCAAGAAGTATGAACTATTAAAATATTATTCATTTATAAATCCTGTTATCTCTATATTAAAACCAGAGACAGCATTATATTTTGTTGGAGTTCCTAGAACAGTAATTTTCTTAAGCTTTAATGCTCTTAGGATCTGAGAACCGGTTCCTATAACTCGTCTGTTGCTTTTAGGTTCTATTTCTTTATCTTCAAGCTTATTTAGCCAATAACTTTTTGCGTCTCTATGGTTTATTAGAACAAGTAATCCAGTACCTTCGTTGGCAATTCTTTTTAATGCATTTCTTATTGACCAATTTTTTCCAAGATCATCAATTCCTAATAAATCTTGAAGTATGCTTTGAGTTTGAACTCTAACAAGAGGAGAATCTTTTTTATTTAAATCACCCATTGAAAGAGAAAAGTGGTACTCATCATAAATTTTATCTCTCCACACATTAAGTTTAAATTTACCAAATTCATTTCTAACATCTTTATCTAAGATAGACTCTATAGTTGTTTCCATTGAGAGCCTATAATCAATCAAGTCAGCAATTGTTCCAACTTTAATTTGATTTTCTTTACCGAATTTTATTAAATCATCTCGCCTTGCCATTGATCCGTCGTCATTCATAATTTCACAAATTACTCCGGCAGATTGAAGGCCTGCTAATTTTGCTAGATCACATGCAGCCTCTGTATGACCAGCTCTACTCAAGACTCCACCTTTCATAGCTTTGAGTGGGAAAATATGACCTGGTTGAACAATATCTGAGGAGCTAGAATTCTTATTGACTGCTGTCTTAATAGTATGTGCTCTATCTGCTGCAGAAATACCTGTTGTTATTCCCTGAGCAGCTTCAATTGATACTGTAAAAGCCGTTTTATTTGCAGCTCTATTGTTGTTAGTCATCATTTGCAAATTATATTTATCACAAAGATCTTTACTCATTGGAAGACATATTAATCCTTTGCCCCTAGAAGCCATAAAATTAATTATCTCTGGCGTAACTAAATCAGCAGCACAAACTAGATCACCTTCATTTTCTCTAGATTCATCATCAACAATAATGACTAATTTTCCAGATTTAATATCATCTATAATTTCTAGAATGTTACTTTTTTTCATTTTTTTTAAATACTTCTTTTAAATCACTCTCAATTTTATAGGAGGATTCTAATTTAAAACCGTAATTTACAATAGTATTATTTTCTTTAAACCAACTTATAGCATTTTTACCAAGCTTTTTATTTGAGGTATATGTAATAACTTCATCAACAAGATTATGCTCTAAAAAAGAATTAGCCAGAGCAGGACCTGCCTCAATTAATATTGAACAAATATCTCCTTCTTTAAAAGAATCTATAACTTGTTTTAGGTCTTTAGTCTTAAAAACTCGTACATTATTTTCTTTAAAAAAATTTAAATCTTTATCATAAGCTTTGCTTGTTAGTAATATTTTTTTTGGTTGATTGACTGGAAAATTTACTCTTGCATTCATTTTAGGATTGTCATTGATTAATGTATTGCCTCCAGTAAGAATTGCATCACATGAAGCTCTCAATAAATGGACATCATTTATTGAAGATTTTGTTGTAATAATTGTTCTCTCGTTACTATTAATATGTGATTTGCCATCAAGAGAGGAGGCAATTTTTAAAATAATGTATGGTCTATGGTTGGCATGTTTAAAGAAAAAATATTTATTTTGATTTTTTATAATATCTTCATGAATACCTACAACAACACTAACATTATTTTCTTTTAGAATACTAATACCCTTACCCGAGACTTTTGGATTTGGATCAATTGAACCAATGACAACTTTTTTTATTCCAGTTTTTACAATTTTCTTAGCACATGAACCGGTCTTACCTTCATGACTGCATGGCTCAAGAGTGCATATTAAAGTTAGCTCAGAAAAGCTATTAAATTTTTTTCCAATAAAGTTTTTTGCATTCGATATTGCATTTATTTCAGCATGATTGCTTCCGTAAATCTCATGATAACCCTCTGAGATTACTTCAGCATCATTACATAAAATTGCCCCAACTACAGGATTTGGTTTTGCAGTATATTTAAATATTTCTGCATTAGTGACAGCTCGAAGCATAAGTTCTTCTAAATTCATTTTTTAGATTTCTTATTTTTTGGTTTTTCCTTAGCCAATGAGCTAATTTCTTCAGAAAAATCTTGTATATCTTGAAAGTCTCTGTAAACTGATGCAAATCTGACATAAGCCACTGTATCTACCTCTTTAAGAGCATTCATCATAGTTTTGCCAATTTCTATTGATTTGATTTCTCTAACTCCTTTAGTTCTTATTTCTTTTAAAATTTTTCCAAAGATTGAATCTATTTCTTCAGTAGATAATGGTCTTTTTTCAAGAGCTCTTAACATACCTTTCTTAAGTTTTGATCCATTGAATGGCTGCCTTTCTCCATTACTCTTAATGACTCTTGGAAGAGCTAAGTCTATTGTTTCAAAGGTTGTAAATCTCGAGTGGCATATTTCGCATTCTCTTCTTCGTCTAATTTGAGACCCATCAGCAACCAATCTAGAATCTATAACTTTTGTATCTTCAGCTTGGCA
>MDTG01039086.1_pt1 | contig 20312 bp, 15 predicted proteins | sample 811421 | NCBI WGS metagenome assembly MDTG01 (sample SAMN05326645, study PRJNA326480) | marine metagenome | isolation source: seawater | place: Pacific Ocean: South East | collected 2011
TTAAAACAGAAGAGAAACACTAAACTCAACACCACCTACACCTTCGTTATAAACAGGTAAGATATATGAAGCTTGAGGAATTATTTGTAAATGTGCATCTGGATTGCTTCCTAACTTAAGCACACTACCGAAGGTAACAACGGCCCCGACTTCGAATTGATCAATATCTTCAAGTTTCTCGCCCTCTCTAAAACCTTGGTCGTCAACCTTCCAGCGATTAGAGTATTGTGAATAACCTAAAGATAAACCTGCACCTATATAAGGTGTAAAAATAGACCAACTGCCTAATGCGTATTGAGGAACAACACGAAATTCGTAGTTGGTTAACTCGTTGTAAACGCCATTATTTGGTGCTTCAATATCGTCTGCAGCGAAGTAATTAAAACCTAACCACCAACGCCATCGGTTGTTGCTCTCGTCAATCGGACGTGTGTGGACCAACCCGTAACGAAGAACATCTGCCTCTCCACTCGGTCCTTCATCATACTCAACACTTTCTGTACTGAGCATATTTACTGAACCACCATACCTCTCACCTTTCGCTGTCGCGAAAAATGAAAGAAGACACATGGTGGATACTAGACCGATTTGACTTCGCTTTCGCATGCTTCCCTCTGAATTCATCCATACATTAATTTGATGCGCAAGATAGCAAATAATAGTTTTTTTACAATAAGAAGACCGGGGCGTAAACTAATTACGACATTATCACTGGCAAAAAAAGTAATGTATCTACAAGAAACTGCATTACGCATGTATTTAGGGTAGGTGAATAATGTGATCAAAATATCAAAAAATAAGAGTATTATAAAAAACATACCCTATTGGTTTAATCGCCAAATTCCATTCAACGCTCATAAACATTCCCAAAAACACTATTGACACATACAACAATAAATAAGATGGTGAACTTTACATTCAGCCAATAAATAACTCATTGAAGAATAGTACAAAGTGGAAACCTTTCCCTACCTAATATTTTTGAAAGGAAGTCACATAATACTTAATTTGATGACTTTTTTATCACTTTCAATATTAACAGTATTAATTTTGAATGTAGAATCACGGAAAACGATAGATTTGGCAATTTGGAATCCTTACATCTATCTTCAGGTTCATTACACAGTGGGATATTGAGATTATGTTTTCCTCAGATTTTACAAGGCGACCTATTGCTGAAAATAAGCCAAGTGGAACTAACCCAAATGAGTTAGATAATTTCACAGAAATAAAACGTCAAATTAACAATCTAAACAAAGTGACCGGCACAGTTTCTTGGAAAAAAGTTCAACTTTTGTCTAAGGAGATTCTTAGCAAAAACAGTAAAGACTTTCGATGTAGCTGCTATTTTACCGTCGCAGCAACTCACAATGATGGTTTAAAAGGGTTGGCCGAAGGACTAAGTTCGATCTTAGATCTATGTGTCATCTATTGGTTCACCGCATATCCTGAAGTAAACAAATCAACAGCCAGGATTGGAGCAATAGATTGGATGGTTGAGCATACAGAAAAAAAAATTATGAGTATTAAGACTAATCCTGACGACATATTATTAATCGAAACTAGCCACCGTTTGTGTCTAAACATCGAAGAAGAATTGAGGTTTCACTATGGGATAAAAGCACCTTCACTCGGTGGTATTCGCAGAATTTTAAAACAGTGGGTGGAACAACATAGGGAGCTTGAGGCGAAGCTGCGTGAACAAGATAGTAATAAAAAGCTCGCAGAGGAAGAAAATCGAAAGGTAGCTTCTGCAGTTCAAACAGGTTCGATTACAGTTGACGTTTCGAGCAATAGTCCACGCGAAACACCTAAAATTAAAGATGATAGAACATCGAATTATCTAGTGCTTTACTTCCTAGTTGGGTTTCTTGTTCTGGCGCTATCCTCTCATTTCCTATACGAACAGTACCAATTGAAGGTACTGACTAGGAAAGTAGTTACAGCAGACATCCCTCAGTTAAGTGATATCGCACACTCATTGAAGTATGAATATGCTTCAATCTCAAACGATATAAAGCCTAAAGTCGTCAATCAATTAGACAACCTAATGAAAGAATGGGCAAGAGACCCTGTAAAAGTGTTTGAAATCGATAGCCTTGAACAGCTAACTATTGATCTCACTAAACTCTATCCGGATTCGTCATCAGCCCTACGTCTACGTAAGGAATTTACCAGTACAAAAGACAAATTAGAGTCAGATTACATGCAACTTCATCGTCGGTTTTCTGATGCCCGGACTGTATTTGCAAATGTTGCAAGGGGGAATGAATCTCAGAAAATAGCGCGAGCCTACGAATACAGCAACTCGCTTTTCCCTTTAATCGGTCGCATTGAATATGCAGAAAAGGAGAAAAAACAACAAGAGCTCAATAAGTCTCTTCAGATACTCAACGTTTATTTGCATAAAATTAGAACTTTGGAGACTGAGCTTAAAGAAGAAAATCCGTAGCAAATCAATAGGATTTAAATAAGAAAACAATACATCTTAAACAATGAAGTAGGCTTATGTTCAAACACAAAATAATGAGGAACCCTGTTATAATATCAACAGCAATATTCCTCTTTCTTACGGCTTTAATCACCGCTATTTACATCCTTTGGCTAGATGTAACTGATAGGTTTTATCTTTGGATCGCCTTAGGTTCGGTCACACTTTTTTATTCGCTGTTCCAGATTACTTTGTGGCTTAAGAAAAAAAACAACTACAAAGCACTTAAGCTTGAAACAGAAGAGGAAGCGCTAGCTATGGTGTTTCGCCCTCTTTTAGCAAAGTCACAAAAAAAGCCTATATACTTATTAATTGGTAATAAATATGCAGGTCGAACTCAATTTTTACTTAAGTCCAATGCTATCAAGCCTATGGATCAAACTCGTACTGCTAAGAATGATTTTTTTGAATGGTACGAATCGGATACGGCAGTTTATATAAAACCTGATCAACGGTTGTTGTTTCAAGAAGTGTCTAGTAACGACAGTGCTTTATGGGATTCATTTATAGATGAAATTATTAGGCATAAGCCAAGAAAACCATTTTCTGGATGCTTATTTTTTATTGATTTCGAATTTCTGATTATCTCTGAGCCTGAGCAAATCGACTATACATTAACAGCACTTAACCATCGATTGGAAACAGTAAGTGACAAGACATCCTCAGCACTTCCTTTATACCTGATGATGTCCAAGCTCGATAAGTTAGATGGGTTTAAAGAGTACATACACTTCAGTTCTATAAAGACATCGATTGAGTTTTTATCCATTCCGTTAAAGGAAGCTAAAGGAGTACTTGTTGAGTACTACCATGATAGCTTCCGTAATTTAGTAAAAGTAATGGAAAGTAATGCGTTAGATTCCTCATCTCACTCCAATGACGTTGATGAAAAGCAATCTATATTAGCATTCCCTAAACAGTTTGAATTATGCCAGGCTGCAATAGCTTCAGTAATAGAGCGCCTTTCAGAACTCAATTCAGGAGCTTATTCTCTTGATATCCGCGAAGTATTTTTTATATCAAACATCCAAGGTGGTAGAAAATATAACTTGTTGGCCAAAAGTTGCAGCAACTATTTTAACTTGCCGATAATTGCCTCAGAACATACTCAGTTAACAGAAACGCCCTTTTTTACTCGTTTCTTAATGGACTCTCAGATCCTACCCGAATCTGATTTTGCTGGGGAAAATAAAACTTATCTGCGAATGATCCAGAAACAAAGCCGTCTGGCTATTGCCGCTTCAGTCATTTTACTGAGTAGTGGTGTTTACATTTTTTCAACAACTTTAGACGAAAATCTAAGGGTGATCAGTCAGCTTATTGGTATTGGCAGTTCGCAATCCTCTTATCACAAGAGTCGTTCATATGAAGACTCTCTGACGAGTTCTATCCAAAGCGTGCAACCTTCTTATCAAGCATGGCTCAACGGATCACAAGCATTAGACAACGAACTCCTGAACTTGCACGTGAGTCGTCTAGACGAAAGCACAAAAATCGCTTATCGGGCCCTCATAGAACAAATCAGAAACAACCTAATACCAGTAATTGAAAAAGGTTATCGTTTGCAGCTAACGCAGAATCAAGACAACGTTAATAATGCATTACCTTTATTAAAAGGTTACTTAATGTTGAACGATCCGACAAAACGCGAGATAAAATTTCTACGCCAGCAAACAATGTCAACGTTGCAGAAGCTTAATGACAAACCAGAAATGACTAAAACGGTCATGAAATACTTGGACGCCTATTTCCGCACTGATTTTGAATCCGTGTCGATCAACATGGATATAGTGCGTGCGACAAGGCGATCCCTGCTCTCTAGTTCAAATGTCGAACTTGTCTACGCAAGCTTGCTACAGCAAGCAAGTGAGACGGATTTAGGTACGTTGAATTTACAAAGAGCAGTCGGATTCGACTTTAATAATGTATTCAATGACAAATTGGATCCTCGACGATTAGAGATTGATAAAGTTTTTACATCAACAGGCTTTAGTATGTTTTACCGTCCTCGTGTCGACTTAATGTCACAGCAAGTCATCACAGATAACTGGGTATTAGGTCTATCTAACCACGTAATACCAACAGATAAAGAGAAAGAGGCGTTCAAAGAGCAAGTAAGAAAGAAATATACCGATGACTACATAAGTTATTGGCGAAATGCTTTAAGTGAACTAAAAGTAAAACGCTACAATAGCATCGGTGAAATTACCAATGCGATTGACCTAATCTCTGGACCCTCTTCACCACTAACAACGGTTCTAAAACAGGTTTATACAAACACGCAATTTTCACCTGTCGGTCCACAAGGGGCGATAATGACCCAAGTCGACCCTAAACTGGCGGGGGCTCTAAAGTCTGCACCAGAACTTGTTGAAGATATTATACAACCTGATTACCTTTTGATGAAAAGAGTCGAACAAGCTTTCCACATCTTGAATCAATTACAGATAAATGAGACTCCTAACTCCCCTACACCTTGGGATGAGACGATAACCGCATTAAGTAGGGTTCGTGCGTACATGAAAGATATAGCGGACGCACCAGACCCTCAAATGGCAGCTTTGTCTGCTGTACAACATCGGATGAGCAGTACGGATGCAGATCCTTTAATTCGTTTAAAACAAATTGCACAAAAATCTCCAGAACCTGTAAGAAGCTGGCTTTTAGACATAGTTAACCAGAGCTGGTCAGTGATGATTTCTGAATCATCCAAAGGAATTCAAACTTTATGGTATAGCGAAATATACACAAAATTTAAGGAGTTGGGGTTAGGCAGGTACCCTTTTAACCTAAGTGCTACAGAAGAAATTTCGCTCGAAGACTTTGAGCTTCTTTTCGCTTCGGGGGGCTTGCTTGACGTATTTATTGATAAAAATTTCGCTCCTTTTTATGACATAAACTTATGGACACCAAAACAAGTCGAAGGTGAAATTATGCCCTTATCGCCAGAACTACTTGTTCAATTAAGAAATTACAATGTCATTAGAGATACCTTAATCAATAAGAGTACAAACCGATTTTATTTGCCATTTAGTGCAAAAGTATTGGATCTTGATTCTAGTGCCATAAGAGCAAGCTTAAAAATAGCTGATTCAAATATCAACTATTACCACGGACCTAGCAGAATTCGTAAACTTCAATGGCCCCCTCAAAACGGAGATTTCAACATTAGCATTACGATTCAAGACGTAACAGATGAAGGTAAACAGCACGTGCTGAGCAAAAACGGTCAATGGGCTATATATCGGTTATTTGGCGACTCAACATTAACAAATAACCATAATGGTAGTTTCGTGAGTGATATCAAAGTATCGGGCAGAGATCTGAGCTTGAAAATTACTCCTTTGACGCAGAAAAACCCGTTTACATTAGCGGAACTATATAACTTCACTCTACCCGAAGCGATATAGTAAAAACAAAAATATAATAATGATTCAGAAAGGCAGAACACATGATTTCTAATGTTAATTTACAAGGCTTAGATAAACTAGATCGTAAAATTCTTTCTAATTTACTATCCAATGGGCGAGAATCCATTGCTAATCTCTCTCGCAACATCGGCTTATCAAGGACCGCTGTTGCTGAACGTATCAACAGGCTTGAAAAAACGGGCATAATTAAAGGTTATACTGCCCAGATTAGGGTTGAAAATGATGGGAGAAAAGCGGCAAGTTACTTATTAATTTCTTGTGAAAAAGGCAAGAAAAATGAAGTAAGCGAAGCATTAAAAGAGTTACCAGAAGTAAGGCTTACAAGTATTGTCGGTGGTACGTATGATATAATTGCCTTAATTGAAGCACCTGACCTTCAGTCAATACACCACATATGTAATGAGATAGAGTCGCTCAATGGCATACGCTCTCTCAATACAACCGTTGTATTGCACCAGCCAGTCAACCGCTAAAAAGAAAGCCGCTCTCATGAGCGGCTTTTTTAGATGCTTCCAATTACCCTAATCTTCGCTTCTTTTCTGCTGGCTTGGCCCAGCCAAAAAGTCTGTCCTAAACTGGTACTGTCACCTTGCCCGAGTCGGTTCTTCGGAACTGTGTCTAAGTCAACGGTAAGCTTAAGATCCCAACACATTGGATCACGAAGAATAAAACGCATCAAACCCACCAGGGTTTTATGGAAAACACCTCCATAAGAAAATTTTCGGTACGTTTCGAAATCAATATGATCAATACAGAGATTAAACTTCCCGTTAAGGTCTGGGATACTCTCGCCCAAGTGAAAATTCTCCCCCAAAAGACAATTCGTTTTATTGAGTTGGTTTCTTTGGCACTCAGCTATTTTTACCCTTCGGAAAACCCACTCTTCGATACGAACATTTGATAATGAAAAATAGTGAGCAACAATACCAGCAATAAGCTTTGGAGATCGCGATCTAGTGGACAGCTGGTTGACATAAGACAACACCTTTGCGCGATCAAGCCCTATCGTATCTGATTCTTGAATAACGGTAGAGAGTCCAGCCAAGTGCAGCATACGCCCGGAGAAATCATCTTTAGCGCCGCTTTGATACTGAACATGATAGCGGTATTTTTTCCAAACACGATATATTAAGCAGGTATATCTATTATGAAAGAAATCGAAGAAATCTCTAACTGGATTATCATCATCATCTCTACCTACTAATTTTTCTGTATAGCTGGCCGGTAACGGGGAGCTCGAACCGTGTAATCCTAAGAAGTTAGTTTCAACTCTTGAATACTGCTCACCAGACCTTTCCATATGCCTGATGAGTTCCATATCACTTTTAGGGAAACAAAGCTTTGGCGAAACACTAAACGCTATTCTCTCTTGATGAGAATACTTGTTTTCACCAACTGCTACGAAATCGCTATCCGGTAAAAGCTGATAGTACTTCTCTAACAAGAGAACTGCTTGAAAAAAGCTAAATTCATGTGTTTTATCTGACAATTCACCGATCATAAAATTGTTTGCTGTCCCGTCAAACTTATCCATTGATAGCTTTCGCCGCTTTGCTCGTCATAGACTTCTAACTCTGTGAATGAATTTACACTTGAATACAAACGTATAAATTCATTCAAAACATTAGCCAGTAGGAACATGTCACCTTCATTAACGAAGTAACCAGAGTTCATTTGAAGCTTGAACTTATTACCACGAACGGATACACCTCTAAACACTCTATCAATTGGTTTCATTTCTGATGAAATAATTCCATTTAATCTATGTATTGAAGCTCTATGCGCTTGCCTATCTACTCTAGAGTGAAAGTCATATGTAGACAGTAAAACTTTTAGTACATCAATATTAGAGAGCGACAAGTAATTCAATGACATGTTAGCAATAAGTTGCCATTGAAGCTCCCCGTTAACTTGCGGGCTAACAGACTGTGTAGGTTTAGTAATATTGCTAAACGTGGCATAACTTGGAGAATTATGAGTTGTATACATAATATCACCCACAGACAACCTTTCTGATAAATCGGCGTTGCTACACAATAAATTCATCAAGACTGTTTCAGTGCCTAGGGCTGCAATGTCTCCGTTGTGAGTATGGAAAGAGATATAGCGCTCAAGTCCTCTTCCGTTAACTCGTTCCGAGACCTTTGATTTATAGAAATCACGCTTATCTTTCTGATTTATTTGGTGTTCAAAGGACTCAAATTCTATTAGTGACTTTCTACGCCTTTCATTTTTACTCCAACATTCGACTTTATTTATTGAGTAGACTTCATAATGATTCTGGTTATCACTTTGTGGTCTAACTTTATACTCATTGCGCCGATGTTCGAGTCTAATGGGATCACCATCTTTTTCGAATAAATTTACAGCGGGCGTGCAATGTAATTTTAAATGCTTGTCTTTCAGGACAACTTCGGCTGGCAATGCTCTCTTGAAATGGAATTTAAGTATCACATTACTTTTTTGTGGTACGCCTTTCAGCCAGTCGAGTCCAGTAACATCAAAGAACATAAATTTGTCAGGCAAAGAAAAATATTCTTGTAACAAACGATAGCCTGCAAACGAATTGTCGCTATATGGCAATAGCGCCTCATCATCTTGAAAACCAACTGGTCTAACAAAATCAGGCCCAAGTTTACGCTTATACCCACCACCTAAATCTAGCTCAACGTAATCAAGGTATCTAAATATCCATAAAAATAGGATTCTTGTGATATGGATTTCACCGTGTAAATGAAAACGTAATTTATCCAAATTAATACGAGACAATTCAAGGCCATGCTCAGTCTCAAGACTTACATTAACCGAAGAACTGGTTCGGCTATTACTTTGCTCAATACTTGTAATTTTCAAGGGAAATAAGTCCACGTCATAGCAAGTTTTGAACAAGCACTGGGTACCTTCCACTTGCTCACTAGCCATTTCAGCCCCACGCTTCACTACTGTTTTTTCAGTAACACTACCAGAGTGTGGTATCAGTTCGCTAATACATAATGACGGGATTGAACGCATGTAATGTGGCCATAACAAGGACATTAACGACTGAGTGAGCTCGGGTAGCTCATCGTCAATCTTTTCTCTAATGCGACCAGTAAGAAACGCAAAACCTTCTAGAAGACGTTCTACATCAGGATCGAATGTCCCTTCAGATAAAAAGTTGGTCAGTTTTGGATTGTATTTAGCAAACTCGCTACCGGATTCCCGTAGATATGTTAGTTCATCTTGAAAGTATTTACTGTTACTCAAGGGGCACCTGCTAAACGTTAAATTGGCCGTCAGTTCCCATATAGACATCAATAGACATCGGGACCTTTCCACCGTTATGTAAGACTTCTCCGCATATGCCAAAGCCTAATTGAAGAGGATTGTTGTGATTTTCTCTGTAATGCACTTCGACGTTTCGTAATCGAGGTTCGAAGCTTTCGATTGTGGAAGTGATGCTTTTTTGAATTTGACGAACTAAGTTAGTGTTATTTGATAACACATCGTTAAAATCAGGTAAGCCATATCCTTCATCTATCATCGCATTGCCCGCATGGGTGTTAAGCAAATCAGCAAGGTGTAGATGAATAGACTCTACTAAATGCCTATGCGAAAACACTTTTTCATAGCAATTTTTCGGTTCGCCTAACTCTATACGCTCTAATAATCGGTAACCTTTTTCCATAACGTACTCTAAGAAAAAGCAGCCAGCAAAACTGACCGCTTAATTAATTTTAACCTTATTGTTGGTCCAGTTTACCAACTAAAGATAAGTCAAAGCTTGCACCCATGTACTTAAAGTGAGGGCGAACAGACATTGACACTTTGTACCAACCAGGATCCCCTTCAACATCAGACACTTCAACTTTTGCCGCTCGCAACGGTCGACGACCACGAACTTCTGCTGGCGGATTCTCTTGGTCGGATACGTATTGACGGATCCATTTATTAAGCTCAACCTCTAAATCAGTTCGCTCTTTCCAGGAACCAATTTGTTCACGTTGAAGTACCTTAATGTAATGAGCTAAGCGGTTAATAATGAACATGTAAGGTAGCTGAGTACCTAACTTGTAATTCATCTCAGCTTGCTTGCCTTCAGGTGTATTCGCAAACACTTTTGGTTTTTGAACTGAGTTTGCCGAGAAAAACGCTGCATTATCAGAACCTTTACGCATGGTTAAAGCCATAAAGCCTTCTTCTGCAAGTTCATACTCACGGCGGTCTGAAACTAGAATTTCTGTAGGGATCTTAGTTTCGATCTGACCCATCGCTTCAAAGTTATAGACAGGCAAATCGGTTACCGCACCGCCACTTTGAGGGCCAATAATGTTTGGACACCAACGATACTTTGCAAACGACTCACTAATCTTTGAAGCCATAGCATAAGCTGAGTTACCCCAAAGGTAGTTATCATGGCTGTCCGTGACCATCTCATCGTAGTCAAACGCCTTAATTGGGTTGTCTTCAACTGAGTATGGTGTACGAAGCATAAAACGTGATGTACAAAGGCCAACATAGCGTGCGTCTTCATGTTCTCTGAATCCACGCCACTTCGTGTACTGTGGCCCCTCAAAGACTGACTTTAAGTCTTTTAAATTTGGTAGTTCTTCATAAGAATCTAAACCAAAAAATTGTGAAGACGCAGAAGTAATAAATGGAGCATGAGACATAGCTCCTACATTGCCCATATACTCCATTAGTTTAATATCAGGTGAAGAAGCAGATAATTGATAATCACAAATAACGGCACCTACAGGCTTACCACCAAATTGACCGTATTCACGAGTATAAATCTGCTTATATAAACCTGATTTAACTACTTCAGGAGCATCTTCAAAGTCGTCTAGGACTTCGTCTTTCTTAGCCGAAATAAGTTCTATTTGAATGTTTTCACGAAAATCAGTGTGATCAACAAGATATTTAAGACCACGCCATGTTGATTCAATCGCTTGAACTTCTTCGTTGTGAAGAATTGCATCAACCTGTTTAGACAACTTTTGATCAATTTCAGAGATCATCAAATCAACTAAAGACTGATCTACTTTTTCTACTGTTGAACTGCTTAATAACTCACCAATGAATGCTTCAACGCCACGCTTTGCAACGTCAAAACCTTCATCACTGGGTTTAATACGAGTCTCATTTAGAATGCTATCCAAGAGAGAGCCTGATTCAACTAACGTTGCTTCTTGTTCTGGTGCTTGTGCTTCTGACGACATGGTCTTCCTTACTCTGCTTTTTCGCCTTGGTCTTCGCCAATGCTTAATTCATCCAAAAGTTTCTTTCTTGCTTCTTCGTCTTGAAGAACCGCTGCAATCTTCTTACGGAAAGCAGGTACATTCCCAAGAGGACCTTTCAATGCAACCAAGGCTTCACGAAGCTCTAACAAGCCATTTAGTTCAGGAACGCTCTTCGCAATTGACTCCGGAGCAAAATCCTTCATGTTTTTGAATGTAATATCAACGCCAATCTGCGCGCCTTCTTCATCTGAAAGGCGGTTTTCAACATTAGCCTTAATATTCGGAGCGTAGCCCTCTAGTACTTCGTTAAAGTTATCTTTATCGATATTAATCGGATATCGCTCTTCAATCGGTGTTTCATCTGCACGAGCAGAGAAGTCACCAACAACCATCATACTTAGGGGGAGTTCAACATCTTCAGACGTATCGCCTGTTGCTGGAACATAACGTATGTTAATTCGCTCTTTCGGAGCCACTGAGCCATCACGTGACATATTTAGTCCTTTCTAGTTTATTGCTGGTCATAAATTTTTTCCCATTCGCAATACCTAACAGGTAAAGTAGCCTTAGTTTGATATAGTTCCTTTAGAGTTTTATGAATTAAATTTTCTAAGGATAAGGATAAATGGGGTTCCCAATTTGATAGGTTCAACTCCTCAGAAATTGCCCAGTTTTTTTCCAAGTAAGGCAAGCACAAAGGATATAAACCTACGCACTGGTAAGCTTTCACTAACTTTAAGTGCAACATGAATTGTCCACGACCGGAATTATCCGACTCGAGTTTTTTTGACAGCTCAGCTACATATTTTCCCAAGTCAGCTAGGGCAATATTCTCCATCTTAGGAAGATCATCTTCCTCAATAATTGAGGTGTGAATTATTGATGATTTACCAGAAGGAAGATCATTACTTAAAGACAACCAAGTAATTGTTTCTTCATCCGCAAATGGAATTGAATTTTTGAAATAGAGGGTTTCAATCCCCTCAAAAGCTTCAACAAATCTTTTTGTTTCTTGCTTTACAGCCAATGCAGCTTCGTCATATCCAAGATTGTCTAACATTAGATAAACGAAATAATGCCCGGTAAGCCAGAACGGCGCATCGGTGAGTGTTCGTTCTAAATGTTTGACCGTGTCGATATCGCTTTCTTGATTAGCTTTGTCGCGATATTCAGTTTGCTGGTCTAATGACACAGCAAGGCTAAGAGGCGTAACATTGTCTTTGTGATCTGGCAGACCATCAATATCTGCCCATGTCAGGTAACGGTAGATACGATATCCTAAAGGTTCACTTGGATTTGAATGAACCATTATTTCTGACACTTTTTTTAACGTACGCTTTGATGCTGATGGTGATGAGAAATCAGTGTCTACATCTATGGTATTAGGTAAATCGGCGTCAGTACGATTTGAATTAAGCATCGTTGGCACAGTGGCTTCACCAGGTTCATAGCTTTGTGCAACAACAGTGGGTTCAGTCAGCGCAATGACACTGTTTAATTTATCTGTAGCAAGCACGCCATCTTGCTCTAAGGCTTCTTCGTTGAATGAGGCGGTTTGTTGTAACTGGTTAAGATGAGCTTTTAATTCAAAAAAATCCACATCAGAGTCTTGAAATATGTCATCAAACTGTCGCTGAATTCCTTCAGTTAACGTCATACAACTAGACAATACCTGCCAATCATGAGTTTCATTCGCCAACGTAGCAAAAACAAGCTTGAATTGATGATTAAGCCACTCTACAGCCCCATCCCTACCTCTTTTGCGTCTAGGGTACAACTCGTTACCAAACTGACTGATTGAATCATTGAGCAAAGACAACCCTTCCTCAAGCCCGACCGTACCACTCTCTTCGACCATAGAACGAATCAGATAGCAAAGCGCTTTAAGATCCTTACTGTGTTGAATTAGAACCTCTAATGAGTGAAGCTTGACAATTTGCCAATCTACAGTTTCACCAAATAACGAGCCAAACTTTTTGACTTCGGCTTCCATCATCTCGTAACAAAACTCGTATCGAGCATCAACACCTGCTGGAGAGTTTTCGGATATTGGCGCTAATATTGTTTCAGTATCGACCAGTTTCAAGTTAACCTCTGCTTTCAGAATTATAATTTCTAATTGCTCTCTCGATTGCTATCGCACCTCTAGCAGGTTTAGATAATTGATGGCTTTTATCTATCGATTCACTGGCCATAGTATTGAGAATCTCGGTTATTTCGCTGAACTTTTTAGGGGCATTTCTCTCAAGATCAGATAGAGAGTCGTGCAATTTCTGCCGATCAAATAAAGATTGCTCTGTTACCGTGCTAAATAAAATAAACTCGCTTCTCGCTACTTTGAGGGCTTTTATTTTTGCATTCAACTCCGGTGTATCACCAAAAAATAACTTCGCTGACTCAGCTTGGACTATCGCTTTAGTGTAGTAATGTTGCTTTGCGTTTTTCTCTATAGATGAATCTATCTCTCTATACAGCCTTTGAGGCAGTATCTGACTATAAAAATAGCCCCTAGACTGGTTAACTTTCCAAGCAGTTTGAAGATCACGGTACGCAGCATCTGACTTTCCGTCAAAGATCAGGTCCACTAGGCGATTTTCGTAGTTTCCACTAAAGCTAGCAATATTCTGCGAATTGATAGTAGCCTTATTCAAGTTTGCCATCGTGTCCGTTAACGCTTTGTCTACGTAAGGGAATAGAGAACCGTCACTATTCAGTTTTTCACGCAATAAAACGAGATTCTTTCGCGCAGATGCTAACGTTTTGGGTAGGTCATCGACTACCCCTTCAAACTCATTGAGTTCTGATTCGTAGCTTTTATACAATTTAGCTAACTTGCCTTGCTGGACTTCATAGGCTTCACGGTAAGGTGCAGTTAAGACGACATCTCTTTCCATATCTTGCAGAGAAAATTCAATATCCCATGGAGACTGAGCTAAAAAAGAAGCGGTCTGTGCAGGCTTAATAGTGCTTACTAGATTACTTGAATTATTGGTGGATTTTACAATCGACTTCCACTCAGGTTGAGTCTGATTATATAAGTATGTGCTAGTAATAATAACAACACACACAATCAAGCTTGCTTCTAAGTATCGAAGGCGACCACCTTGAAACCTGTCAATGGTTCGATGCTTTGTTAAAACGAGATCAGCGTTGCGTAAACTACTAAACAAAGGCGCAGGAACATCTGAACCAAAGCTCTGAGTATTAATTTTAGCTAATTGCTGTGCAAATGAAGTCGCTGTATAACCGTGCTGTCGAGGTCTGTTAAGCACATTTTTAATTAACTTCCACACGTGGTTCGGAATCAAAAGCGGTCGTTTTTTTGCTTCTAATTGGGACACCCAAGCATCACCAAATGCTGCGCCAAGAAATAAGTGACCCGTTAACAGCGCCAATGAATACACGTCGTCTTGAGGCTGGGCAGCACCAGATTTTATGAACATTGGCGAAGCATAGTTCATACTTGCTTCTGCATATGTATTAGATTCATCGACATAGCGGGCAGCACCGAAGTCAATTAACTTTACGTAGTCAGACTCGGTTACAATGATATTGGAGGGTTTAATGTCTAAATGGCAAACACCTCTAGTGTGCATGAACTCAAGGGCTCCAGATAATTGGTATATCAGCCACGCTATATGATCATGCCTAAAACCTTTAGGAGTATGACGAGCCATTTTTTCAGCCAACGTCTCGCCCTGAATCCAATGATACATAAAATAGGGTCTATCGAACTCTTTGCCTATTTTAATGAATTCAGCAACACTCGGATGTTGGGACATCTCAAGACGACTAGCCTCGTTAATGATTAATTCGTTCGAGATTTCAGAAGAACCTTCATTTAGAACCTTACAACAAACTTGTTTTTCAGGATCACCTTTCTTGGCCAAGTGATAAACAGTCGTTTTGCCGCTTTTTGACGGTAATGTGTCTAACACGTCAAATTGAGAGAATATCACATACTCTAAGCGAGGCTTTTTCTTATTAGCCATATCTTGAGCTTGCTGATTTTTCTTTTCGATCGCTTTTACAACCAGCTTATTTAAATAACCTTTGGCTGTCCCTTGCATATCTGGCACTGTAAACTCTTAATAAAACGAAATAATTGAGAAGCCGATGATAATTTCTGCCTTATACCCTTTTCAATAGTGGTTTTTTAAAACCATCGGTAAAACTATTAATTCAGTGATTATTACTAAACAACCAAACATCAAGGCAATCGCTTTAACTAGCTTTATTTTGTTAAAAAATAGCGCACTGATAAATAGAGATGTGGAATCAGAAATATATTGTTAACCTTGTCACACTTTTTGACAATAATAAAAGAGGGTCCTCATAATCTAAATCATTATCGTGAGTCTATATTGGTTTTCTCTTAGAATGGTTAAACGTTTGGGAAGTTATTTAGCCAAGTTGATAAACAAGAGTATTCAATGTACCGTAATCGTGATTGTTGTTTTTAAATGAATAATCACTTAGGAACTCAACCTTAACTTCTGAACACGAGATGTAATCAGAAGGGGAACATTGTAGGTCGCCTAGATGGTTAAACGACAAGAAGTTATTACCATTAATATATTGCGTTAGTGATAGAAAATGCAGCCGTGTGCGCAGATAATCAATGACAAAGACTTAAATATACAAATTACCTTCTTACTAAGACTTTTTATCACAACTATCTAATCAGTTACCTCTCATGCAAGTGAGTTGAAGCAGTGCCCTTTCTCCATTGACATCAAACATTAATAAGGTCGCTGGTCTATTGCTCTCCACCTCTTGAATTGTGCAGGCGATTAATGCCAAAGTAGAACAACTACCTAATGTGCCCCAAAAATCATTAATTAAAGTAGGCTGTTGAGGGTTATCAAAACATTCTGCGCGAGCACCTAACGCAAAACCATAGTCTTCAGTGTGAGCCCTCAAATTAGTCATATCAGAAAATACAGGCCCAAAATTCTTAATATGGCAGCTCGCATTCCTGACTAGTTTCATTACTGACCTCCGCGTTGTGCTTGCTGGCTCTGTTGCAAAATAACCCAGCTTTGCTTTGGGTTTGAGCTTCAAGGTATGCACCAAATTATTTCGGCACAACAGTAACCCCGCGCCGCCCTCACTAGGTATTATTCCCCAAGGGTTCGAAGAGCTCATTACTTCTCCGGCATCAATTAGGTCGCTGAGAGTGTCAAAAAGTGAATCTACCGAGATACACATGATCGCATCAAATTGATTAAGCTTAGCGAGTGATGAAGTTAAATGTGATGGACCACTTTGTTGAACAACTTCATAGTGCGAAATGAAGTCGCAATGCTTGCATTCACTTAACCACTCACTCATCTCAGCAATAGAGATGCCATTAGGTATATTAACTAACAAAGGTATAGGTTTTAGTGCCTTAGGCAACTGGTTTAAAAGAGATTCGACCAAGGTTTCAATAATTTCTGAATACTTCTCAAACAAAGTTGTACTGGAAATATATTCAATACTAGCGCAAGTGTACCTTTCTATGCCATCACCAGCCACATGCTGGTCAAATCTTCCTAGATCCGCTTTTGCTACGGTAGTAGCAATATCTAGGTTCATACCTGTTGGTGTCAAAGCTTCCATACCAATAACAAATCTTGCTGAATTACTATTCATCTTCGAAAAGCTCCTGTTTGTTATAAACTTTCGTCGAAACTAATAGATGCTCTTCACCTTGACATGGGAATGTTGCACTGTAGCTGATTGAAAGTGTACGAGACTCTGTATCAATAAACACCGTAGAGATTTGCATATCAACTCGATAATTTGAATTTTTAAACTGAGCTTCAGCAATATACATCTCTTTAGGAAAGCGAAAAGTTAGGGCGTCATTGTGACAAAAACCACTTATCAGTAATCTTTCACCGCCAGATAAGAACCCTTTACATTGCTGATCTTGTGGTGCACTCTGATAAAAGCGTCGATCAAAATCTACTGGGTAAAGAGGTTTCCTATTCTCTAGCCAATCATCATCAAAAGTACCAGCGTATTGTTGACGAGCCCCAAAAAATGGCGGTAACGGGCCAAATCCGGCAACCCGTGTATTCTTAGGCGTTGCACTCCAATCTTCTGTAGGATAAAAAACAGAAGGCACTTTCTGTTGCAATAGCTCCCCTTTAGTATCAGCAATACCTCCGCCTAGCCGGTTTCTTAAATCTCCTCCGATGGCACAGGAATAATCAATTTCTTTTTCGATAAATGGCCGTGGCTTACTTAGCGTTACGCTGCCACCATGTTCAATCCATTGCCTGTCGCCGAGGACTGCTATAGTTTTGTCAATATGGCCGTCGATTAAAAGCCGACATTCGTGATATGTAACTGCCTTTTTTGCGTAGCTACGCGCCTTGCCAAAAATGAGTACATCAGTGTTGGTTTTAACAACAGAAAATTCATGATCCGCTTTCATCGCAGATAACCCTGCCTTTCCTATGTATATAGGGTCATCATAGATTTCTGATGCTTGCTGTTCATCCCAGATAGAACCAACAAATCGCCACGACCTTTTTCCAACCACAACCCAGACCTCGTCGCCATTTTGATCTCGCTGAAAGCGACCTTTGATTGAAAGGTCCGGATGTTTCTCAATATCCCACAACTGCATTATTGTTCCTTAGATTAAATTTTTCTGAGGCTGTTGGATTTTGAGTCAGCCGTTTGATGTTCGACTCTTGCTGATGAGCGGGCATAGCCATATCCCAAGGGATATATGAGCGAGTATGGAGGCATACCTGACGCCATATCCAGACCCTAAAAGAAGCACTCACTTGAGTATCAAACATGGCTTGGATGCTACTTTCTAAAGTCAGAGGTTGCCCCATTCGCCCCGGTGACACTTGTTGGTAGGCGCCAACTTCAACCCACTGTTTTAGCTTTTCTAGCATTTCATGCCACTCCAAGTCTACCCCCAAATTTTTTGGTGTCACTGGCAAGCGCTTCCCATAAACAATGTAAAGCGCTTGTAACCAATCCTCACCGTCGATCTCGTCAAGGCTTGATACTAATTCAACGATTTTAGGAACATGCATACTCAGACTGTTCAATACAAAATCGAATGGTGCCTGTGCATTACTCGGATTAAATCTGTCGAACTCTTTTAGCTCCAAAAGCTTAGCAAACGTGACAACTTCAGGTTCTGAGACACTATCGATTGAGGTGCCAAATTCCTGGCGAAACCAAGTACCCCTATCCTCTTTCGAAAGTAGTCGCTCAAACAGATTCTGACTACTATTTGGGTTTTCGGATAACCAAACAACGCTTTCTGCATTGTTTTGTAACGACAAAAATACATGTATTTTATACTCGGAAAATCGCTTGTCTTTGAGCCAGCGTTTTAACAGGCCAACTGTGACAGTTTGCCGCAGCTGCAAACACTCCAAGTAAAGCAGGGGCAACTTACAACCACCTTCAACCATTTCGACCACCACAAAGTCGAGACTCGATAATGAGGACTGAACAACCAGCAATTTTGCAATTTGGTAATCCAAATCGTTAAGTACAGATAAACCACAAAGTAGGTTTTCGAGCTCTTGTCCAATCTCAGAGTTCAATATGAGCCAAACATAAATGGTGGGGTCACTTTGTTTTAACTGATGTATCAATCCCGGAGCCAATCGATAGAAAGACAAATAAACCTTTTTTAATTCTTCTATCTGACGCTCAGCCAGTGCTAAATATTCCAGTTTAACGCTTGGGTAACCCCTTTTATGTACTTGTAAACGTTGCTTCAATAAGAAACCGAGTGTTTCCGAAGCCAGTGAAAGCTTTTCATTACACATATTCAGCCATCTTGTTGGAAGCTGGTTCAATAAAGTGAGCGTACTCTCCGCGTTAGTGATGGCCAGTTCGACATCTTTATTAGTAATCGGCTGGCTTAGTTGATCTATACCTATTTTTTGACGCATCAGTGAATCCAATCTAGTCACACGATCAATTGATCGCGATGGTACCGCCTTGAATTTTTTGTGCCTTCTCAGCTTGAGAAGTCACGTATTTGGCTTTGGTAGTGATTCGGCCATCACGGCCGCTGTAACGAGTCTCTGTCTTGCCACTTCTAACAACTAACTCTTGTTCCGTTTCTATAACCATTTTCTTTGCTCTCAGAACAAACTCATCAGAGTCATCAACAATGGAGAAAAAGATATCTGTTACTAGAGGGAGGTTAAAATCGTTATTCAAAAACTCGATACGACATAAAAGGTTGTTATCAATAGCAAGTTGTAACTCAGCTAATTTGAACGCTCGCCCCAACCTCGCATTTACTGGCTGCTGTAGAGGATTTCCTTCGAAATCGACACGAACACCACTTTTAGTTTCGTTAATTGATGCAATTGTTCCAAAACGCGAAAAGCAAGCCGTTGACTCGGCTTGCTGTTCGGTGATGGTTTTTAAAATTTGAGTTTGTTTTTCCATCATTAATTGATCGCTACATTTCCACCTTTGACTACAACTTTATCACTGCCTTCAATTGATATTGAGGAACCTGACAACTTAATAGAACCGTCACTGTTCATCACTAGTGATGAACCACCGGTTTTAAGTACTATTTTGTCACCACTAATGATTTGAGTCGCGCCATCTGCTTTATAAGATGTATTTCCTTTAACAGAGACCGTTAAGTTACCACCGACCGTTTGGTTATCATCAGCACCAATGTCTGAACTTTTTGAAGCACCTACCGTCAAGTTGCTATTTTTACCCACATCCAAATCATCATTCTGACCAATCTTGGTAATTTGGTTGTCTCCGATTTCTAGATCAGAGTTATTCTTAACATATTGAGTTTCATTAGCGTTGTAAGTAACAGAAACATCTTGTTCAACTGTTTCGGTAAACGTGCTGTTAACTTGGGTGGTCTTGTGCCCATCAATCGTCTCTTTATGATCACCGTGAACATCATTCGTCTGATGGCGAGCAACCTTTAGGAACTCATCTTGGCCTATATCGCGGTAACGATTATTTAAAACCTTGGTCGACATGTCTTTTTGCGCATGAATATAGACTTCTTCTTGGTTCGCTTCATCTTCAAAGCTCAACTCGTTATAGCCTGTCCCTTTATGCGTTTGCGTTCTAAAAGTTGTCCGTGTCTTGTTCTCTGGTAGCGAATAAGGAGGGTAATGAAGTCCGTTGTAAACTGCCCCTGTAACTAAA
>MDTG01096595.1_pt1 | contig 20310 bp, 18 predicted proteins | sample 811421 | NCBI WGS metagenome assembly MDTG01 (sample SAMN05326645, study PRJNA326480) | marine metagenome | isolation source: seawater | place: Pacific Ocean: South East | collected 2011
GATGAATATGCAAAAAGAATAAATTCTCTTAGAAAAGATGGTTTAAAAGTAAATATATATGATGAAAAAAAATTAAAAAAACTTGGTATGCATGCCTTGCTCGGAGTAGGTCAGGGAAGTGTTAGAGGATCATATCTTGTAACAATGGAATGGCATGGAGCAAAAAATAATTCCAAACCTCTAGCTTTTGTTGGAAAAGGAGTTTGCTTTGATACAGGTGGATATTCATTAAAGCCTGCAAGATTTATGGAAGATATGACTTATGATATGGCTGGCTCTGCTACAGTAGTAGGTTTAATGAAAAGTTTGGCGTTAAGAAAAGCAAAAATTAATGCAGTGGGTGTTGTTGGGTTAGTAGAAAATATGGTTAGTGGAAATGCTCAAAGACCTGGAGATATTGTTAAATCTTATAGCGGTAAAACTATAGAAATATTAAATACTGATGCTGAGGGCCGATTAGTTTTGGCTGATGCATTAACCTTTACTGAAAAAAAATTTAAACCAAAATTCATTGTTGATTTAGCTACCTTAACGGGTGCCATTATAGTTTGTTTGGGATCAGAATATGCAGGACTATTTTCTAATGATGATAAATTATCTAAACAAATTTTCAATGCTGGTGCAAAAGTTGAAGAGAAAGTATGGAGAATGCCTCTTCATAAAAACTATGACAAACTTATGAATTCTAAAAATGCAGATATGCAAAATATAAATTATGTAGGTGGAGCAGGGTCAACTACTGCAGCTCAATTTTTACAAAGATTTATTTTAAACAAAACTCCTTGGGCTCATTTAGACATTGCAGGTATGGCTTTTTCTAAATATGGTGGCGCCCTAAACTCAAGTGGTGCGACTGGATTTGGAGTAAGATTATTAAATCAACTAATAGAAGAAAATTATGAGTAATGTAGAGCAAACATTATCTATAATTAAACCAGATGCAGTAGAAAGAAACTTAGTTGAAAAAATAAAAGATATTTTTAAAGAAAATAAACTTGAAATTACAGATAGCAAAAAAATTCATTTATCAAAAGAAGAGGCGTCTGAGTTTTATAAAGTTCATCAGTCAAAACCTTTTTACAATGATTTATGCTCATATTTATCTTCTGGACCAATAGTAGTGATGATTTTAGAGGGAAATAATGCAGTTTTAACTAACAGGAAAATTATGGGGGCTACAAACCCCAAAGAAGCTGAACCTAACACTATAAGAAAACAGTTTGGAATATCAATTGATAAAAATTCAGTGCATGGATCAGACTCTATAGAAAATGCAAAAAAAGAAATTAATTTTTTTTTTAAAAATTAAATATTGATTTTTATAATAGCTTCAGAAAAAGCTCTATATTCCAGTCTTTGAGTTTTTTTCTTTAAAGTCTTTACTGTATCGTTGTTGCTAACTTCAAAAGTTTTTCTATTTATTATTTTACCAGAATCTAATTTGTTATTTACGTAGTGAACAGTACAACCAGATATTTTATCCTTATTTTTCAAAATACGTTGAAAAGTATTCATGCCTTTATATTTTGGAAGTAATGAGGGATGTATATTAATTATTTTACCTTTAAAATTATTAATAAAATTTTTTGAAAGAATTTTCATATAACCCGCCAAACAAATAAGAGTAATTTTTTTTTTTTTTAATTTCATTTAAAATTCTTTTTTCAAAAAAAATATCTTTAGTTTTAACTATTTTAAAAGGTATAGAATATTTTTTTGCATATTTTAGACCTTTTGCATTTTTTTTATTAGTTACAACTAATTTTATATTTACAGGAAAATTGTAATGCCTTGAATTATGAATTAGGGCTTTTAAGTTTGTGCCAGCTCCAGAAATAAATACACAAGAATTTTTTTTTACCATTTGAGCTTTCCGTGAATGTTTAATTTACTTTTTGTTATACTTCCAATTACATAAGGTTTATAGCTTCTGCTAAAATATTTCTGTATTCTTTTTATATTTTTTGGGTTTACTATCAAACAAAAACCAACACCACAATTAAAAGTATTCAACATTTCTTTATCTGAGATATTTCTTTTTTTAATCCATTTAAAAATATTTTTAATTTTAATTTTGGATAAATCTATTTCTATTGAGTAATGTTTTGGAACAGATCTAATTATATTTTCAACTAAACCACCACCGGTAATATGCGCTCCAGAATTAATTAAATTTTTTTCACATATCTTTAATATTTCTTTCGTGTAAATCTTAGTAGGTTTTATCAATTCTTTTTTAATTTTGTTTGATACTTTAGTATTTTTAATGATAGATCTTATCAAAGAATATCCATTTGAATGTATACCATCAGACGGTACAGCTAAGATTACATCTTTATTTTTGACATTTTTTTTATTTAAGAGTTTTTTTCGTTCTACTATTCCAACTGCAAATCCTGCCAAATCAAATTTTTTATCATCATAAATACCTGGCATTTCTGCAGTCTCACCTCCAGATAATTCACATCTGGATAAATTACATCCTTTATTAATTCCTTTTAAAATTAATTTCAGTTTTTTTAAATTAATTTTCCCGACAGCTATATAATCAAGAAAAAAAAGTGGCCTAGCTCCTTGAACTATTAAATCGTTTACGCACATAGCAACCAAATCTATTCCTATAGTATCGAATTTTTTAAATTTATTCGCTAAGTCTAATTTTGTCCCTACTCCATCAGTGCAAGAGATTATTAGCGGATCCTTAGTTCTTATTTTTCCTAAGTCAAATATTGAAGCAAAACCACCAATATTATCTGATTTGCTCTTTTTTTTTGAAATTTTAGCTATGTGTTTAACAAAAGTATTTGCTAAACTTATATTTACTCCACTTTTTTTATAACTATTTTTTGTTTTTTCCATCAATAAAATGATAATTAACTAAATTATGAATAAAATAATATTTTCTATATTTATAATAGTATTTTTATTTAAAACTGAAACTCTTTTATCAAATAACAACATATTTTTTGTTGATAATATTTTATTGAATAATAAAGATTACGAAAATAATGAAGATTTACTAAACAGTGCTTTCAAAAAAGGGTTTAAAAAATTAATTAATAAGATTTTAAAAAAAGAAGATGCAAAGGAACTTTCTAATACTAGTCTGAAAGAAATAAAATCTCTAATTTCTAATTTTCAACTTATTGATGGTGAAAACTTAGAAAATAAAAACGAAACATTAGTAAGGCTTTCTTTTCATCACGAAAAGGTCAATAGATTTTTCTATATCAAAAATATTTCTTACGCAGATGTATATGATACAAAAGTTATTCTATTTCCAGTATTGATCAAAGAAAACAATTTCTTTTTGTATTCAAAAAACTTTTTTTACGAAAACTGGAATAAAAAAAAAGAAGATAATGATTTTATAGATTATATATTACCAGTAGAAAATATTGATGATGTTCAATTTATAAATTTAAACAAAGATAGTCTAGAAACAGCTAAGGTAGAAAAAATTTTACTTAATTATAATGTTAATGATTTCGTATTTTTAATCATTAAACCTAACAAGAAAAAAATTAATATATTTTTAAAATCATCGATAGCAGGAAATAAAATAATTAAAAATTTCTCATTAAATTCTGAATTAAATAATTTTGAAATAATACGACTTGCGAAAAGTGAAATTGAAGAGATTTGGAAATCTCAAAATTTAATTGATGTTAGAACCCCATCTTTTTTAAATGTAACCTTAGACATAGATGAAACTAATGATCTTTACAAACTTCAAAACAACCTAAGTAAAATTGATGTTATTGATCAATTTAATGTAATCGAACTAAACAATGAATTTGCTAAAATAAAGATTAAGTACTTTGGTAAAATTGATAAAATAAAAAGTAAATTTATAGAGCAAGGAATAAAAGTAATAATAGTAAACAATCAATGGAAACTTAAATTAATTTAAAATGAATCAAATTACATTTAAATTTCCTTTTAAAACTAGTTATTACAAAGAGGATTTTTACGTTTCTTCAAACAACTTTGGAGCTTATAAATTGATTGAAAGCTGGCCTGATTGGCCTGGTAAAAATATCAATATATTTGGTCCCAGCGGAAGTGGAAAAACACACTTAGCAAATATATTAAAGAAAAAGATAAAATCAATTTTTGTTAATTCGAAAGAAATAAACAACAACTTTTTGCAAAAATTAAAAGATACTAAATGTGTTATAATTGACAATTATAAAAATGATATTGAAGAAAAACTATTCTATTCTATATTAAATGAAGTGTCGCAAGAAAATTTGCATATTCTCATTAATTCTCAAACACCTCTACTTAACTTTCAAGTTAATCTTAAAGACTTAAAATCAAGATTAAATAACTTTACTACTCTTGGAATAGAAATGCCAACTGATGACTTATTAAGAGCAATAATAACTAAATCCTTTTCTGACAAGCAAATAAAAGTTAATGTAAGAGTATTAGAATTTATTTTAAAAAATATTGATAGATCCTATGAAAAAATATTTAAATTTATCTCAGATCTAGATATAGCTTCTTTGTCTGCCGGAAAATCGATAAATATTAATTTGGTAAAAAAAATTTTGAAAAATGAATAAATATAGAACTCATAATTGTTCAGAATTAAGTGAAAAAGATAATAAAAAAAAAGTTCATTTATCTGGATGGATACACAGGAAGAGAGACCATGGAAATTTACTTTTTATAGATTTGAGAGATCATTTTGGAATTACTCAATGTGTAATCGAAAATAATAATAAAGATTTTTCTATAATTGAGAAATTAAAACCGGAGTCCGTTATAACTGTTTCTGGGGAAGTTCTTAAAAGAGAAAAAGGTACAGAAAACTTAGAGCTAAAAACAGGCAAAATAGAAGTAAACATAAAATCAATCAAAATTTTGTCAGAGTCTAATGAACTTCCAATGCCCGTTTTTGGAGAACAAGATTATCCAGAGGATATTAGATTAAAATATAGATTTTTAGATTTAAGAAGAAACGAAATGCATCAAAATATTATTTTAAGATCTAAAGTAATTTCTTTTATACGAAGTGAAATGGCAAAATTAAATTTTTTGGAGTTTCAAACACCAATATTAACTTCCTCTAGCCCAGAAGGAGCTAGAGATTTTTTAGTTCCAAGTCGATTAAACCCAGGTAAATTCTACGCACTACCACAAGCGCCTCAGCAATTTAAACAATTAATAATGGTTTCGGGTTTTGATAGATATTTTCAAATTGCTCCTTGTTTTAGAGATGAAGATGCTAGAGCTGATCGAAGTCCTGGCGAATTTTATCAGCTTGATATTGAAATGTCTTTTGTTGAACAGGGAGATGTGTTTGAAGTGGTAGAAAAATTAATGGTAAACTTATTTAAAAAATTTTCTGCAAAAAAAATAATAAATGAAAAATTTCCAAGAATTACTTATAATGATGCAATGCTTAAATTCGGAACTGACAAACCTGATTTAAGAAATCCACTACTAATCTACGATGTAACAACAATTTTTTCCAGAGAAGATGTTAAGTTTGATATTTTTAAAAAACTTGTAAAATCTGGATCAATAGCAAGATGTATTGTCGCTAAAAACACAAAAGAAAAACCTAGAAGTTTTTTTGATAATATTGACAAGTGGGCTAAAGAACAAGGATCATCAGGTTTAGCTTACTTTACTTTAGAAAAAGATCAAAAAATAAGTGCGAAAGGTCCAGTCGGTAAATTTTTTTCTGAGGACTCTTTAAAAGAAATAATGAAAATTACATCAGCTAAACAAGGTGACAGCATATTTTTTGCTTGTGGAAAAACTAAAGATATTGAAAAAATCACAGCTTTAGCAAGAGATAAAATAGCAAATGACTTAGACATTATTGACAAAAATACTTTTGGATTTTGTTGGATTGTTGATTACCCCATGTTCGAAGTTGATGACTTAAGTAAAAAAATAAAGTTTAGCCACAACCCATTTTCAATGCCTCAAGGCGAACTAACAAAGTTAAATTTTGATAAGCCTTTGGAAATTAAAGCTTTTCAATATGATATAGTATGCAATGGAGTTGAGCTATCATCTGGAGCAATAAGAAATCATATTCCTGAGTTAATGTATAAATTATTTTCAATTGCTGGTTATAAAAAAAGTCAAGTTGAAGAAAAGTTTAGCGGAATGATAAACGCTCTAAGTTATGGAGCACCACCACATGGCGGGATAGCACCAGGTATAGACAGAATTGTGATGTTATTAGCAGATGAAAAAAATATAAGAGAGGTAACGCTCTTCCCAATGAATCAAAACGCCCAAGATTTGATGATGGGAGCACCATCCAGCGTAGATGAAAGTCAATTAAAAGAATTGAATATTAAAAAAATTGAAAAAAAAGAATAATTAAGTTTTTGTTTTTAGATTAATTCTTACATCACTTAAATCTACAAGTTTTTCCTCGTACTTGCTTCTGACAAAACCTTTCGAAGTAATGTTTTTTACTATCTTTAAAAATTTATCGTCCGTTTTATCTGCGCTTATATCTGCAGTGCTTGCGATAGATGGTGTATGAGCTAATTCCTCTTTTCCTAAATAAGAAATTGCAAGTTCCCTAAACACATAATCTAAAATAGAGGATGCACTTAAAATTCGATCATTTCCCTCTACATTTCCGGAAGGCTCAAATTTTGTGTCTATGAAAGCGTCAACGTATTCTTCTAAAGGAACTCCGTATTGTAGACCCAAAGAAATAGCTATAGCAAAATTATTCATCATAGCTTTAACTAGTTCGCCTTCTTTGTTTGTATCAATAAAAATTTCACCTATTTTACCATCTGAGTATTCCCCTGTGTGCAGATAAACTTTATGATCTCCAATCTGAGCTTTTTGGATATAACCTTTTCTTCTATCTGGCATTTTGAATCTTGCACTAATTTCTCCCTTAATTTTTTTATTTAAATCAGTATTACTGATATTTGAATTATTATTATTTTTAATTGTTTCTATAATGGATTCAGGAACAGCTTCTTTTTTTGAAAGCTTTTTATTATTTGTTTTTGCTTTTTCACCAACTTTTTTAGTTTTTCTATTATTAAGTTTTACCTCAATAACCTCTACCTCTCCATCTTTACGACTATCTATTTTAGCTAACTCTTGGTCATTCAATTCATTTAGAGTATGAACAGTTTTAAACGTGCAAGTATAATATGTTTCTACAATAAATTTTTTCATAAATTTGAAGGAATCTACTTATTGAAGATATATATTATATATTGTAAGTGTCTATGATATAATTATACAATTATAAATTGTGTGGACTTAAAATTTTATGATTAATTTAAAGCAGATATTTACTTGGTGGCACAAGCAATCAATCGGAACTTTTTTAAAAACTTTATTCTTTGGAAGATTTGTAGGTAAGGATGAAAATGGAAATAAGTTTTATAAAAATAAAAAAGATGAAAGATGGATAGTATATGCAAAAAATATTGAAGCATCAAAAATAAATACGGATTGGTATTTATGGATGCATCACACAGTAAATGAAGTACCTAAATTAAAAGAGAATAAATATTTATGGCAAAAAGAACACTCAGAAAATCTTACTGGTACTAGCAAATCATATAAACCTGCGAAAATTTCTAAATCCAACAAAGCTAAAAAATATGATACTTGGAAAAATTAAGTTCTTTGTAATTTTTTTACTGTTATTTTTTTTCAATTTTTGTGTTGTAGCAGAAGACACAATTTCAACTGTTCCTTTGGTGAATTTGGATAACTTAGAACCGAGTTTTGAATCTATAGAAACTGACGAACTTCCTTTAAATGAAAGTCAAAAAGTTCTAATTAAAAAAAGAGTTTTAAAACAAGAAAAATCTTCTAAGGTAGTTGTAAACATCTTAGGTTTAGATAAAATTACAGCTAAAACAACACCTATGAAAATTAAATTAGGAGAAACAAAAAAATTTGGTCTTTTACAAATCAAAGCAATACAATGTGGAAAAGTAGACTCTTTGAATGAACCAGGAGAAGCTGCCTATATTCAAGTAAAAGACATATCAGATAGTAGTGATGAAAAAATATTTGTATTTAATGGTTGGACTTTTTCATCTAGCACATCTTTGAGGCCACTAGATCACCCTGTATATGACATATGGCTTGTGAGTTGTGAAAATGTCTAATAGAATTTTTCTTTACTAAGCCAATTTGTATCAAAATTAGAGTTTATAAACTTCTTATGTTTAAGAATTTTTTTATGTAAGTCTATTGTAGTAGTAATACCCTCTAAAACAAATTCATCTAGCGATCTTAGTGTTCTTTGAATTGCTTCTGTTCTATTTCTTCCTTTGCAAATTACTTTAGCAATTAAACTATCGTAATAAGGTGTAATTTTACATCCTTGAAATACTGAACCATCTACCCTAGTTCTAAAACCTGATGGTTGATGACAGACAGTTATTGTTCCAGGACTTGGTTGAAAATCTAAAGCAGGATTTTCAGCGTTTATTCTGCACTCAATAGAGTGGCCTCTGGGATCTATATCTTTTTGTTTTAACGCTGTATCACCTGAAAAGGCTATCCAAAGTTGTTCTTTAACAATATCAATACCTGTTTGTACTTCAGTAACTGGGTGTTCAACTTGTACCCTTGTATTCATCTCAAGAAAATAAAACTTTCCATCCTCATATATAAATTCTACAGTACCAGCTCCTTCATAACCAATTTTTTCTACCATTTTAACTGTTTTATCTAATAAATCTTTTCTTTGCTCTTCCGTTAAAACAGGGCTTGGAGTTTCTTCAATTAACTTTTGATGTCTTCTTTGAACTGAACAATCTCTCTCTCCTAAATGCACAGTGCGATTTTTACCTGACATAATTTGTACTTCAATGTGCCTAGGATTTTTAAAATATTTTTCTATATAAATTTCATCATTAGCGAAATATTTTTTAGCTTCTGTTTTTGCTGTCAAAAATAAATTTTCAAGTTTACTTTCCTCCTCCACGATTTTCATTCCTTTTCCGCCTCCACCAGCCGCAGCTTTTAAAAGTACTGGATAACCAATTTCTTTGCATAACGATTTAGCTTCCTCAAAAGATTTTACTCCACCTTCAGAGCCTTCAATTACAGGCAAACCATTTTTCTTAGCAATTTTTTTAGCTTGAATTTTATCTCCCATCTCTCCTATAATTTTTGAACTAGGTCCAATGAATTTAACACCATGCTTAGTAACGATTTCAGCAAATTTTGAATTTTCTGATAAAAAACCATATCCAGGATGTATTGCTTCAGCTCCAGTCAAATCAACAGCTGACATAAGTGATGAAACATTTAAATAACTATTTTGAGGTTGATGAGAACCAACACAAACACTTTCATCAGCTAATCGAACATGCATTGCATCAGAGTCTACATCAGAATGAACGGCAACAGTTCCAATTCCCCATTCTTTACAAGCTCTTATAATTCTGACTGCTATTTCACCTCTATTAGCAATCAAAACTTTTTTAAACATTTTAATTAATTTAAAATTATTAATGGCTGACCAAACTCAACAGACTGACCATCATTAACCAAAATTTCTTTTACAGTTCCGTCTGAAGTAGAAGGAACGTGATTCATAGTTTTCATAGCCTCTACAATCATTATCGTTTGACCTTTTTTTATTTTTTGACCTATTTCAACAAACTTTTTTGCACCAGGTTCGGGTGCTAAGTAAGCAGTACCAATTATTGGAGATTTAATTCTTATTCCATCTTCTTCACTTTTGTTTGCTAAAACTGACTTATTGCCCGAAATAACTGCACCTGTTTTAATTTGTTCAGAACCAATTTTTGATGCCCTTGAAACTTTGATTTTTTTTTCTCCATCTTGATATTCAAGCTCTGTCAAATTAAATTCGCTTAAATTATCTACAAGTTCTTTAATTAATTTTTTGTCTATTTTCATTTTTTTGTTAATTTTTTTATTGCATCTAATGCCATTATATATCCATTTGTGCCAAAACCACAAACAATACCTGTAGCAACTTTACTTATAAGGGATTTATGCCTAAAGTCTTCTCTGTTATAAATATTTGTTATATGCAACTCAATTATTGGAATTTTAAGCACCTTTAGCGCATCAAGAATTGCAACCGATGTATGGGTATACCCACCAGCATTTATTATTAAGCCATCTTTTTCGTCGCGAGAATTTTGTATAGAATTTACTATTTCGCCTTCAATATTTGATTGAAAAAATTCTATTTCAATTTCGTTTTTTTTCGAAAATTCTTTACAGTTATTTTCAACATCTTGTAAACTAATTTTTCCATATTTATCTTCTTCTCTCTCACCTAATAGGTTAAGATTTGGACCGTTAATAACAATAATTTTATTTTTCATTATTTTGATATAAGATAGATAATTAACCGAATTATGGCAAAAATACAAATAAATGGAAGAAGAATATACTTAAATCAAAAAATTAATGTATTTGATTTGTTAAAAAAATATAAATTAGATAAAAAGAAAATAGCAGTAGAGTTAAATGGTGTCATAGTATTAAAAGCGTCATATAAGAAAAAAATACTAAAAAATAATGATAAAATTGAAATTGTTCACTTTATAGGAGGAGGTTAGAAATTGAAAAAAGATATATTCAAGATTGCAAATCTAAATCTTAAATCTAGACTTATAGTGGGGACCGGAAAATATAAAAACTTTAGAGAAACAGCTCTAGCAATAAAAGCGTCTGGAGCTGATATGGTGACAGTTGCTGTTAGAAGAGTTAATATTTTAGATAAAAAAAAACCAACATTAATGGATTATATAAATCCAAAAAAAATCACTTATTTACCTAATACAGCTGGATGTTTTAACTCTATCGAAGCCTTAAGAACTTTGAGACTTGCCAGAGAAATTGGAGGGTGGAAAATTGTAAAATTAGAAGTTTTAGGCGACAAAAAAACTTTATATCCCGACATGACGGAAACAGTAAAGACTACAAAAATTTTAGTTAGAGAAGGTTTTAAAGTATTAGTTTACTGTACCAACGATCCTCTTTTTGCTCAAAAATTAGAAGATATTGGAGCTTCAGCTATAATGCCTCTAGCATCTCCAATAGGATCAGGTTTAGGAATTTTAAATAAAATAAATTTATCAATGATTATTAAAAAAGCTAAAATACCTGTGATAGTTGATGCTGGTATAGGAACTGCCTCAGATGCAACAATAGCAATGGAACTAGGATGTGAGGGTGTTTTGATAAATAGCGCTATAGCTAATGCAAAAAACTCTGTAATGATGGCTACTTCATTTAAAAATGCAGTTATTTCTGGAAGACAATCTTTTTTAGCAGGAAGAATGAAAAAAAATTATTTTGGATCTCCAAGTTCTCCTTTGGATGGGTTAATTTAAATTATTTTCTTCTTCTGACCCATAACGTTCTAAGCTTTTTCTTTTTTTTTAAAGCTGTTTTTTTTGTTTTTTTCGTTTCACTAGATTTTGCAATTTTGTCTTCACTCTTCTTGGAAGGTTTAGATTTTATTTCAACCAATAGACCCTCAATCTTATTCAAGTTTTCGACAATTTTAACAATTTTTTTGTTTTTATTTAATAAATTTATTTTATATTCGGGCACCACTAGCTCAGAAGAAGAAACAAATTCCATTTTGTGACCATATTTCTTTTGAAAATACTCAACATCTTTTTTTAAAAAACTATCAATATAAAGTTTTATTTTTTCTGGAATATTAATAGTTATGAATTTAATTTTACTTGTAAAAGCTAACATTTCGGCTTTTTTTAGAACTTTAAGTGCAAAAGATTCTGTAGAAAGATTCGTTTCCCATTTTATTGAAGCTTCTCTTAACCTTTGTCTAGTCATTTCCAATAGACCAAAGTTGCTTATTCTACCCACTTGTATTCTAGCCCTATCCTTTTTTACACATTCTCTCATTTTTTTTTCAACCATTCTTCTATTATAAAAATTCATCATATCTATAAAATCAATAACAATCAGTCCTGATAGATCCCGAATTTTTATTTGCTGACAAATTTCAGCTGCAGCTTCTAGATTTGTGTTTAAAGCTGTTTTTTCAATATTAATTTGTTTTGTAGATTGACCTGAATTGATATCTATGGAAACTAAAGCTTCAGTAGGATTGATCACCAAGTAGCCTCCAGACTTAAGTTTTACAGTCGGTTCAAATATATTATTTAATTCTTTTTCTATGCCTGTATCATGAAAAAGGGGAATCTTACCTCTATATTTTTTAATAAATTTTACATTTTTTGGGACTAATTCTTTCATGAATGCTTTAGCTTTCTGATAGCCTTCATTTCCATCAACATAAATATTTTTTGTATCATTATCATAAATATCTCTTAAAGCTCTTTTAATTATATCTCCCTCTTCATAAATTAATGATGGAGCATTAGATTCTACAGCTTTATCTTTGATTTGATCCCAAGTTTTAATAGTATTTTCAAAATCTTTTTCAATTTCGTTTTTTGATTTGTTAGCACCTGCAGTTCTAACAATAACTCCCATACTTTTAGGTATTTCTATTTCACTTAATATCTTTCTTATTTTAGATCTATCCGAAGAATTAAATATTTTTCTAGATATTCCCCCGCCTTTAGCAGTGTTTGGCATTAGAACAATATATTTACCTGCTAAAGATATAAAAGTAGTTAAGGCTGCACCTTTCTGACCTCTCTCTTCTTTTATTACTTGAATTAAAATAACTTGACCAGGTTTAATTACTTCTTGAATTCTGTATCTTTTTACTCCGTAAACATTTTTAAGTTTTTCCCGATAATTTTTTCTTTCGTTATTATCATTTTTAGAGTTATTTAAGACAGGCTCTTCCTCTTTGTTCTCATTTTGATTATTTTCTTCCTCTAAAATTTCTTTATTTTTAACTTCTCCATTTTGTTCAGGGCTATTAATAACTTCAGAATTTGTATTTTTAAGTTCTTCTCTAATTTTTTCTTCAGCCTCTTTTAATCTCTCTTTGTCTTCGGTTGGCATTTGATAATAGTCAGATTGAATATCATTAAATGCTAAAAAACCGTGCTTGGTTCTTCCAAAATTTACAAAAGCAGCTTGAAGAGATGGCTCGACTCTACTTATTATTCCAAGATAAATATTGTTTTTAAAATTTATCTTATTTTTATTCTCATATTCATATTCTTCGATAGATGAATTTGATTTAAGAACGATTCGTGTTTCTTCTGGATGCGAAGCATCAATATATAAATTCTTTTCCATTGTAATTGAATTCCTTTAATCATTTTTGATAAAATTTTTGTAATAAATTGCATTAATTACTATACAAAATTTTTTAGACAATATCACCTCTTATCAGATCAATAATTATGCCTTAAGATAGCCAAGATTTAAGCATTACCTTTATAAATATGATAAGAATGGTAAATTTTTCTATTAAGATTTTAATTAGCATTTCACTAATATTTGTTTTTCTTGTCTTTTCAGCAATATGGTATTTTTCTTCAGGATTGCCTGACTATAAAAAACTTTCTAATTATCAGCCTCAAGTTTCAAGTAGGGTTTATGCAGACAACGGCAAATTAATTGCAGAGTACGCATTAGAAAAAAGACTTTTTATTCCCTATGATTCTATCCCAAAAAAAATTATTAATTCTTTTTTATCAGCAGAAGATAAAAATTTTTTTAAACATCCTGGCATAGATGCTAAGGGAATAATAAGAGCTACAATTAAAAATTTAAGCAACATTGTGAACGACAAAAGATTAGAAGGAGCCTCTACTATCACACAACAAGTGGCAAAAAATTTTTTACTTACTAACGAAGTATCTTTAAGAAGAAAGATAAAAGAAGCTATTTTAGCTTTTAGAATAGAAAAAGCTTACTCTAAAGAAAGAATACTTGAGCTGTATTTAAATCAAATTTATCTTGGAGAAGGAACATATGGCATAGCTGCGGCCAGCTTAGAATATTTTGATAAATCTGTTAAAGAATTAAATTATCAAGAAGCAGCACTATTAGCCGCTTTACCTAAAGCACCTAGTAAATACAATCCTTTTAAATATAAAAAGCTAGCAAAAATTCGAAGAAATTTAGTTTTAAATAATTTGTATGAAAATGGATTTATTGACACCAAACAGTTAAAAAATCTTAAAAATAAAAATATAATTTTAAAAAAAAGAAAAATTGAATTAGTAGATGAAGCAAATTCTTATTCTGAAGAAGTTAGAAGAATAATAAAAGAAAAATACGGTTTTAAACAATTATACTCAGAAGGTTTAGTTATAAAAACTCCTTTAGATGTTAAATATCAAGTTGAAGCCCAGAAATCTATAAGAAGAGGTATAGAAGAGTATGATAAAAGACACGGTTGGAGAGGAGCTTTGACTAATAAAATAAGAGATGCAAATTGGAAAAAAAAACTAGATCAGAATAAAATAGATCCTACTTTGCAGTGGGAATTGGCAGAGATAATTAATATTGATGAGTATAAAATTGATATAAAATTATTAAAATCATCTAAAGAAAATTTTATACCAACTAATAAAATTAAATGGGCAATTAAAAAAAGTATTTTTAAAACCTTTGAAAAGGGAGATATTATTTTTGTAAAAAAATTTAAAAATAATTATGATTTAAAACAATATCCTAAAGTAAATGGTGGAATAGTTGTAATAAATCCTTTTACGGGCAAAGTTAAAGCTTTAGTTGGTGGCTTTAGTTATCGTTCTAGTGAGTTTAATAGGGTGACACAAGCTAAAAGACAACCCGGTTCGGCTTTCAAACCTTTTGTTTATGCTGCTGCACTAGAAAATGGTTATTCTCCAAATTCAATTGTGCTCGATGCACCTTTTATAGCAGATCAAGGCGTAGGTTTGAAAAATTGGAAACCTGAAAATTATGGAAAAAAGTTTTATGGCCCATCTACTTTAAGAAAAGGAATAGAGTATTCTAGAAATTTAATGACAGTAAGAATATCTGAAAAGATAGGTTTAGATAAAATTCTTAAAATATCTAGACAATTAGATATTTATAAGAACATACCTGAACTGCTTTCAGTTTCTTTAGGATCAGCTGAAACTTCTCTTATTAATATTACTTCTGCTTATGCTTCATTTGTAAATGGAGGAAAAAAGATTGAACCTATTTTAATTGAAAAAATTCAAGACAGAAGAGGAAAAACTATATTTAACTCAGAGAAAAGAAAATGCATTGGTTGCGATAGATTAATTCAAAATCCGTTGGAAGTTCCAAAAATTGAAGATAGCCATGAAAAAGTTTTTAGCGAAGAAACTGCATACCAAATGATATCAATATTAGAAGGAGTTGTTAAAAGAGGAACAGGTAAAAAACTTAGGGACTTAAAAGTTCCGATAGCAGGAAAAACAGGAACAACTAACAATAATTTTGACGCGTGGTTTATAGGATTTTCTTCAGATTTAGTTGTTGGAGTTTATATCGGTTTTGATAAACCTCAATCCTTAGGTAAATATGAAACTGGTTCTAAAGCAGCTTTACCTGTATTTAAAGATTTTATAAAAAATGCTCTTTATAAGGAAGATTTTAGGCCATTTAATATTCCCGCTGATATCTATTTTGCCCCGATTAATTATGACACCGGAGAACAAGAAAGTTTTACTAACAACAAATCAATTATTGAAGCATTTAAGCTGGACGATATAAATAGAATGAGTAATAATTTAGAAAAAGGCAATATTTACGATAACTTGATTAAATTTAGACAATTTTACTAATGGAAAGTTTTGAAGATAAAATAGTTTTAGCTGAAAAGTCACTAAGTGGCATCAGGGGGTACCTTTGAGAATAATAAAATATACTCTAAATTAGAAGAATTAAACACTATTTCCTCTAAGCCTGATTTCTGGAAAGATAACAATAGAGTCAAAAAAATAGTTAAAGAGAAAAAGTTATACGAAAATATTATTAAATCTTTTAAAAATTCTGAATTAGAAATCAATAATCTAAAAGATCTTAGAAATCTTGGAAATGAAGAAAAAGACCAAGAGGTATTAGAAGACTGTAAAAGAAAATTAGATCTAATTTATAAAAACATTAAGAAAAATGAAATTAATTGTTTTTTATCTGGCGAAAATGACAACTATGACATTTACTTAGAAATACACGCTGGTGCTGGCGGCACAGAAAGTCAAGACTGGGCAGAAATGCTTAGAAGAATGTATTTAAAATGGTTTGACAAAAAATTATTTAAATATGAAATTATTAGCGAACATAGGGGAGAAGAAGCTGGAATTAAATCTTGTACTTTAAAAGTCACGGGTGACTACCTTTATGGTTTGATGAAAAGTGAGTCAGGAGTTCATAGATTAGTAAGAATTTCTCCGTTTGATAGTGGAGCGAGAAGACACACAAGTTTTGCAAGTGTGTGGATTTATCCAGCTGTAGATGAGGAAGTTGAAATTAAAATTGATGAAAAAGATTTAAGAATTGATACTTATAGATCAAGCGGAGCAGGCGGCCAACATGTAAATACTACCGACAGTGCAGTAAGAATTACTCACTTACCTTCAAAAATTGTAGTTCAGTGTCAGAATGAAAGATCTCAGCATAAGAATAAAGAGACATGTTTTAAAATGTTGAAGGCAAGATTGTATGAATATGAAATGCAAAAAAAAAATGAAGAAGAACAGAAAAATGTGAGCGTAAAAAAAGATATTGGTTGGGGACACCAAATTAGATCTTATGTGCTTCAACCTTACAGACTAGTAAAAGATTTAAGAAATAAGGTGGAAAACACCAATCCTGATGATGTCCTTAATGGAAATATCGACGAATTTATAGAAGGAGGGTTATTTAAATCTTAATGAAAAAAATTATACTGAGTTTATTTGTTTTAGCGTTTTTGACAGTATTTTTTTTAATATTTTTTTTATCAACCAAGGGCTATGAAACAGATAGATTTAATAATTTTATATCTAATAAAATTAAAAATAGTGGAGAAAATTTAGAAGTAAGTTTAGAAAAAATTAAAGTTAGATTAGATCTAAAAAAATTTAACATATTTCTTAATACTAATAATCCTGAAATAAAATACTATAATATTGATTTACCCATAAAAAAGGCAGATATCTATTTTGATTTTTTCTCAATTTTTAAAAAAGAAATACTAATTAACAGAATAAATGTTTCCTTTAATAATTTAAATATTTCAGATGCAAAAAAATTAATTATAAGAACAAAACCATCTAATATTAAAAGTTTTATTTCTAACAATATTACAAAAGGTATTATATCAGGTTCAATAGATTTAAACTTTTTAGAAGACTTAAAATTAGATGGGTATAAATTAAAAGGAAATCTTAAGAGAACAAATATCAATTCATTTAATAAAATAAAAATTGATGATGTCAATTTCAACTTTGTTGCAGACCCTGATTTAGTTCTAATTAATGACATATCATTCAATTTTATGGGTGTCCCAGTCACCAATGGAACAATCAAGATTGAACAAAATAAAACTTATTTAATTGAAGGATCTTTAAGCACAAATTTAGATACTGATTCTAAAAAATTGTCAAAATTGATTAAATTGGTTCCAGAACCAAATATATCGTACGAAAAATTTAAAATTAATGGAAAACTTTTAAATAAATTCAAATTTAATCTTGATAACACTCTAAAGGTAAAAGATTATAGTTATAGTTTAACTGGATCACTAAAAGAAGCTTCAATTATTTTTGGTAAAGAATTTAAAAACCCGTATCTTAAAAAAAATATTAAAGAAATTGTTTTTGGTGAAAGTAGTTTAAAATTTGATTTAAGTAAAAAAAAAGAAAATCAAATTTTTATTGAAGGAACTTATAAACTTTTTGAAAATAGTAAATATCATAAATATAAAATTGAAAATACTTTCAACAATTCTATTTCCAAGTTAAATTTTACTTTAGATTTTGACGAATATATTACTGCTGAAATTTTAAACTACGAGAAAAAAAAAGATAAAGTCGCAAAAATTAGTGCTGTTTTAAGATTAGCTGATAATAGCACAAAATTTGAAACTCTTGACTACACCGAAGGTAAAAGTTTGATTTCACTTAAAAAACTTGAAATCATCAAAAACCAAATTAAAAAATTTAAAAAAATCAAAGTAAAAACATTTAATAATGATGGAAAAGAGAATAATAATTTTGAAATTGTTTTTGCAAAAAAAATATCTATTAAAGGTAAAAGTTATGACTCTTCAAATTTAATCAAAAAATTAAACAATAAGAGTAAAAGCAATTTTTTAAAAGGAATTAACAAAGAAATCAATATAAGCTTTGAAAAAATATTTACTAAACTTTCAATGCCATTAAATAATTTTAATTTGATAGGCAAAATTGAAAAAGGTAAGTTTGTAAAAATATCGTCTAAAAGTGAATTCTCGGAAGGTCAATATTTAGATATAGCACTTAAAAAAGATTTAAATACTAACAAAAAAATATTAGAAATTTATTCTGGTTTAGCCAAGCCTTTGTTGGTGGATTTTAATTTCTTTAAAGGAATTGAGGGAGGTCAATTGTTATTTAACTCCATTTTTGATGATAAGACTGGTTCGTCTAATTTAAAAATAGAAGACTTCAAAGTTCTTAACGCCCCAGCTTTTGCAAAATTGCTTGCTTTAGCTGATCTCACTGGACCAGCTGTACTTTTATCTGGTGAAGGCCTAAATTTTGATTCATTAGAAATTAAGTTTACAGATGATGACAAGATTCGAAAAATTAATGAAATCTATGCAGTTGGCCCAAGTATAACTATATTGATGGAAGGTTACGTCGAAAATAAAACAGGACTTACAAGTCTTCGAGGGACAATGGTACCTGCGAAAGAGATCAATAAATTAATTTCTAAAATTCCAGTAATTGGAGATATTTTAATTGGTAAAGAAATAGGAGAGGGAGTTTTTGGTGTAAGTTTTAAAATGAAAGGCCCCCCTGGAAAAATAAAAACTACAGTCAATCCCATCAAAACTTTAACGCCTAGATTTATTACAAGAGCATTAGAAAAAAGAAAGAAAGAAAATAAAAAATAATTAACTAACTTTAATTACAAAGTGTTTCTTTTTCCCATAAGAAACTTTAATGAAATTATTTTTATCAAAATCACTTTCGGTAATTATTTTTTTTTCATCTACTACTAACTCATCATTAATTTTAATTCCATTTCCTTTAATAGCTCTTCTGGCATCGCTCTTTGACGAAACAATATTATTTGAGGAGAGAAGATCAATAATGCTTATTCCTTTTTGAAGTTCTGTTTGAGAAATATTTATTTCTGGTAAATTTTTACTTACACCTACTCCATGAAAAGTTTCTTTTGCAGTAATTTCAGAGTCTTTTGCAGCTTTTTCTCCATGTAAAATCTTAGTAGCTTCATTTGCGAGTAAAATTTTTAATTTATTTATATCTTTCTCGTTATTAATTATGTTTTCTAATTCACTCATTTTTATTTCTGTAAAATACTTCAAGAACTTATTTACATCTGCATCAGCTGTATTTCTCCAAAATTGCCAATAATCATAGGGTGAAAACATTTTTTTATCCAGCCACACAGCACCTTTTTCTGTTTTACCCATTTTTGCTCCAGATGATAAAGTTATTAATGGAGTTGTAAGTCCAAATGAATCTTTTTTTAAAATTCTTCTTATTAATTCTACACCATTAACAATATTTCCCCATTGATCAGAACCACCCATTTGTAAAACACAATTATATTTTTTAAAAAGTTGGTAAAAGTCATAAGCCTGTAAAATCATATAATTAAATTCCATATAACTAAGAGATTGTTCTCTTTCTAATCTAAGTTTCACACTATCAAATGAGAGCATTTTATTGATTGTAAAATGTTTTCCAACATCTCTCAAAAATTCAATATATTTTAATTTTCCAAGCCAGCTGTAATTATCTACAAAAATGGGTTTGGTTTTTTTACTTTTAGAAGCTAATAGTTTTTCAAAAGTTTTTTTAATACTAGAAATATTTTTTTTAATTTCCTTTTCTTTAAGGATCTGCCTTGTAGAGTCTTTGCCAGACGGATCTCCGATTAAAGTTGTTCCGCCACCCAATAAAACTATAGGCTGATGACCATAATTTTGAACAAGTCTTAAAATCATGATTTGCATCAAGCTACCGACGTGAAGGCTAGGTGCGGTACAATCAAAACCTATGTAGGCTGCTATTGATTTTTTAATTGTAACATCTTTCAGTTTATCTAAGTCAGTGCATTGATTTAAGAACCCTCTAGAGCTCATTTCTGATAAAAAGCTATTTTTCATAGAACTTTGTGTGCTAAAGCTACTATTATACAAAAATTGGTATAAATAAATATAAATATGACTAAAAATTATAC
>MDTG01304556.1_pt1 | contig 20308 bp, 17 predicted proteins | sample 811421 | NCBI WGS metagenome assembly MDTG01 (sample SAMN05326645, study PRJNA326480) | marine metagenome | isolation source: seawater | place: Pacific Ocean: South East | collected 2011
GATGTCTTTGAAAACACCCCATTCCGTGGCCACTGCTACAGTCTCCCCAGTACAGCCCAAATGAGGATAGGCTGCTAAAGCTGCCTGACTGTGTCCGGGGAATTCTATTTCTGGTATAACCTCAATACCATGTCCTGCTGCATAAGCCACCACTTCCTCTAGGTCTTCGCGGGTGTAGAACCCACCATAAATACTATCGCCGTGGTATCTATAAGCGGCTACTTCGGCCAACTTTGGGTAGGCATCTATGGCTATACGCCACCCTTGATCTTCGGTTAAATGCCAGTGCAGCACGTTGAATTTGTACAGGGCCATTATATCCAATTGGCGCTTGACCTCATCGACTGTAAAGAAATGACGACACACATCCATAAGCACGCCTCGGTGAGCAAAAACCGGTTCATCAGAAATTTCACCCCAGGGTAAAGCAACCTCATTTGCAAGCATACCTAACTGACTCAATGTACTCTGTGCGCGATGGTCGCCCTCAGCTCCGTGGAAGACCGTGATGCCATTTTCATCGGAAACGATACTATAGGCTTCGCTCTCAAAATTGGAGTCCAATTGAAACACAGGCGCCTCCAGTGTATTCCAAGCGGAACTATCAAAGTCGTATGAACGCACAGGCGGAATTAAGGCATCCACGGAGGCCCAATTTCTAGGAACTTGAGCTTCATTAAAATCGGATACCGATTTTGTGAAAAGGACGACTACCACACTAATGACCACTGCAAATAAACCCGTAATCCAGCGACGATTTTGCCTGTTTCTTAATCCCATGTTCTCGTGTATTTGGAATCCACCATCTCATTGCGATCTTGGGTTCGCAAGGCGTAGTTGAAACCATTGTAGACACTGTATCCGCCGTATTCACCTTGCATATTCATAGCCAAAAAGCCTACCTGCATGCCTTCCACGCCCCGATGTTTTTTCAATAATCGTTGTACGATGTCGTAGCAAGCTTCCTCAGGAGATGCCCCTCGGCGCATTGATTCAACAACCGCAGAAGCACCAGCTGTTCTGATTATTGCCTCGCCAACACCGGTTGCCGTTGCGCCACCTACATCACCATCAATAAATAGTCCTGCACCGATAATAGGGCTGTCTCCTACACGACCTCGAATTTTATAGGCCATACCTGAGGTGGTACAAGCTCCTGCTATGCGTCCGTTGGCATCCATCGCCAACATGCCAATAGTATCGTGGTTTTCTACGTTTACGTCGGTTTCGTATTCAGACTTTATTAGCCACTCTTCATATTCCTTTTGAACCTCCTCAAAAGGAACTTCATAATCGACTTTTGGAAAGCCATTTTCCAACGCCCATTTCTGGGCACCTTCACCGACCAACATCACGTGCTGTGTTTTATCCATTATGGCGCGGGCAACATCTATAGGGTGCTGAATATCTTCCAAAAAGGCCACTGACCCGCACCGACTGTCGTGGTCCATTATACAGGCATCTAAGGTCACATAACCGTCTCGGTCTGGCCTGCCACCTAGCCCTACGCTCCTATTAGTCAAGTCACTTTCCGTGACCGCTACACCTTTTTGAACGGCATCTAGCGCATCTCCTGAGGTACCCAATATTTCCCAAGCCCCAGCATTAGCTGCCATACCGTGTATCCAAGTACTAATGACTATGGGATGGTTCTTTTTTGGTGAAAGTAAGGAGGGTGAATGCAGCTTGGCGGCGAGTGGTGTAAGGACGGTTCCGGCACCCAAAGCGCCGAGGTTTTTCAGAAATTTTCTACGTGACATGGTTTCTGTGTTTGCTTAAACTTACTGCTTATTTACTAATTTGGAGACATGCGAAATACTATGCTTACCACAGCCTTGCTTTTCGGTCTTACCATCACGGCCCAAGAAGCACAATGGACCTCCATTAAAGACATTAATCCATTTATCGGAACAGGCGGCCACGGCCACACGCACCCCAGTGCGCAGGCGCCGTTTGGAATGATACAATTAGGCCCAAATACCCGCTACGAAGGGTGGGACGGATGTGGAGGCTACCACTACACAGATTCGACTCTGTACGGATTTAGCACAACTCATTTAAGTGGTACTGGTGTGAGCGATTATGGCGACTTATTGTTCCTGCCCTATGGATCAATAGTGAAAGAAGGTGCTCAAATCCCTTTTGATAAAACATCAGAAAAGGCAAGCCCTGGATATTATTCATGCGTTCTAGATGACGGTACTCGTGTACAAGCAACTGCCGGAGATCGCATAGGAAAATTGCTCCTTGATTATCAAGGAGCGAATGCCCCAGGGGTTATGGTTAATCTAAATTTTCGCGACCATGTCCTAGAAAAAGAATTGACCGTATTTGCAGGAGATAAATTCGAAGGCAAGCGCATCTCGCAAGGATGGGCTCGAGAACAACACTTTTACTTTGCCTTTGATGTACAACCGCGACCAGATTCTATTATTGAGTTAAGTGACGGTGTGTATTGGATACAGCTACCAAAGAATACCACTCGTGCAGCAGTGAGTATGGCTATTAGTGGCACTTCAAAGAACGGCGCTTGGAAAAATTTTGCCGAAGAAGATCCGTGGCGATCTTTAGAGCAGATTCGATCAGAAACACAAGGGAAATGGGCTGACGAATTGGCCAAGAGTAAGGTGAAAAGCGCCTCTGTAAATGACCGTGCCATTTTTGCTACGGCCCTTTACCATGCATATTCTGTACCCAATTTATGGAGCGATGTAGATGGCGCTTATCGCGGTGCAGACGGTAAAATTCACACCGATACCGAGCATGCGCACTACACGGTTTATTCGCTCTGGGACACCTATAGAACAGCGCATCCTTTGTATACGGTTACACAACCGGAGCGTACGCAGGAATTTTTGTACGGCTTGCTCGATATGTATAAACAACGCGGACGTTTGCCTATATGGGAATTGGCCGGTAATGAAACAGATTGTATGATCGGATACCACAGCGTTAGTGTGCTTGCCGATGCCATTGCCAAAGGCTACCATACCGATACTGCCCTGACCCTCGAAGCTATGCAGGCCACTGCTCAAATGGATGTTTTCGGACTAGGTGCTTACCAGGAATCTGGATTTTTGAGTATAGAAAACGAAAGTGAATCGGTAAGTAAGACACTGGAATATGCATATGACGATGCGTGTATTGCATGGACTGCGGAACGCCTTGGTAATCTCGAGATGATGAACAGTTTCAAGCAACGCGCTTCCGCTTACCGCTCGCTCATTGATCCAGAAAGCGGTTTTGTGCGTCCACGAACCAATGGGGATTTCTTATTTCCATATGAGCCGCAGGAGGTAAACAATCACTTTACTGAGGCCAATGCCTACCAGTACAGCTTTTCTCCTGTTCATGATATTGAGGGGTGGATGGAAGTATTGACCAATTTTAGAGCAACTCGCGAAGGATGGAATTCGTTACCGCGCAAAAAGCAAGCGATGGTCGTTAAAAGCAGTTATGATGTTCTCGAGGGCTTGCTTGATGAGCTGTTCACCGCACCAAGCGAAACCACAGGCAGAGAGCAGGCAGACATCACAGGTCTAATCGGTCAATATGCACACGGAAATGAACCTTCGCACCACATAGCCTACCTCTATAACGCAACCAACGATCCCGGTAAAACAAGCTATTGGGTAAATAAAATTCTAAACTCGCAATATCAAAATACACCGGACGGTTTGAGCGGTAATGAAGATTGTGGGCAAATGAGTGCCTGGTACGTGATGGCCTCTATGGGTCTCTATCCATTGGTACCGGGTCAGCCGCATTACCAGCTGAGCACGCCAAAATGGGATGAGATTCAGCTGGAATTGGCCGGTGGAAAAACATTAGAAATATCAGTCCAAGGAAGCGGTTCATACATTACAAACTATAATCTTGGAGAGGAGCTGATGCAACAGAAACAGAGCCGCTATGTCACTCACGAACGACTACTTAAAGGTGGCAAATGGGAAGTGAAACGCGGCAAAAATGATGGGCTATGGAAGAGCACACAACCCTATAATACAAGTCTAAAAAACCCAACACCTCCCGCACCCATCATTCGTGTGGACAGAACCTTCTCTAAAGAAACACTAGTGGAGATTATTCCAACGGGCAGATATAAGTTGTGGCGCTATGACCGCTATGAAAATGTAAGATGGAAAAAAGATCGCAGAGGCCGAAAACGGCTAGGCACAGCCTATGACAATGGTTTTGTGACGGCAATCACCCCAAATTACGGCTACGGCAATCACATCGCTAAGGCAGTGTTCACCAAACGAGACGATAACTACAGTGCAGAATGGATCCAAGGAACTCCGACCTCGCAATACACAGCAGGTGGTGCCCGAGCAGCTGTCGATGGCATTCAAGGGGATACAGATTGGCGCAAGGGTCACTGGATTGGAATCCAAGGAGAAGATGCAGTGTTGGAAATCAGCTTAGAAAGACCTAAGTCTATAGATTCTATTTCGGTGGGCGTCTTAAAAGAGATTCGCGCTTGGATTGCGCTACCCAAAAGTGTAGCTGTTGAAGTGCGCTTTAAAGATGAGGACGACTGGACGCTAATTGGCACCGTAAATTTCGAGCACAGGGCTCTTTTAGAGGAAGAACCGGTTCGTCTTTCATTACCCTATGAAACGAACAGTAAAATTCCAGTTTCGAAAATTAGAGTCCACTTTGAAAATGCCGGTGAATTAATGCCGTGGCACCCCGGTGCAGGGTACCCAAGTTACTTCTTCGTCGATGAAGTGGGACTGGATTGATCACCTAAATTCTGCAGGAATCTCACAGACCGGAATGGGCAGCATTTTGTGCTTATTTGCCGCGTTGAATTTGAGATAAATCAGCATTACTTCAGCTTCTCGGCCCGAGAAATCAGACACTGATTTACCAGCCTCCTGCTGTGCCATCGCCCATTCTAATTCTGGATACGTGGCGCCCAACTGATCTTCGTCTGTACGATTGTCGCCCCATAAGCCGTCCGTAGGTTTGGCATCCAAGATGCTATCCACTACACCGAGGTGACTGGCCAAAGAGAATACCTCAGTTTTCAAAAGGTCAGCAATAGGACTAAGATCTACTCCGCCGTCGCCGTATTTAGTATAGAACCCTACGCCAAAATCTTCGACTTTATTTCCGGTTCCTGCGACCAATAGGCCGTTGGTCTGACCGTGATAGTATAGAGTGGACATTCGCAGGCGCGCACGAGAGTTGGCTAGGGAGAGATCGTGATCCGCGCCTCCCGGTTGCATTGCGGCGACAAAGTTATCGTATACCAAAGTAAGATCGGTCAGGGCATGGCGCGTGTTTGGAAAGTTTGCTGATAACCAAGCTTGATGCTCCTTACCGCGTGAGACTTGTTCCGGATGCTGGTGGATCGGCATTCTTAGGGTGAGCACTTCAAGGCCTGTACGGGCGCAAAGTGTTGAAGTCAAGGCAGAATCTATACCGCCGCTTACGCCTACAACAAAACCCTTTACGCAAGCTTTCTCCGCATAGCTTTTCAACCAATTCGTAATATGATCTGCAGTTTCCTGTATTTTCATTGCCTAGCGTTTAATTTTGACACGATGAAAGGAATTCACCAAATATACCTCTTCGCTACAGCAGTTTTGTTTGCTGCCTTTTACTTTATTCAACGTGGTTATACAAAAGAAGGTTCACTGTTTGAAGTGAGCAATGACGGTCGGGTAGATTGGCAGGTGCACGACTTTGGCGAAGTACTTTTTGGACGAGACAGTCTACCTTGGGAGGAGATGCAAGAGGTGTATTGGCCTTTTACGGTGAATCAGCCGGAACGATTCTTTTGGGCGAACGAGCGCAAGAACCAGATGTTGATTGACCATTACACGAATGTTAAGAATTTATTTAATCAGCGCAAGGTCACGGAAAACCTAGCTCGGATTAGCGCAAATGCTAACCAGCTTTTGGAAGTTGCGGTGCCAAACAAATTGTTTTATTATATCAGTGGTATTGATATAGAAAACCCGTGCCTTTATTTCCCTGGCGGTAGAGATTCGGTCATTGCTTTTGTGGGATTGGACAATTTCTTGGGTGCGGGATACCCGGGATATAATGCCATTCCAGGCTACCAGAGAGTGGTAATGGAGGAGCGCCAATTAGGCGTGAGCTATGCCAACGCTTTGGTGGAAAATTGCATTTTGAAAAATTTTAATGACCCTTCGCTACTTGGTCAGATGGTGTATCACGGGAAGCGTCATTTAGCAGTGGAAGCTGTGATAAGTGATGTAGCTGCATACGAGGTGTTGGGGTACAGCATAGAAGAATATAATTTCTTGGTAGAAAATGAGCGTCAAATTTGGGAAGTACTGGTGCGTGAAAAGCTCTTGTTCTCCGCGGATATGATGGTACGCCAGAGATTGGTGGAACCGGCTCCTTTTTCCAAAATGGGCACCGCTATGGATAGTGAAATTCCTGGCAGAGTAGCACAATTTATTGGCTATCGAATGATGCGTGCGCTCGCGAATAATTCGGGATTAGCTCTAGAAGAAATTTTAAAGATCCGCGATGCGCAGCGAATTTTGCGCGACGCACAATACAAACCGTAATGGCAATACAGAAAGAAAGCGAAATCAAAATCACCGTTGGATTGGATGAAAACCGCATCCCAGAATCAATAGTTTGGGACGCAGCCGACGGCGGTGTGACCAATGAAGAGGCTAAGGCATTAATGTTGGGTGTTTGGGACGAGAAGACTTCAGAATGTCTTCGCATTGATCTATGGACCAAGGAAATGCTGATGGACGACATGAAGCATATGTTTCACCAAACGTTCATCTCAATGGCTGACGGATACGAACGTGCGACTGATGATTCCTTATTGGCAGCGGACATGCGTGATTTTGCGCGCTACTTCGGTGAAAAATCGGGCATTATAGAGCCGGAGGGAAAGGCTCAGTAATGGACCTTTGTAATCGCTTACTGACCGTACATATCTGGCGTAATACTCTGGTGCACAGTATCAATGTAGCGCAATACTTCTTCACGTCCTGTACAACCTTGAGCAGAGGTCATAAATACCGGTGGTAATTCCTCCCATTGCATTAGAAGTTTTTTCTTGTAGCGCGTAACCTGCTTCATAAGGGCGGAGGAGCCCAGTTTGTCAATCTTAGTGAAGACAATTGAAAAAGGAATGCCTTCCATACCACACCACTCCATAAATTCGAGATCAATCTTTTGTGGATCGTGACGACAATCCACTAAAACGAAAGTGTTGATCAGATTAGGACGTTCCTTAATGTAGGAGGTGATCATACGTTGGAAAACTGCTCGGTTCTTCTTTGACGTCTTCGCATAACCGTATCCTGGCAGATCGACTAAGTACCAATCTTCATTGATCTCAAAATGATTGATGAGCTGGGTTTTCCCCGGTCGACCTGAGGTCTTCGCAAGATCTTTTCGCTGCACCAACATATTGATAAGAGAGCTCTTTCCAACGTTCGATCTTCCGATAAACGCAAATTCATTTTTAGTCGGCTTTGGACACTCCTCAATGATTGAGGAAGACTTCACGAAATCGGCACTAGTAATCTTCATGGTTCTCAGTATTGGCGCAAAGTTAGGGCATTTTTCGGGTCCATTACGGCCGAGGTTATGAACGATGTTATTCACATCGTGTTTTCACTCTTTCCCACTTCTTCCCACCTGTATAAGCAAGGGTTAACAGAGATTTTAGAAAAACAATCGCGGAAAGTTATCCACAATGTGTACGTTTGTGGGAAATCGTGGGATGATAATTCTACTTTTGTAAGAAGAGCAATCAAAAGATATGTTAAACCTCATAGGAGTACACGAATGCAAGATGGATGCAAAGGGTCGCATCAGTCTTCCCGCTGCCCTGAAAAAGCAGTTGGCACCGGCTATGGACGACGCTTTCGTACTCAAGAGAAGTGTGTTTAGCAAGTGTCTTGAGTTGTACCCAATGCAAGAGTGGAATGAGGTCATCGGTAAAGTGAATACACTGAACCGCTTCGTGAAGAAGAACAACGATTTTATTCGATTATTTACTGCAGGAGTCAAATTGATCGAGCTTGACGGCGCTACCCGAATAGGGATTAGCCCAGATTTAAAATCTTTCGCAAACCTCAGCCGTGAGGTAGTGCTGAGCGCACACAACGGCATTGTAGAGATTTGGGACAAGCAGGCTTATGAAGATGCAGTTAATGTTGATGGTGATGACTTTGGATTGCTCGCTGAAGAAGTAATGGGCGGTATAAATCCAAGTCAGAATGAGCTATCATGATCCAGTCCTCTTAGCGGAATGCCTTGAAGGCCTCAATGTTGATCCCACCGGGTCCTATGTTGATGTGACCTTTGGTGGCGGTGGACACAGCAAAGCCATTCTGGAAAAGCTCACCACCGGAAAGCTCTATGCCTTTGACCAAGACCCCGATGCTAAGGCCAACCTCCCAGAGCATCCAAACCTGGTGTTTATCGCAGCCAACTTCCGTTATTTCAAAAATCACCTGCGCTTGCATGGCGCAAGACAGGTAAATGGAATCCTTGGGGATCTCGGAGTGTCTTCACACCAGTTCGATATTGGCGAGCGCGGATTCTCTATTCGTTTCGACGGACCGTTAGACATGCGCATGAATCCAAGTAGCGGTATCAGTGCCTCAGAAGTATTGGAGACCTACGAGGAACAAGCGCTCTACGATCTCTTTAGAAAGCACACAGATATCAAAGGGTTACGCTCCCTAATAAACGCATTGCTTATGGCGCGTGCGACAAAGCCACTAAACACTACCGCAGAACTTCGCGAGTTGTGCGAGCCATTGGCACCGCGCGGTCAGTGGCACAAATACTTAGCGCAGGTATTCCAGGGACTACGTATGGAGGTCAATAATGAGCTCGAGGTATTGGAAGACATGCTCTATGGGGCAATCGACGTGTTAAAGCCAGGTGGACGATTGGTCATCATCTCGTACCACAGCCTTGAGGACAAAATGGTTAAAAATTTCATCCGTGAAGGGAAAGCTTCTGGTCAAACTGAGAGCGATTTCTACGGTGTGAAACACGTGCCGCTAAAAGCCATTACACGAAAGCCTGTGGTGGCGAGTGCAGAAGAAAATACAAGAAATCCGCGCGCAACAAGTGCCAAGCTTCGTGTGGCGAAACGAACAGAAATAAAATGGAATCGCGGTGAGTAAGATGAAAGGTTTTATCGATCGCCTTGGAGCGCGTCTAAGAATTACAGACGAAGCCATCATCAAGTTCCTGCCCTTCGCTGGCTGGTTGAGCCTCTTGGCACTGATCAGTATTTACGTCAGCCATAGCGCGGACAAGAAGGTGCATTTGATAGACAGCCTCAGCAAAGAGCGTCAAACCTTAGAGGCTGAGCATACGGAAACGAAAGAACGATTAACCAAGCTTTCCTTGGAAAGTAGGGTTATTCGTAAGGCCGAAGAATTAGGGTTACAACAGCCACAGATTCGACCAGAAAAAATTGTAATAAAAGAGTGAGTGCCGAGATCAAGAAAATAAAAAGTCGCGTGGCTTGGGCAAGCGGAGGAATCTACCTCATGCTCGCTATTGTTTTGGTGCGTCTGTACTGGGTAAGCTTGGTTCACGGTCCGGAGCTTCGAGCCAGAAGCCAAGAGCGCCTTATTGAGCGACACACTATTGAAGCGAAGCGCGGAGATATTTACTCTGCAGACGGTATGACACTGGCAACCACCAAACCAGTGTATAAAGTGCACTTTGACGCAGTAACGGTGGACGCTGAAATTTTCGCAAACGGAGTTGATGAATTGGGGGCAAAATTGGCCACGATTAATGAAAAATACAGTGCTTCAGGCTGGGCGGCATACTTGAGAGAACAACGTGAGAAAAAGCGCAGGTATATCCCGTTAGCTAGCAAACTAAATTTTAGCGAACTGCAGCGTATGCGCCAGTATCCTATTCTAAAGAGAGGGCAGAACCGTGGGGGTGTTATCGTTGAAGAAGATTTACAACGCATCCAAATGGCTACCAACATTAAGATGCGTACCATCGGGTATGATCTCGAAGGAGCCAGTGCCGGCTTAGAAGGCTATTACAGCGAATACTTGAAGGGCAAGCCTGGAAGCCGTTTAAAGCAAAAGATTACTGGTGGGAATTGGAAGCCAATTGATGACCCCGCGGCTATTGAGCCAGTAGATGGGTTTGACGTATATACCACCATTGACACACGTATTCAAGACGTTGCACAGCAGAGCTTATTGACGCAATTAAAGAAATACAAAGCCGACCACGGTTGCGCCGTTGTAATGGAAGTAGTAACCGGCAAGATTGTAGCGATGGCAAATCTGGGCCGCAACGAGGACAGCACGTATTCGGAACTAAGAAATTATGCGGTTTGGGAAGCAACGGAGCCGGGCTCTACGATGAAACTGCTTTCGACAATGGCCTTGCTCGAATCTGGTAAAGTAGATACCAACGCTCTAGTGGATACAGAGAATGGTGTTATCAATCTATACGACCGTAAAGTACGCGATTCACGACGTGGCGGATATGGGGTCATTAGTCTTCGCCGTGCCTTTGAGGTAAGTTCAAATACGGGAATCGTAAAGCTCGTCAATCAGAACTTTGAAGAGGATCCTGAGGACTTTATTGATTTCATTTACTCGCGCAAATTCAACGAGAAAACAGGAGTAAGTATCAAGGGTGAATCTGCACCAACTATTCCAAAAACAACTGATGAAAGCTGGTCAGGGGTTACGTTGCCGTGGGTAGCATACGGTTACTCTATTGCATTCACACCACTTCAGCTTTTAACAATATACAACGCAGTGGCAAACGACGGTATAATGGTGCAACCACAAGTAGTCGACCGTATTATGGATCATGGCCGCACAGTGGAGCAGTTTGAGACAAAGGTGCTGAACCCAGCGATATGCTCGAAAGAAACCAACAACAAACTCAAAGCACTACTCGAGGGCGTGATTGAGAACGGTACAGCGACCAATTTGAAGAAGGGGAAAATGAAATTGGCCGGTAAAACGGGAACCTGTCAACTCAATTACTGGATAGAAGGTTCTCAAGACTACCAGAGTTCTTTTGCGGGCTACTTCCCGGCTGAAAATCCAAAATATTCTTGTATGGTAGTAGTGAGCAAGCCCTTAAAACAGCTCGGTTACTACGGAAATATTGTGGCAGGGCCAGTATTCAAGACTATTGCCGACGAGGTATACAGTCAGATGCCGCAGGATGCGACGGTGGTCGATGCGAAGTTACTCGCCATCAATGAAGTACCTACCGTTTCAATTCCAAGAATAGACGAGGCTTTCCAGAAAAATTACGTTCCGAGCTTTATAGGATTAGATGCCCGCGAAGTGCTTCAGGCTGTCGGTCCGCAAGACGTCAAAGTAAGCATTAAGGGAAGAGGACACGTAATGAGCCAAAGTCCGGCAGTAGGTACGCTACTGAATAATGTAACAGAAATCCAATTGACCTTGCGATGAAATTATTGAAAGACCTCATTTACGGCGTACGTCTCAAAGATGTAATCGGAAGCACGCAGATTGCGATTGAAAGTATCTGTTACGACAGCAGAAAGGCGACAAAAAATTCTTTGTTCGTCGCTGTACCTGGTTCACAAGTAGACGGCCATCTTTTTATTGAAAAGGCGATTGAAATTGGGGCCATTGCAATTATCTGCGAACGACTACCGAAGCGGATTGTCGAGGGGATCAATTACATTCAGACTGCAAACAGCGCCTTCGCATTAAGTGCTGTTGCAGCCAACTGGTACGGCAATCCATCGAAAGACATGAAGGTCATAGGCGTCACTGGAACGAACGGGAAAACGACAATTAGTACGCTACTTTTCAACCTCTTCTCTCAGATTGAGGGCGAGCTATGTGGTCTGCTGAGCACGATTGATGTGAAAATTGGTCGCGATTCAATTCCTGCAACACATACTACACCAAATGCTCTTGCCGTACAACAGCACATGCGCACTATGATCGATGCAGGAGTAAAATTCTGTTTCATGGAAGTGAGTTCTCACGCCTTGGTACAGCACCGAGTTGCACACATAGACTACGACATCGCCATCTTTACCAATATCACCCGCGACCATTTGGACTACCACGGTGATATGAACAGTTACATCAAGGCGAAGAAGATGCTCTTTGACGGACTAAAGCCAGAGGCGATAGCCATCTATAACGACGATGTGAAGCATGGTGAAACTATGGTGCATGACACTAAAGCGACGAAGCGTGCCTACTCCCTTCAGTTTCCAAGCGACTACAAAGCGAAAATTCTCGAGTGCCAATTCGAAGGAATGCTACTGACCATTAACGAGCAAGAATGTTGGACGCGCATCATGGGGGATTTCAACGCTTACAATCTATGTGCAGCATATGCGACTGCGTTTGAACTCGGGAAGGATCCGTTGCAAATATTAACTACGCTAAGCCTGCTCTCACCTATAGAAGGTAGATTTCAAACCATCCGAGGTAAAGGCATCACGGCCATCGTGGATTATGCCCACACTCCTGATGCACTTCAAAATGTATTGAGCACTATCGATACTATCAACGAAGGCCAAGGCAAGGTCATCACTGTAGTAGGATGCGGGGGAAATAGAGACAAGGGAAAGCGCTCTCAGATGGCGACGATCGCCGCACAAAATAGCGACACGGTCATCCTTACCTCGGACAATCCTAGGGACGAAGATCCCAACGCTATCATTGCAGAGATGGCCGCTGGATTAAGTCCTGACGTTAAAAGCCGAAGCTTGGAGATCGTTGATCGAAAGCAGGCCATCAAATCAGCCGTAATGATGGCACAACAAGGTGATATCGTGCTCATTGCGGGTAAGGGCCACGAGAAATACCAAGAGATCAAAGGCGAACGTCTCGCTTTTGATGACGTACAAGAAGTAACACACCTATTAAACTCATAAGATGCTGTATTACCTATTTGACTTTCTAAACCAAACATACGATCTACCGGGTGCCGGGGTGTTTCAGTACATCACCTTTCGTGCGGCTATGTCCGTCATCACTTCACTACTTATTGGAATGGTGTTCGGAAAGCGATTGATTTACCGCCTTCACGCCATGCAAGTAGGCGAAACAGTCCGAGATCTAGGTCTTGAGGGCCAAAAAGAGAAGGCCGGTACACCGACAATGGGCGGTACTATCATCCTGCTCTCCATTATTGTACCAACACTCCTGTGGGCAAAATTGGATAACATTTACATAATCCTAATGCTCATAAGCACCCTATGGATGGGCGCCATCGGTTTTGTGGACGACTACATCAAGGTCTTTAAAAAAGACAAGAAAGGACTGCGCGGAATTTTTAAGGTCATTGGCCAAGTCGGTTTGGGAATAATCGTTGGTGCCACCCTCTATTTCCACCCAGAGGTGACCATCAAGGAGCAATTGCCCGTGGTCCAAACAGAACAATTCGAAGCCGCTTCAGGCCCTTCGTACGGAGATGCACACAAAAGCACAAAAACAACCATCCCCTTCTTTAAGAACAACGAATTTGATTACGCCTATTTCACGAATTGGATGGGCGACGCTGGAAAACCATTAACGGCATTAGTCTACATTCTAGCGGTAATATTTATCGTGACTGCGGTTTCAAACGGCGCCAATCTTACAGATGGATTGGACGGACTAGCTACGGGTACTTCAGCCATAGCCATGACTGCCTTGCTGGTTTTAGCATATGTGAGCGGTTCCATCATTTTCGCGAGCTATCTGAACATCATGTATATCCCAAATACAGGTGAGCTCGTAATCTTCGCTGCGGCGTTTATTGGAGCGGCAATAGGCTTCCTATGGTACAACAGCTTCCCAGCGCAAGTATTTATGGGAGATACTGGATCATTGGCCATAGGTGCCATCATCGCAGTATTGGCCTTGGCTGTGCGTAAGGAGTTTTTGCTTCCGATTATCGCGGGTGTATTCCTCGCAGAAAATCTGAGCGTCATTATTCAAGTGAGCTACTTCAAATACACCAAGAAGAAATATGGTGAAGGACGTCGCGTATTCTTGATGAGCCCGCTCCACCACCACTACCAGAAAAAAGGCTACCCGGAAACCAAAATTGTAACGAGATTCTGGATCGTAGGCATCATGCTAGCGGTAGCCGCAATCGCCACTTTGAAACTAAGGTAATAGGTGAAGACACCGTACAGCCATATCACCATTTTAGGTGCCGGAGAAAGCGGCATGGGTGCAGCACAGCTTGCTTCGAAGCTCGGTGTTCGAGTATTCTTAAGTGAATACGGAACCCTAAGCAAGGAGGAGAGGGCGAAACTGGATCAGTGGGGTGTGCGCTATGAAGAAGGTGGACATACTGAAACTGAAATTCTAAAGGCAGAAGCAGTCATCAAGAGCCCAGGCATACCGCACGAGGCCACCATCATTCAAAAGGTGAAACACAGCGGATTGCCGCTGATGGGCGAAGTGGATTGGGCATCAAGACATACGGATGCAGACATAGTCGCAGTAACTGGATCTAATGGAAAAACAACCACTGCAACGCTATGTTATCACATCATTTCCGGGGACAAAGACACCGTACTTGCTGGTAATATTGGCTTGAGTCTTAGCCGCGCCTTGGCGGAAAGAATAGACGCCGGATTGGGCGATCCAGAAGTGTTAGTAATAGAGGTAAGCAGTTTCCAGCTGGACGATGCACACCTCTTTGAGCCGCACATCAGTATCCTAACTAACATCACGCCGGACCATTTAGACCGGTACAACTATGACCTTGCGACCTACGCTAGGAGTAAATTTCAGTTGCTGGATTTCACGCGAGAAAACGGGCATTTTATCTACTGCGACGACGATGCCATTAGCAAGGAATTCTTACTTGAATGGCAATCCAAAAAAGAATTAAAGCCACAGGTTTTGGCCTTTGGGATTGACCCTCCAGCAGGACTTCATCGAGTGGCACATTACGAAAAGAACAACATAAAAATTACACTAAACAACGAAGCTATGACTATTGAAGAATTGGCAGTACAGGGCAAGCACAACACCTACAACGGTATGGCAGCCGGCCTAAGTGCTCATTTGCTAAAAATCAGAAAGGAGACCATCCGTACGAAACTACAATCATTCGATGCCTTAGAGCACCGCTTGGAAAGTGTCCTAAACATAAGTGGAGTGGAGTATATCAATGATAGCAAAGCAACCAATGTAAATGCTACCTATTACGCACTAGAATGCCAAGACAATCCTGTGGTATGGATTGTCGGTGGTGTAGACAAGGGCAACGATTACAACGAGCTCCTATCCCTCGTTCAAAACAAGGTGAAAGCCATTGTCGCACTGGGAACAGACAATTCAAAAATTCTTGAAGCCTTTGAAGGTATCTGTGAAATCATTGAAACCGATTCAATGAAGTCCGCAGTTAGAAAAGCAGCTCGATTGGCCTCGAAAGGCGATACAGTATTGCTAAGCCCATCTTGTGCTTCATTTGACCTCTTCGAAAACTACGAGGATCGGGGAAACCAATTCAAAGACCAGGTCCGTAACCTTTAATCACCAGAGATGGATACGGTTCGTAAATATCTGAAGGGAGACCTCCTGACCTGGGGGCTCATTCTCCTGCTGATGCTCATTAGCTTCTTGCCTACGTACAGTGCGAGCAGCTCGTTGGCGCATAAATTCCGTGGGGGAAATACCTTTAGCTTCCTGACCAAACACCTCTTACACCTCGGCATTGGTAGCGTCTTTATGTACGGCGTCCACCGACTGAATTTCAGACTCATTGGCAAACTTTCCCAACTCATAATGCCAGTAGCATTAATCCTATTGGTCATCACCCTGCTTCAGGGTCAAGAAATGGGCGGAGCCAATGCCTCTCGCTGGGTACGTATCCCTGTTATTGGAATGAGCTTTCAAAGCTCAGCCTTTGCTTCGTTAGCCCTGTTGGTTTGGCTCGCGAAGTGGTTCTCCAAACCCAGGGACATCTTAGAACTCAAAGACATAAAATGGCCACTAATAATGATAGGGACTACCCTTGGGCTTATTCTACCGGCCGATTTCTCTACCACAGCGATCATTTTTGCCATGTGCTTCTTAATGATGGTCATCGCTGGGGTGCCTTGGAAACACTTATGGAAGATTATCGCAGCAGGTGTCGCAGCATTTGGGCTCTTCATACTCATCGTAATAGCCTTCCCTAACATTAGCAACCGTGTAGCCACTTGGCAGGCACGTATTGTCAATTTTAGTGGCGGAGGTGACGAGGACGGTGCCTACCAGACAGAGCAAGCCAAGATGGCCATTGCCGAAGGTGAGGTTTTTGGCAAGGGACCGGGCAAAAGCATTCAAAAGAACTTCCTTCCTCAGTCCAATTCTGACTTTGTCTTCGCGGTCATCACCGAAGAATATGGCCTAGTTGGCGCCACACTACTCATTCTTTTTTATGGAGGACTCTTCCGACGATTCGTTAAGATCGCACGGCGGGCGCATACCAAATTCGGAACGCTCTTGGTTTTGGCAGCATCCTCAGGAATCGTGCTCCAGACCATTGTAAATATGGGTGTGGCCACGAGTCTTTTCCCAGTCACCGGGCAAACACTGCCTTTCTTTAGTGCCGGTGGATCTTCCGTTTGGATGACTTGTATCGCATTGGGCATCATCCTCTCTGTAAGCCACACCGATGTCGAACGTATCGTAGGTACCAGCCCACAGGAAGAAGAGGAAAACAGAGAGTCTATCATTTCCAACGATAAGCCCCTAGCCCATGAGTAAGACCTTTATCATTAGCGGCGGTGGAACCGGCGGACACATTTTCCCAGCGGTGAGCATTGCCACCGAACTTAAAAACCGCCATCCCGGGGCCAAGATTCACTTTGTGGGTGCCTTAGGTAAGATGGAAATGACCAAAGTGCCTGCTGCAGGCTTTCAAATAACCGGAGTTCCTATTGCAGGAATTAACCGCAAAAAACCATGGAAGAGCTGGAACGTGCCGTTCAAATTGCTCGTTGCACTAGTTCGTTGTCGCACCTTGCTTAAAACAATGAAGCCCGACGCTGTCATAGGCACAGGAGGCTATGCCAGTGGACCCGTTCTCTTGATGGCGCAACGTATGGGAATCCCGACCGTCGTTCAGGAGCAGAACAGCTACGCCGGTATTACCAACATCAGATTGGGTAAAAAGGCGAAATACATCTGTACTGCGTACGAAAATGCAGCTCGATTCTTCCCAACAGACCGTGTACGCCTCACCGGAAATCCCATCCGAAAGGTATTTACGCGCGAGCTCCCGGACCAGAGAGCGAGCAAATCGGCCATTGGTTTTGATCCGAAAAAGAAACTCTTACTTGTCTTAGGCGGTAGCCTCGGCGCTCGCGCAATCAACAGACAGATGGCCAAAAGCTTAGAGGACATTAAAGCGCAAGGCTGGCAAGTGATGTGGCAGTGTGGAAAGTTGTACGAAGAAGAATACAATGGAAAGTCTGGTAATGGAACTAAGGTCCAGGCCTTCATTGAAGATATGTCCGTGGCCTATGCCGCAGCGGATGCCATTGTGAGCCGCGCCGGCGCGGGAACGTTGAGCGAGCTTTGTCTGATAGGCAAGCCGGCGCTTCTTATCCCCTCTCCCAATGTCGCCGAAGACCACCAGACTCACAATGCAAGAGCGCTGAGTGAAAAGGGCGCAGCCATTTTGGTGATGGAGAAAAATATGGAGGAGCAGTTCTTGGTGGAAATAACTACTCTACAAAACGAAAAAATAGCCGAAAAAATGAGTGCTGCCATTAGGGGAATGGCGCTTCCCAAGGCTACTAGTGATATCGCGGATTTGATCGATGGATTAGGTGAGTAAGAAACAGGAACATATAGTATTATTAGGGATTGGCGGGATTGGCATGAGCGCCATTGCACGTCATTTTCTAAGTAAGGGTGTGCCTGTTTTTGGATACGATAAGGTCCAGACAGCACTTACCGATGAGCTTGCAAATGAAGGAGCCGTCATTACTTATAGAGATGATGATCAGAGCTACCCGGGTTGGGCGCCAGAGGAGACCACAGTGATTTATACGCCTGCTCTACCCAAGACTTTGCGGTGGATGGAGTTTTTTAAAAATTTCGGAATGATGAAACGCGCGGAGGCCTTGGGTTTATTGGTAAATTCTGCCCGCTGTCTCGCCATCGCTGGTACACACGGCAAGACGAGCACTTCCGCTATACTGTTGCATATTTTGTCCGTTGCGGGCGAAGACCCTACCGGATTTATTGGCGGCATAATGAGCGAATCGGGCACGAACTACCGCCCTGGTAAAGGACCGTGGGTGGTCGTAGAGGCCGATGAATTTGATCGTGGTTTTATGTATCTACATCCGGAGGCCGCCGCAGTGACGACCATCGATGCTGACCATTTGGATGTTTACGGAGATGCTCGAGAATTGACTAGAGCTTTTGAATCCTTCTTAGGCCAAGTTAGTGGACCCACCTTCACCGGTGTAGATTTACAGCAAACCAAAAGCGTGTTGGGTGAAGGTACGAAAGTGCACTCAAAAGATATTCGACCTTCAAACGGGAACTATGAATTCACCCTGGTAGTCAACGGTGCAGCATATAATACGAGCCTAAAGATGCCCGGAGCGCACAATGTTTATAATGCAACTTTGGCGGCAGCTATTGCAGATTACGCGGGTGTCGCAGGGGAGACAATCGCAGAGGCCATACGTAGCTTTAAAGGTATTAAGCGCAGGTTTGAATTCCACTGTGAGCGGCCAGTAATTATTGAAGATTACGCACACCACCCTACGGAGCTCGAAGCGTTGTTGGACAGTGTAGATACTTTATACCCAGAGAAAAAAATCGTGTTGGTATTTCAACCTCATCTCTACTCTCGAACAAGGGATTTTATGGCTGAATTCCAAGTACAGTTGGCCCGAACTGATAAGACAATTTTGTTGCCGATTTACCCTGCCCGAGAGGAAGTTATATCGGGTGTAACAAGTGCAGCCCTTGCAGAAAAAATACCGCACGCTGAGGTCATTGAGAAAGACGTTCTGGCCCAGCGCATCAAGGCGCTTAAGCCCGAGGTTGTACTGATGGTCGGCGCCGGTGATATAGGAGATTTAGTAGCAACTGTAAAAGCAGAATTGACATGAATAAACGCAAATTTTTAGGCATGCTCCTGCTGCTCGTTCTACTATCTGGGGTCATTTTGGCTAGTATTGCTAGTGTAGAATATGTACAAAATATGGCTTTTAGTAAGGTTCAGATTTCTATTGAAGACCCTAGTAAACAAGGACTTACGACAGAAAAACAACTTAAAAACACTGTTTTACTATTTTTGGAACAGCAAGGCGATTCGGTCGCTCTGAATACGGATGCCTTTTTGTTAGAAACCTCTGTCAAGGCCTTGCCATACGTCAAAGAAGCACAGGTATATTGGAATATGAACAGCAGTTTAGTTGTTGAAGTAACAAGCAAGACTGCAGTTGCACTAGCATACGCCGGTGAAAACAACTATTTCATTACATCAAACAATGAGGTTTTGAAACAGCCTAAAGGCAAATGGTTGGACCTGCCAGTGATTACGGGGACAACTGATAGTTCAATGATTGCTAAAGCAGGAATGATGCTTCAAAAGATGTCGAGCATCGTCCATGAAAACAGCATCGCGCAATTAGCGGTGGATAGTGGGATTGTGGAATTGGTCCCAAGAGCTTACCAACATGTTGCGAAGGCACACGGTGATGAGCGTTTGGATGGTGAGCTTAAAAAATTAGCTGCGTACTACGTGGCCCACACGGAAGAAGAATTAAAAGAGATAAAGCGTATTGATTTGCGTTACAAGAACCAAGTAGTAACAACATCGAGATGACACAACATGCCCCATTAGCCGTCGGATTGGACATCGGAACAACAAAAATTGTTGCCGTTGTAGGCCGATTGGACGAGCACGGAAAAATAGACATTCTAGGCATCGGAAAGAGTAAGAGCCTTGGCGTTCAGCGCGGCGTTGTAGCCAATATCACCTTGACTATCGAAAGTATTCAAGCTGCTGTAAAGACGGCAGAAGAAGCTTCGGGGCTTAAAATTACTGAGGTGATGGTAGGTATAGCCGGTCAGCACATTCGCTCTATGCAGCACTCAGATTACATCATACGCGACGATGCCGAAGCCATTATTGATGTTACGGATCTAGAAGCGCTCAAGAAAAACGTGAACAATCTCGTAATGATGCCTGGAGAGCAAATTCTTCATGCACTGCCGCAGGAATACCGCGTGGACGGAGACAGCAACATCATCAACCCTCGCGGGATGTATGGCTCACGCTTGGAAGCCAACTTCCACATCGTTGTAGGTCAGATTGCTTCGATCAAAAA
>MDTG01008191.1_pt1 | contig 20304 bp, 28 predicted proteins | sample 811421 | NCBI WGS metagenome assembly MDTG01 (sample SAMN05326645, study PRJNA326480) | marine metagenome | isolation source: seawater | place: Pacific Ocean: South East | collected 2011
CATCTTTTATAAATATCTAGATTTCTTTAAAATTAAAATAGTCTTATCTATCTGGTCTTAGGTTTAGAGCATCACCTAGGTAAGTATGTTTAGGTATTTGTTCCTTAATAAGCCACACATGAGCTAGAAGCCTTATGCATCTTTTTAAATCATCTTTTACGTGCATTTGTTGACAGTCTAAAATTGAGACATCTCCTAAATGCATTTTTTTCCTTGCAATAGCTGCAGGAAAACAGGCATCTAAGTCTTTTGTGACTGAAAAAGTAATAGAAAGAATTTGGTTATTGACTAAATTATTTCTAGAAAATAATTCAATTAAAAGTTCCTCTACTGCAATTTCAATAGACTTAGATGTATTGTCGAGACAAGTATTTGCTCCCCTTACAGAGTGAAGCACATAATCTTCTTTCTTTATTGACATGATTTAATTCAAGGTCGATAAAGCCATAGGATTTGGCCATTAGTTGTAATTTCCATTTTTAAAAAATCTGCAATTTTAAAGAGAGCATCACTAGCTGGAATGAATCCTAATATTTTTTTCTTTGGTTTACCCAATGTTATTGGTTGAAGTTTTTCATCAATTTCGGCAAGTTTTGCTGCAATTATTCTTGCATCATCCTCATCTCCTACCTCGTCAACTAAGCCAAGTCCCTTTGCTTGCTCGCCTGTAAATACTCGACCATCAGCAAAGCTTCTTACTGTCTCTTCTGGTAGGTTCCGCCCCGTTGAGACAGCATTTACAAATTGACCATAGCTATTGTCGATTAAAGACTGAAGAAGCTCTTTCTCTTCATCTGAGAGAGATCTATCCGGTGATAAAATATCTTTGAAAGCTCCACTCTTTATAGTCTCGAAACGAATACCAATTCTTTCAAGAAGCTTTGAGAGATTATTCCCTCTAAGGATTACACCGATAGAACCAGTTATTGTTCCGGCATTAGCGACAATTTTCTCAGCTCCTACACCAATGTAAACACCTCCAGATGCTGAGATATTTCCAAAGCTTGCTACAACACGGCAGCCTTTTTCTCTCAATCTTAAAAGAGCAGAGTGTATTTCTTGACTGTCTCCAACTGTGCCTCCAGGACTATCAATCCTTAGCAGAAGAGCTGGAAATTCCCTCTCCTCAACTTGTTTTATTGCTTTGAGAACAAGTTTTCTCGTGGAACCATTAATTGCTCCTTCAATGACAATCCTTGCCATTCTTCTTTTTGATTTCCGTCTGAAAGGCCAAATCATTAAAATAATGCAAATTTATTTGGATATTAAAAAGGAGTTTGCAATTTGACCTCATGATTTTGATTTGGCGATCAATCTTAATGATTCTCCCCTTCGCACTTTGGGGTACTGCTATGGCGGCCATGGCACCACTTGTATCGTCGTCAGGACCTGAAATTGTAGCTTTTTTAAGACTCGTGCCAGCGGGCTTATTTGTGATAATTGCTGCTTTGTTTTTGAGAAGAAATATAAGTATTTCTAAAGATGATTTGTTTTGGTTCGTTGTTTTTACGATCGTAGATGCGAGTTTATTTCAAATTTTTCTTGCGAAAGGACTTTCTCAAACAGGTGCAGGTCTTGGATCAGTTTTAATTGATTCTCAGCCTTTAATGGTAGCTCTTCTTGCTAGAGCGTTGTTTGGAGACTTGATTAATCCTGTTGGATGGATTGGCCTCATGATTGGATTGGCAGGAATAATTTGCCTAGGGATCCCAGGAAATTATCTCAAGAATTGGTTGTTACTAGGCCAGACAGTCTCTGATGGAAGCCTTTTAAGTCATGGGGAGGGATGGATGCTTACTGCAGCTTTAGCAATGGCTCTAGGGACAGTATTAATAAGATTTGCTTGTAAGAAAAGTGACCCCGTGGCTGTTACTGGTTGGCATATGTTCTTTGGTGGATTCCCTATTCTAATTTGGCATTATTTCGATAATAGTATTCCTTTCTGGCCTACTTGGAACTTAACTGAATGGGGATTAATGATTTATGCAAGTCTTTTTGGAAGTGCTCTAGCTTATGGATTGTTTTTTTGGTTTGCAAATCAAGTTGAGCTAACAAGCTTTAGTACACTGGCTTTCTTGACTCCAGTTTTTGCTTTATTTACAGGAGGGATATGGTTAGGTGAGAGATTAGGACCTCTTCAATGGATTGGAGTTGCATTGATTTTTGTATCTGTTCTCCTGGTAAGTCAAAGATCTCGTTTTTGGGGAAAAAATGAAAAATTGATTAAAAATCTCGACGAGGGATTAAGTAAATGAGTCCAAAACGTTCCAAAATTGTTCTTGTTAGTACGCCAGTAGGGTATTTAGGGAGTGGCTTAGGAGGAGGGGTTGAAATAACTTTATTTTCAATTTTAAAAGGTTTATCTTTAAGAGGTCATGAAATAACTCTCATAGCTCCTGAAGGTTCAGAGTTGCCCTCTGGATTCAAGATATCAAAAATAAAACTCTTACCTGGGGTCTACCAGAAAAGCTGGCAACATCAAAATCATTCAGACCCTGCAGAAATTCCTGTTGATGGAGTTCTTCAAAAATTATGGAAAAATGTTATTAGCGAACATGGTAAAAGTTCTGATGCGATATTGAATTTTGGATATGACTGGTTGCCAATTTGGATAAGTCAATTTCTAGATTTAAAAATTTATCATTTGATAAGTATGGGTAATGAATCTGCTCTAATAAAAAATTTAGTTCAGGAGTTATCTAATTCAAACCCACATCAATTTGCATTTCATTCAAAGAGGCAAGCTAATGATTATAAATTGAATATTGATCCTATTATTGTTGGCAATGGTTTTGAAATTAATAATTATAAATTCCAATCAGAATCTCAAGGACGTATTGGCTGGGCCGGTAGAATTGCTCCTGAAAAAGGACTTGAAGATGCCGCAGAAGTAGCAAATTCAATTGGAGAGGAATTATATGTTTGGGGAATTTTAGAAGATATTAATTATCTTGATTCTCTTAGAAATAAATATCCTAATACAATTAACTACCGAGGATTTTTGACTACAAGTAAATTTCAAAATGAATTAGGTAAGTGCAGAACCTTGCTAAATACTCCTAAATGGAATGAAGCATATGGAAACGTTGTTGTCGAATCTATGGCATGTGGTGTTCCAGTAATTGCTTATGATCGCGGGGGGCCAGGTGAGCTTATTAAAGATGGTGAAACTGGTTTTATTATTAGTCCAGATAATATTAATGAAATGAAAATAGCAATAAGTAAAGTTGATAAAATTAACAGAAGAAATTGTAGGGAATGGTTTGAAAATAATGCATCAATGGAGTCTTTTACTAATCGAATAGAAAATTGGATTTTAAAAAAAAAATTAACAAATTAGCCTAAAATGTTTAACGAAAAGTTCTTACTTAGTAAAACAAAAAAAAGAAAAGGTTTACTTTTAATTTTGATTGTTGGAATGATCCTATTTGTTTGGAGATTGGGGTCTACTGGATTAATTGATGAAACCCCTCCTCTTTTTGCCGCAGCTGGTAGAGCAATGCCAGAAACAGGGGATTGGCTTACACCTAAAGTTAATGGAATTGTTCGTTTTGATAAACCTCCACTTTTTTATTGGTTGATGGGCATCTTTTACTCATTTCCTAAAAATGAAACTTGGGACGTTTTGGGAACTTGGTCAGCAAGGTTGCCCTCTGCTTTGTCTTCACTGATTCTCATGCTTGTAATTGGAGAGACTTTAATGTCTGCACCTCAAGGGATTTGTCAATATCCAAGAAGGACAGCTTTTGTTGCATCACTTTCTTTTGCTTTATCTCCATTAGTAATAATTTGGAGCAGGATTTCTGTAAGTGACTCTTTATTTTCTGCAACTTTAGGATTAAGTTTAATTTTTTTATGGAAAAGATATGCAAACCCTTCTCAAAATAAGTGGTTCATTCCATGGATATTTCTAGCTTTATCAATACTTACTAAAGGACCAGTAGCATTAGTAATTGCAATTGTAACTATTACTATATTTTCTATTCTCCAACGTGATACGAGATATTTATTTGATATTTTAAAACCTTTTAAAGGATTAGCTCTTACATTAGTTATTAGCTTGCCTTGGTACATAATTGAATTAATTATTGAAGGCAAACCTTTCTTTGATAGTTTCTTTGGATATCATAATTTTCAAAGATTAACATCAGTAGTTAATAGCCATAATGCTCCTTGGTGGTTTTTTGTCTTTATTTTAGTTTTATCTTCTTTACCATTTTCTCCTTTTTTAATAACAGGAATCTTTAGTGAATTAAAGGTTTTAGTTTCTTTCAAAAACAAAAGAAATTTACCACGTATTCATTCTTTGAATGTTTTTTCATTAAGTTGGCTTTTTTCTATTTTTATAATATTTACATCTGCAGCAACAAAGTTGCCAAGTTATTGGATCCCTGCAGTTCCAGCAGCATCTATCATGATTGCAATTTCTTCACAGGATTTTGAATTAAGAAGTAAATATAATAAGAAACCAATTATATTTGTTTATTTTTTATGCATAATATTTGCCATTATTCTTATATCTTCCCCTTATTGGATTGTTTTAATAAATGATCCCGAATTACCAGATCTAGGAAATAAATTAATTCAAAGTGAGATTTATTTCAAAGGCTCATTATTAATTTTTGTATTGACTACCATAAGTATATTACTAACTCCTAGATTGAAATTTGGAAAGTTGATTACTTTCCAAATCCCATTTATTCTTTTTCACTTGACGGTTTTTCAACCTCTCTTAAATATTGCAGATAATATTAGACAATTACCAATTAGGGATGCATCAAGATTAATCTTGGCAGAAATTAGAAATCAAGAATCATTGGCAATGGTTGGTATTATTAAGCCTTCTTTACATTTTTATACCAGAAAAATTATAATATATGAATCAAATGATGACGTTTCTTTAATTAATCTTTCTGAGAGACTAAGTTCTGAAAAAAGGTTTGGTTGGGAAGGTAGACCCATATTCTCACCTCAATCTGAATCAGTGATTATTGTTATTGATGATGCAACAAGTCAACTTTCGCATTGGAGTGATTTAAATCATGAACAACTTGGAAAATTTGGCATTTATAATGTCTGGAGGTTGAATAGAAAAATTCTTTTAGATCGTGCAAATACTCTTAGAGACCTTGGAATAGAATCTAATTGGAGGTTGCCAAGGCAGGAAAAGTTTTAATTAAATAGAATTTAAGAATCTAGAGCTTTCAGAAGATCTTCTTTACTACATTTGTCAGGTATTGATATTTCTTTAAAATGATTACAATCATCCTCTAAGTCAATAGCAGCATCCTCTGCAAGAACAGAAAGGATATCGTCAATTCCTATGCCCATATCTAAAGCCATTTGGTTTAGAAGTTTTAAGGTATCAGCTTTTAGAGATACCGTCACTGGGAATAAGACTTCATCTCCTTTAGAGTTTGATAAGTTCATAAAGAAAATCTTAAGACATTTTTTGTAAAATGTCTTAAAACCAAAAAAAAGTGAAATGAATCTAAGTAATTAAAGATCCACTTCACTTTTTAATTAATTGGCTGTTTGACTTTTTAGAGTCCTGGAATTTCAGCCTTTAGTTTTTCAGCCCAATTACCAATACGCTCATCTGTCATGTCAGATTCGCTATCTTCATCGAGAGGTAAGCCGCAAAAGTCCTCGCCAACAACACTTTTTGACTCATCAAAAGTGTATTCGCCTTTACTTACGTAACCAACCATAGTTGCACCAGCCTGCTGGAAGTATCTGTGAAGCTCTTCCATTGCATCACAGTAATTTTCTGTGTATGTAGAAGAGTCACCTAAACCAAAGATGGCAACTTTTTTTCCGTTGAGGTCAAGCTCACCGATATCCTCAAGGATAGAATCCCAGGCGGTGCCTGATCTTTCTGAATCTGCGCCTGTATTCCATGTTGGAATACCACAGATAATTCCGTCATGACCACCGAATTCACTAAGGTCATCAACGTCAGAAATATCTTTTGGAGCATCTGCGGAGTCAAGTAATCCGTGAAGCCGTTCAGCTATATCCTCGGTTTTACCTGTTGTTGTCGCAAAGTAGATACCTACTGTCATGGATTAATCTAAAATCGTGTTTATCCTAATGCAGAATTTGTCATTTAGAGGGATAAATTTCTTTTAAGAATAATTTTTATACAAGAGAAGGTCTCAATTATTTTTCTAAACGGGATTTCTTTAACTAGATATCTAGTCAAAACAATAAATACTTTGAAACAAAGATTTAAATAAAATTAAAAAAAACTGTACTTTCAAAAAATCTTAAAAATATTTGAAAAATTCTGAATATTTAAATTAGATCAAACCCACTATGAAGTCCGTAAGTCAATAGAACAAATGTTGTAATACCTACGGCAAATAAAATACCTGTATAAAGCCTGTTAACTCCGTAATCATCTTCTACAGGATTAAAGTCTGCAAGAACTATTGATTGACGAGTGTACTTGTTTCTATTTGGAAGTCCAATTGTGGATGTCATAGGTCTTAACTGACCTTTATCAATATTAGATCCACTTTCACTTACAGGAGCATAGGCAGGTATTGAATCTAAAATTTTTCCTCCTAGAGAATTATCTTCTTTGAAGAACCTTGGAAACATGTAGGTATGCCACAGACCAATAACTGCAATCCAAATGATCATGCTTACACCAGCTAATCCAAACAAGATCTCTTTGAATCCAAAATCCATATATCCAAGCTGTAGTTGAAAAAATATTATCAGATGTAATCCAGACCTGACATAATTTTTATAAATATTACTAATGAGAATAAGATTCGTTACAGATTATTCACGCTGATTAATTAAAACACCAATTTTGTCTTTATTAATGCAACTATTAGATGGTGATTTTATGATTTGATGGATTTTAGACTTCTTCTTGTTCTTGCACCAGTTATATTTTCAGTAGCTTTCACTGACTACTGGTTGCGCAGATGGGGCGTATTTGTTTGGGATGGCCGCCCAACAATTCAAAATCAGCAAGTTTGGGAGGATACTGCAATCGTTGCCACTAAAGGTAGACCTGAAAGCGGATATCCAGTTTTTACTATTAGAACCTTGGCAGTTAATGCTCTTGGTATTCCAACAGTTTTCTTTTTAGGTGCAATTTTTGCTATGCAATTTATTCGTAGAGGTGTAATAAACGCATAACCTCTAAAGTTTTTTAGATTATTAAGATCTAATTTTATTCTTAATAATCAAGCTTAACTCGATAAACTTTTTAGTACTATTAAGCGAGTCGAATTTAGTTTAATGGAAGGTAATTCCTCTGAAAAATTAAATAGTGTCGATAACGAGGTTTCTAATGTATCTGTTTCAGAATTATCTAATACTGAATTATTAAATTCAGATGAAATTGATTCTAAAGACATTGATATTATCGAATCAGAAATAAAAGTAGATAGTGTTCATCCATCCATCACAGAGGCTGAACATATTTATTCTTTAATTGCTAGTGCGGTTCCAAAAAAAGATGGTTTTAGAAAAAATATTGGGAAGAGGGATTTTGCTCTTTGGGTCCTACCAATACTTGCAATCAATAAAGTTAGGAGATTTACTTCAAAAAATACTAATGACATCGTAAAGCCATTTGATGAAAAGACTGAGCAAAGTTATGTAATAAAAGGGACAGAAACTGTATACACTTCTACAAAAAATGTCTTTCAGGGAGATGAAAAGATGAGGTTTTTTGGTTTTCGATTTATGTCTATTTGGGTATTTCCTATGGCAATAACAGGTGCTTTTATGGAATTTCTTTTTGTAGGTCCTTTAAACGGTACTAATCCATTTGGTTAATTATTTTAGGTTAAGTCATTAAAAATTTTCTTCTAACATACATAAATAAGCATAGAGTACCTATTACAACAGGAGGATGAGCACCCAAATAATTACCAATCAATTGAATCTCTTCTGAAGACATATGAGTAATTTATAGTAATCCAGAATATAGCATATGAATTCTCTAAGGGTATAAAATATTAATATAAAAAAAGATGTCAACTAAATCCTTTTACTCAATCTATCAAAGAATTTAAGTTGAAAAAAATTAAGTTATTTATTTTGTAAATTATTGGAAACTATTATGTATATACAAATATTTGTAATTAATGAATAGATTTGATCAAGAATCTTTAGATGAAAAAATAAGAATTCTTAATGATGATAGCGATTTTAAATTTAAGAAAAACTCTTATTATGAAATATTTCTAAAGTTATTACTTCTTTTCCCAATTACAATATTTTTGATAATTTTTTTGCTGAATAAAGTTGAAGAAGGTTTTTTATCAGTAATAATTTCATTTTGCTTTACATTTATATTGATCTCTGTAGGTGTATTTCTTTATTCGAAAATGATATCAAAGAAGCTCTAATATTTCTTCTCAAAATTTATTATTATTTTCATCAGCTTTAACTTTTACTTCCATTAAAGGTAGTAAAGCTAATTCCAACTCTCTATCAGACTCAAATCCCAGAACCTCTTTAGGTTCATTCCCCAGTGATATGACAGAATAGTCAGTTGAAACTACCATAAAAATAAATACTAATTTTATAAATAATAGAAACTTATATTATTAGTAAAAACTATAAATCATGAAACAAAGATATAAAATGCTGATGAAGCATTTAAAATATCTTTCTTAACCAAACAATCCTTTTCTTTTTTTCTCTATCTTTACAGTTTTTCTTTCTGTTGTATTTGAAGATTCACTTGTTGGATCATTAAGTCCAAGATAAATAAAGGCAAGTGCAGTTAGTAGTCCTAATGCTCCAAAAGATGCAGCAATTGGGTTAAACCCTCCAATTGTAATGGTAGTAAATAGTGACATTTTTAAGAGAAATTTTTGAGTAAATGAAAATTAAAATATTCCTGGAATAACTTGCCCAGTCGTTAAGTAAGCTCCGAACAAGGCAATTATTCCAATCATTGCCCATCTCCCATTAGCTTTTTCTGCCTCTTCTGGATAGTTGGTATACTGCTCTTCTAATTGCATTGGAGTCTCAATAGCAAACATATTTTGCTTGCCATACTCACTAATTACAGAACTTTCTTTAGAACTGTTTGAAGGCGTAGTTGGAGTTGGAGATGTCATTATAAATTAATTAAAATATCCCAGGTATTATTTGACCAGTAGTTGCGTATGCGCCAAATGCTGCGACAAAACCGATCATTGCGGCCCAACCATTAAACTTTTCTGCTTCAGGTGACATGGCTTGAAAAAAACTTTGAGAAATGTAACATGCTATGTGAAATATTGTAAAGCAATTTCTTTGTGAATATCTTTTTAATCATTTTTGGCAAGGTTCTAAATCAATATTAAATTAAAATTTAAAATCTTGATTTTAAGTTACTTCAAAAAATTGTACATGATAAATATTTAACGTTTTAATTTTTAATATTGAGTTTACCAATATTATTTATAGACAATTTATTTATATGAAATTAAAATTTAATTAATTAAAATGATGTGAAATATGGGATTTTTTCTTGATAATTCAAAAATTCTTATAATTGCTGCACATCCAGATGATGAAGTTCTCGGATGTGGAGGACTAATTGCAAAATTTGCAAAAAAATTTCCAATAAAAATAATTGTAATTGGCGAAGGTTCAACTTGTAGGTATGAGGATGAGAATTCTCCTGAAGCTAAAAATGCAATGAATATTAGAGAGACTTATCTCAGAGAAAGTTGCGATATTTTAGGTGTTTCAGATGTGAGAATATACAATTATAGGTGTGGATGTTTATCAACAATTCCAATTATTGAACTTAATAAAGTCATCGAAAAAAACATAAAAGAATTTGATCCAACTCATATTTTTACACATTATAGATACGATAATAATAATGATCATAGGGTTATAAGTAGAGCTACTTCCATGGCAACACGACCCAATAATATATCAAATTTAAAATATCTATTTAGCTACGAAATTCAATCTAGTACAGATTGGAATTTTACAGATCCTAAGTTTGATCCAAATTTTTATCTTGAACTTTCTGAAGAACTATTGCAAAAGAAAATTAATGCTATGCAAGCTTATCAATCAGAGTGGAGTCATTTAAAAGTATCTAGATCACCAGAAGGATTGAAAATTCTTGCAATGTATAGGGGAATTGAGACTGGAGTTAAATATGCAGAAGCCTTTAAGCTAATAAGGTCTATTGATAAAATTTCATAGTTTTTGTTATTTTTCTAATTCTCATAATAGACTTAATAAAAATTGTTCCAACTATATCAATAATTGCTAATATCTTTGAGCCATTAACTTTATCTGCAATTGATAATTGAATTCTTGAAAGTTTTATGTGATCCATAATATTTATTGTTTTATTAATGTCTTGATAGATTGTTGCTGACGGTAAAAGATATAATTTCTTATTATTTTTCATTTTAAGCTCAATTGAAGATAGTACATCTTCAAACCAAGATTTACCGTTATTAAGAATATAATAAATTCCTTCAATATCTTTTTTTCTATACATCCTTGTCGAACAAATCCAATCTACTGATAATGCTTCTTTTGGAATTTTTACCATAGGTATAACAGCACCATTTTTAAGTATTGTTTGTGGGTTAGAATACTTAATCTCCCAACCTAGTAATTTTAAATATGTTCTGTAGACACTAGAATTCTCATATAATTTTATCCATCTTTTACAGCATGGTTCATTATTTTTTGTAATAACCAAAGGAGAAACAATTGTATTATCGTTCTTTAAAAGAAAATTATATAAATTTTTTGTACAATTACTTTTAAATTCTAAATCATCATCAGCTTGTAAAATTATTTCTTCTTTTATATGTGTTAAACCAATAAGTCTTTGAGTGACTTGATTCGCAATTGGTGATAATATAAACTTTATATTTGAATTAAGTAAATTTTTATTTTTAAGCTCAATACAATCGTTTTTAGATGTCCCAACTATATAAATGTTTGTTGGAGGTAAATCAGAATATATGAGACTTTTAATAACTATTGGTAGCTTTTTATTTCCATTATGACTACATATAAGTACAGCATATTCGTATGGATTAAGCTTTTTCTCTTGTTTTTCCATTTATAAAATTCTATAATTTTCAAAGTATATAAAGATTATAAGGCAATTATAAATTTATTTTTTTTTATAATCATATAAGTATATTTAAGAATTAAATATATTATAGTTTAAGATGTAAAGATTTTTATAAAATGAAAAAAAATTTTTTAATCGAGGCCTCTGGAAGTTTAACAAGTGCATATTTAATTAAATCAATAATTAAGAATGGAGATATTGTAACTGCTACAGATATTTATGAGACTTGTCACTCCTCTTATCTAGCTAATTACTATATTAAAACTAAAAGAGTTGATGATCCAAGTTATTGGAGTTACACTAATAAAATTATATCTCAAAAATCAATTGATTTTGTTATTCCATTGCTTGACGAAACGTTAAGTATTTGGGCAAATAAAAGAAAAATTTATCGAGACCTAGGATGTATTGTTTGCATCTCTTCTTTAAATACCGTTGAGTTATTTAATGATAAGTGGTTGGCTTATGAATTTTTTAAAAATTATAAAATTCCAACTCCTAATTCAAGTCTTTCTCAAGATTTTGAATTAATAAAGCCAAGGTTTGGAAGAGGAAGTACAGGAGTGAAAATTACGAATAAGCCTGTAAAAATGAATAATTTACTATCACAAGAGTTTATAGAAGGTGTTGAGTACACAGTTGATATTTTATGTGATAACGATGGAAAGCCCATTTATATTATTCCACGAAAAAGACTATTTATTCATGAGGGCAAATCTACTGCAGGAATTGTTGAAGAGAATCAATGCATTACTAAAATCGCTAGAAAGATCTGTTCCATTGTAAAATTTAAAGGACCTATAAATATTCAAATTATTTTAGATAAAAATGGAAACCCACATGTTATTGAAATAAATACAAGATTTTCAGCAGGGGTAGCACTTAGTTTTGAAGCTTCTGAAAATTGGATTCCTCTTATTATTGATATTTTTAAAAATAAAGTTAGTCCAAAAGCTAAAGAAGTAAAATATGGTAAAGAGATGTACCGTTATTATGCTGAACATTTTATATAAGAACATATCCTGGAATAACATAGATTACGTTGGATTTGATTTAGATGGTACTCTGTATGATGAATTTGATTTTATAGATAACTCTTATAGTAATATTTCAAACTTTCTTGAAGTAAATTCAGTTTATAAAAAAGAATATATAAAAAATTATTTAATTAAAAAATGGCTTATTTATGGAAGTAGTTATAGAAATCTATTTGATGACATTTTAGATGAGATAAAAATAAATAAATTCAAAAAAAAAATTTTATTAAAGAAGTGTATAGATATACATAGAGAATCAGCAGATAAAATAGTTTTATCAAAAAGAGTTTCTTTTCTTTTAGATCAATTTAAAAAGAATTTTCATATATTTTTAGTCACTGATGGTAATTGTGAATTACAAAATCAAAAATATTATTCTTTAGGTCTTGATAAATGGTTTAAGAATGAAAATGTATTAATTTCCGGATGTAAAACATGTAGAATTGATAAGCCAGATATAAAAATAGAGAATAACTTAAATTTATCACAAGATCTTTTGAAAAATCCTAATAAAGTAGTTTATTTTGGAGATAGATCAGTTGACCAGTCTTTTTGTAAAAATTTAGGATTTAATTTTATTAAAGTAAAAAATATGATAAATTAATTATTTTTTATACCCAATTCCAATCCAGAAAGGTGAATTATCACGGAATTTAATGTTATATAATCCAGATTCAATCATCATCTTTTTGATTTCATTTTTAGTAAATCTTTTTTCTAATTTTGTTCCAAATCTGTCTAAAGAGTCTGTAATCATAACGTAAAAAGATTTATTTCTATATTCCGATAAAGGAATATTTCTAATATCTATACCAATTCTTTCAAGTATTAATGATAATCTAGCTAAAGGAAAATAAATTAATAAGGCGATAGCTTTTGTAATTAATAACTTAATTTTAAAAGGTTGATAAGATATGTATCTCCTTAAATAATCACTTATCTTCCAAATCAATTTAAACCATATAGGTTTATTATCAAATTTATAATATAAATATAATAAAAATGGAGAATCTTTTTTTAACTTTGAAACACATGATTTCATCGCACTTAATGTATCCGGAAGATGATGAAGAACACCAAGAGAGTATCCAAAATCCATTGAATTATCTTTTAACTTACTCTCATTAATTGATACACATTCGAAAGTACAATTATCAAACCCAGAGAGATTTTGCTTTGTCACTTCAATCGCTTTTACACTTGCATCAATACAATGTAAATTAGCTACTTTAGGCGCAATATATTTAGCCCATCTGCCACTGCCACATCCTGCATCAAATCCAGAATTACTTTTAGATAAATATTTAGAGGGGAATAGACTAAAGTAGGTTTTGAATATTTCTTTTAATTCTTTATCTCTTTTATCTTGTGAATATTCTTTCCACTCATCTCCGAAATCATTAATGACATCTAAGTCAACATTATTTTTCATAGTAATTTTATGAGTTTTACTTATATATTTAAAAATAACAATATATGTTATATATGACAAGTAAAATTAATAAAATAAATTCTAATAATTTGGAAAAATCTTTATGAATAAATATATAAATTATATATTTATTCATATTTGACAGTACATGATAAAGTAATATTCTTATTATAAAGATTCAACATTCATGAGTTATAAAACAACAATATTAATCCCATCAAGAATAGAGAGTCAAAGGTTGCCTGGAAAAGCTTTAAAGCTTATAAATCAATTGCCTATGGTTATTTACTGTGCTAAAAATGCGATTGAAACTGGATTAGATGTATATGTTTGTACTGATTCAAAAGATATAATATCTGCGTGTAATTATTATAGTGTTAAATCAATTGAGACAGTACCTTGTGATACTGGAACAGACAGAATTAACAAAGCTGTAGAGTCAATAGAAACTGATTATATAATAAATCTTCAAGGAGATGAGCCAATGATTAATTCAAATTACTTATCTAAGGTTATATCAATGATACCAATGTTATCTAAAGATAATAATAGAAATTCAATAATCAATGCTGTTGAATATTCAAATTATAAAAATGCCAATGATTTTAATAATGTAAAATGTGCTCTTTGTAAAAATCTGAGTGAGATTAAATATTTTTCAAGATTTCCAATAGCTTCTGGCATCGAGGAGCAGGATAAAAAAAAAATATATATAAAACAATTGGGAATTTATGCAATGTCAGTCAAGACATTAAGTGAATTTGCCTCATTACCAATGGGAGAACTTGAGAAAGTTGAGAAAGTTGAAATGTTAAGGTGGATTGAGAATAATGGTAAAATTTTTTCATGTATACTTGATGGAAAAACTATATCTGTAGATACACCTCATGATTTAGAAAATGTTATTAAAGAATTAAGCAGATAATAAGATTTAAATTTTATTTATACTTTTCTGATCTCCTTAAGTGCTTAGCTGCTGCTTTAAAATCTCCTATATTTAATTTATTATTTGATTTATATATTAACTCTTTAATAATTGATTCTTTTTTATCTGTACTAATTAATTTCTTATAGTCATTGATTAGGTCATAATTATTCTTATTTTCTTTTAAAATAATGGAAAGTACATTATTTATTTTTTTGGTTAAATTTTCTTTACTTGAAAGTATATTGTTTAACTCTAATGAAATATATAAATTATTTGATTTTAATTCATCTCTGCTTAATTTAATTTTGTTTGATAAATTAATAATGTCTATATAAGCCTTATAGTCATTGATTTTATATTTAATATTAGCTAATTCATTAAGAATAAATTTCCTAAGATGTTTATTCTGATATTTTGATAAATTAATTATATTTAAACAGCGATCTAAATATATTTCTGAATTGATATATTCCTTTTTAATATTTGAGATTAATCCGCAAAACAAACATGAGATGAAAATAATATTTTCTTTATCTCTAATTAATTTTTTAAAGAGATCCAACGATCTTTCAAACTCATTGGATTCTATTAAATCAAGACCTTTTACTAATTGACTTAATTCTCTCATTATTTATAAACTAATATTAGCTATATTAACAAATGTACTGATTTAAATAAAAATATTATATTAATTTTTAATAAAGACTTTATTCTATTAAATATTTAATCTATACGACTATTATTTGTTATTAGTATCTCAAAAGCTTTAATTCTTCAAATATTTCATTGGCTATCTCATAATTTTTAGCATTTATAGTTCTAGCAGAAAATATTGCTTCAATAATTGCTATTATCCATGGTATTGAAGTCCAGAAAAAAATCACATATATTATTCCTACCCCAATTTGACCAATGTAAAATTTATGAGCACCAAATACACCTAAAAATAGAGCCAATACAGCATATATCCCAACTGATTTATTTAATCTTGAATATTTGTAATTAAATGTATTCCTTTCTGAATCTGATAGTTGTCTTTGAAGTTCAATTATTTTTAAGTCCAAATCATTTAAAATATTTTCTTAACAGTAACTCATTATTTGATTAATTCAATGATATTTTTTATTGTGTAAAGGATTCGATAAATTTTTTTATAAGAACTAGTCATCCATGCATTACATCTATAATTTTATCATTTAAAAATTTATAGATAAATGGTCTGCACATTGGAAATTTACTTTTTAATCTAATATAATAGTTTTCATCAAGTTTAGGGATGTTTAATATATAAGTACCTAATGATTCAATATTAAAAGCATATTCATCTATTACTCTAGAATCCTCTGAAATTATATACATTTTTATAAAAAGTGTATTTATAGTGGGATTAACAAATCCTAATTGATAACTACTTAATTTTTTAAATAGATATTGTAGTTTAAATATTCTTTTTATATAAGTTTGCTTTGTATATGTTATTTTATTTATACCTTTAAAATTATACTTACCGGCAATTGCATCAAGGTTACCGTGAGCATAACTCCTTAGTTCTGTATCTTTTCTTTTATAACTTGTATAACCTCTGTCAGTTAGAAATCCTTCACCTAGATATTTGTATGGAGGAATATCTTTATGAAATATTAAAAATGAACCATACGTATTATTTGATTTATTAGTTATAAATAATTGATTAATATTTATTATATTTTTTTCGAATGGATTAGTCTTTATTATTTTTTCATCTATTAATTTCCCTTGTGAATTTAAAATAACAATCCTTGATTTTCTAACTTCATTACTATTGCGATTAAAATTTGGATTTATTATATCAATATATGGAGTATATTCATAAAATGTAATTAGATTATAATCAGACCTCCATATAAATAAATCACTATAAGTATATGAATTATTTAATGGTTTCCTAGCATATATTGGTGATAGTTTATTCCTTAGAGCGGCTAATGTATAAGCTGGATTCCTTAAAAAGAATTTTATTTTTTTTAATTTCATTATTTTAAATAATTAAACCAATTTCTTTTTATTGATGATTGACCTTTAAACCTATTTCCTCCAATTATAAGGGAAGTTGGTGGATGTGTATGCTCAATACTTAAAAGTTTATCCGTATCCGAGAATGAAACAAATAGAGGAATCCCAGACATATTTCTCGCATAACAAATCAATAAATCTGTATTAGTAATTTTTATATCATTTAAATCTATAAGATTTGAAGAATTACTTAATATTTTACAGGATAATATAGAATCTTGAGGATTCGATGCTTTTGTTATTGTAAGTTCATCTTCTCTAATTACTGGACTACTTTCAAGATTCAGTAAGAACATATAGTTTTTTACATTTCTATCATTTTGTATAAAAGGTGAAAAAGAAATTAATGTTGCCTTACTTGGAAATGGCTTAATCTCTCCTTGATAGCTTGATGAGAAGTCATTTCTATGAATGGTTATTGTTGCTCTCCATTGTGGCGAGCTCTGAGGAAGAGTTTTAATAGGCAATTTATTTAATTTGTTTTCTAATTTATTTTCAGATAATGTGATAACAGGTAGAGAATTATCCGTTGGTAAAATATTTTTAAATTCATGTTCATTTATTTCTAAATTTTCATTTGGCTTTAATGTCTTAATCCATTTAGTTTTCCAAAAGTTATTTTCTATCCATATTAAATAAACATATCTTTGTATATTTTTTACTGGATATAAATTATTTGGAGGGAAATTATAAATATTTATACTTGAAGTAACGATATTGCTACTGTTTATTATTGGAAAAAATATAGACATAAATTTACTTATGTGCGATCAAATATATGATTATAGATTGAAGTTTTAGGTCTGGCATCGTTATATTTATCGTAGGTTTCTTCATATCCGTATGATTTGATTATTTCAATTGCTTCATCATACTCAGAATGAGTTTTATCGAGCTCTATAAGTATTGATTTTAGAGATGAAGAACCTAGTAAATCTTTGGCTCCTTTTAGAACTAATGTTTCATTACCGTCAACATCAATTTTTATATGATTAATTTTAATACCTAAGATATCAATCATTTCATCAATTCTTAATCCTAGAACAGTTTGTTTGTTTGTTGGTATAAATTCTTTCTCATGGTGAGTGATAGATCTTCCAAAAGAATGTAATGCTGCTCCATACTCTAAGCTAGAAAGATTTAAGTCTGCAATCATTTTTGTATCATTTAGTGCCAAGCAAAGAGTTGTAACCATTTTATCAAAATTATTCAAATGTATATTTCTGTTCAAAAGGCAGAAATTTTGTGCTTCTGGTTCTACTGCAACTACGTAATGCCCTCGACTAATTGCAAATAATGTGAAAATACCTATATTTGCTCCTACATCTAGAAATACATCTTCTTTAGAAAAGCTTTCTATCCATTTTATGGTTTCAGGTTCTTTTCTTGAAAATGTATTTGCTCTATATCTAGTGATTCTTCCCATATCTTCTATGTTAAAAATCTTTTTCTTTTTATTTTTAACTGCTATTTTTCTAACCCTTATGCCATCAATTATTTGAGGTGGTAGAACAAATGAGATTATGCTGCCAATTTTTTTTAGAAATAAATATCCAAATTTTTTTAAGTATAGAAAAAATGTAGTATTCTTGTTCATTAAAATTTTATAGTAATTGAAATAAATGCTTCTGTAGCATATTATTAATATATTATATTTTTAGCAAACTTTTTTCTTTTTAAGAAATATTAGTTATATTTAAAAATATGAATGTTATTATTGTTATTTAGATATAATTAATTAACTATTATTTTTCTGAAAATCATATTTCCATTTATTATTAAAATAGTATCTCCTTTCATTTCTCCAATACCATTAACAATATATTTATTTGTACCAAATTTATAGCAATTTATTCTAGGTAAATGTGAAAAAGCTCCACCATCAACAGATATTACCGTAATGTTATTTATTTTTTTATCTATATCTCTAGCTGTTGGAATACTTTTATAGATTGATTTGTCATTAGATAAGAAAGATAGTTCTCTGATCGCTACATGATGTCTTAATAATATAGATTTTTTCTCTGAGTTATTATTGTATAAATTAAGTATCTTATCATTAATTAGATTTTTTCTGTCTACACTATTATCTAATATCATGTTCATTTTTATAGTCTTAAATATATATGGATAACTATCAACATCTTTAATTATCTTTGAATAATTATTTCTGTATTTATGATTTATTTTATCTCCTATATCATGATTACCAGGAGATATTAATATGTTAGCCTTTTCTGAATATTCTTTCAATAAATTTATCCATTTTTCTTTATTAGGCTTCTGAAATACATCTCCTGTGAATATTATATTGTCAATATTATTTATATTACTGTCTAAAAAAAATTTAACACTTGGGGCTATAAATTCTTTGCCATTCTTATCTCTAATATTAGAATAGGTATGAGAACCATAAGCGTGTCCAATAATAATAGTTGATCTCTTTGGAACATCCTGTATATTTGAGATACTACATTCATTTTTTTTATAAACAATTTCCCAAAAATTTACTTTGACTTTATTTGCATAATTTTTAATAAATCTAAATTTATTTAAAATAGAATTTTCTAGAGGATATAGAATTAATAAAATAGTAAGCAGTAACAGGTAACATTTCAATGTTTTTTTCAATCTTATAAGCTATATACCTTTATTACGATATTAAGCATTTTTTTGTGCCTTTGCAAAGTTTATTAAAAAAAATATTTTATTGATTAAATCCTTTAGCTATAAATCACTAATATTCTTGTTAGTAAATAATCTTAATAATTTCTAAAAAGTGATTAAAAATCATTTATTATACTAAAAATTTTCAAAAATGATTTCATATTCTCTGCAAGAAAAAATTGGTGAATCATCTTCTTTCGGAAATATTTCTCCCATTGAATTTTTTATTAATATTTTAATAACCTTAATATTATCATTATTTATTTCTTTTATCTATAGAAAATATGGAAAAAGTATCTCTAATAGGAAAGAATTTGCTTATAATTTTCCACTGCTAAGTATAACAACGATGTTTATTATAAGCGTTGTTAAATCCTCTTTAGCTTTATCTCTTGGACTTGTAGGAGCACTTTCAATTGTTAGATTCAGGTCAGCAATAAAAGAACCTGAAGAGCTAACATATTTATTTATTTCTATTGCTATAGGTCTTGGTATTGGAGCTAATCAATTATCTCAAACAATAATATCTATATTTTTTCTTTCTACATTTATATATCTGAGAAATAAGTTTAATAAGAAGAATAATAATAGAAATTTAAGTTTAATGATTAGTTATTCAAATGTTGACAACAACATATTTGACAGTATCATAAATATTATTAATGAATATTCTACAAAAGCTACTTTACAAAGGTATTCAGAAAATACTAATAATGTCGAATCATCAATACTTGTTCAATTAGATTCTTATACTCAATTAAGGGATTTACAAAAAAGATTATCTACTGATTTTCCTGATTTGAATTTTGATTTTATTGATAATTCAATATTATAATATTTATGTTAATTTCTAATAAGAGAAATAAAAGACAGAATAATTCCAATAAAAATAATATAATTTTTCTCTTTTCTATTTCTTTATACACACTTTTAATATTTCTTATTTCATCTAGAAATGAGAAGGTTTATACATATTTAAAAAATAATTTACCTGTTACAACAAAGCAAATAATAAAAGACTCTCTCCCTTATCAATTTTATCTTTCAAAAAACAAGAAAGATGTTATACCTAATTTTATAAAAGGAAAACTTGTTAATGTTGATC
>MDTG01298830.1_pt1 | contig 20304 bp, 26 predicted proteins | sample 811421 | NCBI WGS metagenome assembly MDTG01 (sample SAMN05326645, study PRJNA326480) | marine metagenome | isolation source: seawater | place: Pacific Ocean: South East | collected 2011
CACGCAGTGTGAAGCAGAGAAACGGTGTCAAAGAGAAACAAAGTAGTTAAGAGGTAGGTGGGTAGGACCGACAAAAGCGGTTTGGTTCAAGTTCGCTTGAGTTAACTTGGCGTCGTCGATTCGTTCGCGGCGGTTGCCATCGTGCCTTATCACGATGGTTTTGGATATGATGCATCCTCGGGTGACGTACGCTGTATCTCGGCGTTTTCTTCTTTTTATTCGGATTCACCTCGAGCAATGGGTGAAGACGAAGTGGGAGTGGGATTTTCCCAAGCATATGTGGGATTGGAAGGACAATAAGTGGACGGAGCACCCATTCCACAGCGAGAGCGTGACGCACCAGATCACGCGATGCATGAAGAAGGGGAAGTCGTTCGGCGACGGTACGCCGGCGGCTAAGATGGTGGAAAAATGGGACGCCTTGCTTTTCGCGGCTCATATGTGCCAGAGTGCCGCTCACGCTCCTCCTGGAACATTCGGCGACGACGTTTCCTCCCCGGAACGTCGTTTGCAGGTATTGACGAGCTATCAGTTCATCAACGAACGTCTCAAGGAAGTTGCCGATCCAGATTTCGCAGAGCCATCGTCTAAGTCTCGCGATTCTTTTAATTGCCGGTTGATCGAGTGGTGCGAGAGGATTCACTACGAAACCACCCGGCGCGAGGATCTCCTTCGCTCGAGGACAGTGCTGGAGATAATTTTCCATTCCATGCGCTCGCATTTCATGTGTGTGGACTTGCCGGAGTCGGACTCGTCGGACTCGTCGGAGGAAGAGATGGACATGGGGCTTTGGACGAACATCTCCGACATGCGCAGGAGGAATTTCGTCGGCCAGCCTCTGTACTGGCGGTTGTGGCGATTCGTCGAGAAGGCCAACGACGCAGTACACGCGAGGATTGGCGAGTACCCGGATGACATCGAAGCGGGATACGTCATCGGGTACGGGAAGTTAACTCGGGGGGGGAAGACGAGAAGAATTTATCGAAATTCTACGCGCGCGCGTGACGAAAATTACTCGAACGGGGTGTACGTCGGGAGCGATTTTGACTTTGCTGATGTTCTTGAATGCTTGGTCGAAACACTAGCGGATTACGCGAAATTCGTCGGGGGGAAAGCAGAACCTTCCGATCTGCTGAAGTTTAAGTGGGGACAACTCGAACATGGTGAGGCTGATGTTTATAGATTGAGTCACGGCCATGAGAGACCGAAACCCCCGAAGTACACTGCGGACGATTATATGCAATTTCTCATGGATAATAGTCACTTAACTATCGAAGAGATTGAAAGATACTCAAGGAACGGCTTGGTCAAACCGCATCACGGAGACGAGAATGATGAGAGCTAAGTTGATCGATTTCAGTCATCGGGGTCTGATGTTTCACTCTTCCTCTTGAACCAAAAGAAGATTATAAGAAGCACAATGAGAGCTACAAATAATAGTTTAAGAAATTTACTGAACATTTGTTTTCGATTACTTAGTGCTTCTTGTCGATTGAATGTGGTGTCGAAATCCATTTTAATTGTACATTAGATTAAAAATTTAGATACTTCTGCAGAACTACTGCAGAAACCTGATAATGTAATTTTCGCTTTTTTTCGCAGCCCAGAATAAAATTGGGGTTTTGCACTTTTTTCATTTTTCGATATCGATGCGATGTCTCTTCTTGTGAGTAGGGCGACGTGGAAAGCAGAAAAAAAAAATGGCGTTATAAAAAATGTCATCGAGAAAAAGGAGCAGGAGTCGAAGAAGAAGTCGGAAGGCAAGGCAGAGTAGTAGAAAATCAAGTAAAAAGTCGGAAAAAGCAGTTCCAAATAGTCTTCGAAGAGAAATCGCAGATCTGAGAAAAGAAATTGCGGAATTAGACATACCCCGTAAGAAAACTGGTAAATGGAAGGCTCTTGAAGTCATCGGAGACATGCTCGCGGCTTTCCAGAGAAATTACATAGAGCCCGGACGGAGAAAATAGTTGTTGGCTCAGGTGTGTCTTGCTTCTTTCTGCTGCTTGCGATGGTGAAGGGAGTTTTCGTGAAGAAGGAGAAGAAGCTGGCGACGACTATGGCCGAGTTAACTATTAACGACGTGCCGCAGACGTCAGAGGGGTGCGCAATAAAAAAATAAAAATAAAAATATATCGGTTCAGAAATGCAAAGACATCGATCACAAACACCTGAACCTTGTTATTTGATACTTACAGAAAGCGAAACAGCAGACGACAGTGAAACAGAAATTTGTAATACCCCTAGGATGTTAAGATGGATGCCTAGTGCAAGTAGACGGAGATACCGTCCAAGCAGAGGTCTTCGGAGCCGGACAAGTACACGCCCTACACGGCCTTCGTAGGAGCTCTTGAACTAGCGCTAACCGCACCGACACACAAGCAAATGCTGAAGGCTTGCAGACTTGCAGAATCTTTCAAACCTTCTTTGAGCAAGAAGGATATCAAGAACGCGAAGAAGGCAGCCAATCTTAAGGTCTTTGGTATGCACACTGTCAATATTCGTCAGCCAATCTTAAGCTAACCATAAAGTGGAACAACTTACTGTGTGTTTTTTTACTGATCCGAGATTACTGAATTTATGGAATAATGCGCCACGGAATAAAGCTGCTGTCGGCTACAAAGCAAATCGATTACGACTATCAACTTTACTGATTGCTTCATTTTGCGAGCTGCTCGAGAAAGAGTTGCCGGGCATGTCGAATTCGGAGACAAGAGATTTGTCGCCGATACCAAAGGTCGGGGACGACGCTGGGTACCTTCAGATTGACTAGATAGGATTAAAATATTTTTCTTTACGTAAGAAATGACAACTCTAACTAGCCAGCAAGAAAAACAATTAGCTGCAATATACGAAACATATTTAACAGGCAAAGAGAAGCACATTCATTCCAGAATGGCATCAGATGGTATCCAAGATTTAATATTTTCTGGTCTAGGTTGTTTCAGTTGTAAAAAAAGATTAGAAAAAATAAACTTCAATAAAATGGACGAAAACAGTAAATGGGATTATTTTTGGGCTATGATACACTGTAGTACTTGTAAAGATAAGACTGAAAAGGTAATTACTAGGTTCTTTGCACCCAAAAGTTATGCAAAATATACATATGCAAATGAATACGACGACGCTGTGAACAAAACACTTGGATTAATGGAACAGTCGATCGAACTTCTCAGAAAAGATTCTTCTTCCGGTCCAGTTTTTGTTGACCAAAGAAAAAGAAGAAGTAGATCCAGAAAAAGAAGGAGGAGATTGTAAATTACTGTGAGGTTACCGCGAGGCGACGGATGGAGTGCAGATGAAGTTGCATTTCGATTGGGGCTTCCCGGAGGCATTGAAACGAAGTACAACTACTGGAAGCGGGACAAGAGTGAGCCACCGGACTTGAAGTTGAGTGAAGATCAACGGTATTCCAAATACATCGCGAATTGTAGCTTGCTGTCGGTTACACAGAAGTTCTGGATCAAGAAGGTTCTTGCTTATCGTATAGACGAAGAAAGGCAGTTCAGAGGCGTGCGTCAGCTTCTCTGTGAGTTCTCTGGAAAACACCTCGTGTTTCAATCGAAACACATAGAACTGTACAATTTTCAGTTTAGTGAACATGTTGCAGCAGGCAAAGTTGATTTCGGCCTTTGGCCTCAGATTGAAGCTGAAGCTCGGGAACTTCTGAATATTCTGAAAGGAGCCAAGGACAAATGCGAAAATTTAGGAGCAGCAAAAAAACCAACTGAGCGTCTGATCTCCGAAGCGATAACGAAATTGACCAACAGTGTTTCGGCTCTTGAATTCAAACATCCAGATGACTTATGTAAAGTGAATCTGGAGATTGCTGCTCTGACAATGAATCCTGTTGTTCAGAAAGAGCAAGATCCTGATAACTGTGTTACTCAGTAACTTCTTTTCGAATGACTTAAGTTTCTTTTTTTCGTACTCTTTTCAAACGTACAGTTTTACTTACGGACAAAGAAATTTATCTTATGGATACACGACATAACGCGATTATATTTTTCTAATTTGAATAAAATGGGGAACATACTTGGGTTTGGGAAAAGCCAGAAGGAAAAGTACCAGGAAAAGTACGGAAAATGGAGGAGGAATAGAAGAGATTCGGCATATACTAGTAAATACAGATCAGGGAAAAACGACACTTCAACTGGGTCTTACCTCGGAAGAAGTGGAAGAACGGGGAAAAGTTACATGAAAGGTCGGCAACAACTGGGAGGATACCAAAAAGGAAGGGATCGCGCAGCGGCTCGTGCAGAACCGCTTGATGATTACGAACATGAAATGGCACTCTTTCAGGGTAGAAGAAGACGACGATCGCGATACCGAAAAAGATCAAGACAGAGATCAAGAAGATACAGACCTAGACGATCTCGATCGCGAAGACGATCACGTAGAAGATAGACTTTTAAGGGATTTATTTGCTCAGTGGATGGTTTCTGCAGCGCGGCCATGTCGAACCTCAAGCCGGATGTCACAGTCGTCCACGAAGATGGGATCTTCAAAGAAAAGAAGTGGCTCTGCGAAGCTCTGGACGCCTGGCAGCCTAACGCAAGTGAGATTCCCTTCTTGGATTCTCTGGCGTGCGGTGTCGATTTCCCGGGATGGAGTGAGCTTGCGCTTACTACTTCGCACGCGCAATTCAAAGCTCGGTGGCCGTTTATGAATCTACAGCAGCGACTTAAGGCCCTTGACTTTAACGAGGATGTTAGGGGTTTCGTATACGTCGAAATGTCCGCCTGCACACACGAAATGCACGAATTCTTTCCGTTCGCAACCGAGCTTCTGAGCGATTCTTTTTTATCAGATACATTAAGGTTCTCTGCTCGAATTCCTTCGAAGATCTTTGCTGCCAAAAGGCGGTACCCGAAATGCACGAATTCTTTTCGTTCACAACCGAGCTTCTGAGCGAGTCATTTTTCTCAGATATATTAAGGTTGCGAGGTTGAATGCACTCGAGAAGCAGGCGGAGGCACTCAAACGAGCATACAACGAGCACGAGTCTGCTTTGGCGAAGAAGATGGAGGAGACGACAGATACTGACTTCGTAGTGTCGCTGAGCAAGCTAGCTAGAGTTTTGCGAGCTGATTTCGAGAAGATGTCAAAGAAATACCACAAATTTGTCCAACTGTTGCGTGCTATCATGGGCGCGCAAGTATGTATGTATTCCTATCTTGTACTTGAGTGTACCGGTGAACTCGCAAAGTGTAATCGCAAGAAAAGGGATGACGCAAAAAAAAGTGCGGCTAATGAAATTCGCTACTTAGACAAAGCTTTCTATGACTGTTACGGTGAAACGCTGAAGCAAGCTGGCTGGAACATGGGAAGTAAAGAAAAAAGTTACGATATCAAGGACAATCTTAACGAGCTTGGTAATGCATTTGCTCGTTCACTTACAAAACTTCTCCGTCAAGCTGGTTGGAGTGAATCTGTGCAGATAATAGAGCAACGATTCAGCTGGCAATTTCAAAAAGAGTTCGAGTGTGGGGAGGAACGGCGGGTGGTGAGGGGAAAGAACGAATCTCACGTGTTTGATTCAGCAACAGGAGACGTCCAGAGAACAGAACAGAAGAAAATCAGCAATGAGACGGTCTACTTCGATCCAAACGATTGAAAACAAAAACTTACAGGACTTAAGGACTTAATGTGCATTTGTACTTTTCGACTTTTTCATGAACAGAGGAAATCGAATCTTTACGAGATGCGCTGCGGGTCCGTCAAGCTGAACACACATTCAAAAACACACGTCTGTACTGTACTGCAAATTTTCGACATTAAAAAGTCGTTTTGGTTCAGGTTTCGTGGCGCCAGCACTGCCTGCGATGAGCGCGAACCTTTTCTCTCTGCCATCGGGCACGATTGAGCCGACCGAGTCTACCATGGCTGCTAATGCCGAGGAGAAGCTTGGCACGGCAGTCGCGCCGCTGCCGTACAATCGCTCTGACATTGCTACTTTCACGGTGGAGTACGCCTTGGTTTTTTACTTGATGGGAAGGGAGGTCCTTGGTCTGTAGGTAGGCAGAAAAAACGCCCCCCCCTCCTCTTCGAAATGTAAGTTGTCCAAATTTACAGCCCAGGTACGAAGACCTGGTTGGTGAACAAGAGTATCCGATCGTTTCGCGGGAGTTCTTCGACAAGGTTGCTTTGTCTCCATTCAGTGGAAGCCAGATGCACCGATGCTGTTTCAACGATCCGTCGTGCAAGCCCCTGCATTACACAACGGTGCAGCAGCCTGGAGTGTGTCTCATCTGCCACAACGAGCGCACAGCGAAGGAGGGTACTGCTTGGCTGCGCCCATGTGGTCACGGTCCGTTTTGCCCGGACTGCCTCGAAACAGGACTGGGACTCGTTTCGACGGAAAGTTACTACATGTATCGCAGTGGTGCATTGCCACTTGCTTCGTACAGCTACATTCAACGTCTCCGCGATTCTCTTGACAGGCACAAGTCTTCTCTTGAGAGGCACAAGGCAAAGATCGAGCAGAAGGACAAGGATCTGACGCGTCAGAGAGAGATTATCCTGGCGAATGGACGGAAGGCGATCCGTGCATGGACGGAGAACGAGGAGCTTCAGCGGGAGAACAAACAGCTTAAGGAGTACGACGTCGTCGCGAGGAAGATTATCGGTGAACGAGACGACAAACTCCTGGAGCTCAAGGTTGAGATCGCAGAACGCAAGGAGAAGAACGAGCAGGCTGAGTTGGAGATCGCGGAGCTCATGAAGCACAAGAGCACTCTGGAGAAAGCGCTCGAAGACGTGAAGAACAAGCTTGAGGTCTCGCGATCGGCATCACACGTTCTCGAACGCGGACAGAAACGCAGGTGCGAGGAGTACGCACACGAGACGTCGGTGCTGAAGCACATGCTGGCCGAGGAGAAGTGCAAGTACGCCAAGTTGACGAAGAAGATTGAGGACGCGATCAGCAACCCTGTGCGCGTGCCAGGCGCTCTTGAGCCCGAGCCGTTCTTCCCCGTGTACCACGACGACTACGCTCTGACCAACGCCGCAGCTGACCGTGATGCGTACCCAGCGAGTGGAGCGAACTGCGCACTTGGTGATGCGTTCGTTTACCGCGGCAACGAAGTCGATAAGAATTAGACTTCGTACTTAAGGAAAATTTCATTTTTCAGACTTAAGGACATTTTCATTTATCGGTCTGCAGTAGCCTAGGAGGTGATCCGCAAGTCAATGTCTAATTGGCGGAGTTTTGTTGTTTACTCAGACGAATTTACGTTCCAGATTTGCACAGAAGTTCAGCAAAAGAAGCTGTTGAAAACTGGAATACCACGACTTAATTCGAGAACTTAGTTTTTCAGTGAACCAAGAAGCTTTACATGTCAACATGTAGGCACGATTTTTTGGTTTCACACTTTTTGTTTTTCTTCGATACAACGACTTACGGATTTTGGTACCGCGCGCAGCGTTTGCTAGTTGGTTGGCTGGTTTGACGAAAATTTTGTCAGGTTGCACTGAGATTCTATTGTTGATTTGAAAGTTTCGAACATGTTTTCATTTGCATACACTGCTAATATTTCTGTGTCATAATAGAGATTGAATATTTCTTTGTTTTCAATTGTTTCGAGAAGTTTGCACGGTTGCACGAGTCCGAGATCCGACTCTTCCACCACAGCACCCATTAGTCGCTCGGGGGAAAGCGGTAAGAGAAACCTGATGAGCAAACGGAGCATTTTACTGAAAAAGAAAAAAAAAAAGCGGTGGCTCAGGATTGGCGAAGCAGCACTGCGCAAAAGAATGTTCGCGGACCTGAAGGACCAGTCCGAGATTGAGTCACCTGCTTGCGCAGCTTTAGAACTTGATAACAAAAATCTCGGTCAATCAAAAATGGGATACCAAATGTTTGACCAGTTCACTTATCTACATTTCGCTTCAGGAATCGTAGCGTATTTCTGGGGGGTTTCGTTACGTTTATGGTTTCTCGTACATACTTTTTTCGAAATCATAGAAAACACAAACGTTGGTATGAAACTCATCAATCAATACGTAAAAATTTGGCCAGGGGAAGGAAAACCAGAAGCAGACTCTGCAGGTAATATGATCGGTGATACTATTAGTGCTACGTTAGGGTGGGCATCGGCATATTTTTTGGATAGGTTGGGTTACGAAAGGGGGTGGTACGGTTTACACATTACAGGTTGACGGTAATGACGAAGGGGGAGACGTTGTCTTTCCCACCGGGGGTCATCGCGACGAAGTTTATCTGCAAGCCGTACGCGATTACGGGGGATGTCAAGGAGGCTTACTTGAAGCACCACTACGAGACCTACCCCACGGATATCTCTTTCGTCTACAAGCCGAACAGGAACCCCGGTGAAGGACCAATGGATGTCTTCAATCACCTCCGAATCGTGGATGTCTGGAACGCGTCGCGCGCCTTTGCCACTGACCACGTGGACTACATGACCGAGGATGTCCACGCCGTCTTGACTGACGGGTACGTTTTTTGTTTTTTTTCGTACGCACTTAGAATGAACATTGTCTTTTTTTTTCTAGTAGTAGTTGGAATAGTAATTTTAATTTTAAATTTATCTCAAGACGAAGCTTCATCTGCGATACAAACGTATTTAAACAATCATTACGATACACACGTAAATATAGAAGGTCTTACTATTGGTTTGGTAGGATCAAACCCAAGTCATGAAAAAAATTTTTTGAGATCGATTGAAATATTTGAAGAATTGATACCCGATTTACCACAAGTTGTAAAAAATGCATTTCCATATTTTGTGTACACGTGTGGACAGACTGAAAAAAAACCGAACGGGGAGTTAGAAAGAAAGCTTCAGAGGGATTTTGGCGTTTACTCAATGTGGTGTTTTGGAAACAGATGGAAAGATGTAAAAAGTATTGAGGTTACAGATTCCGAAATAGCCACATTTACACACTCTTTGTGGAGACCTCAATCCTCCCATGCTTCCTGGGAGGAACCTTTTCACACGATTACAGAAGCATTTCATAAATCTGGTCAAATGAGTATAAGTGAGGATTCGTTCATTGGGAGAAAATTACAAGAGGATATCCACAACGGGACCTACGACATAGAAGAACAGAGAAGAATTCAAGCAGAAAGACAGGAGAACAATTTAGGAAGAGAATTGACAGCACGAGAGTACGAAAGAGTATACGATTTTCAAACAGCTGTAAATGAATACGTATATCAGATATGGTGTGTAGTTCAAGCTGGTAAAATTGAACAATTAAATGAGTTAAGGCAAGCCGTGTACGAACACATGTCTGATATGAAAGTCCCAGTTCATAAAATTACACTCTAATGAGGTTAAGCTTGAAGGGGCGGCGGTCGTGCATGATTTGGGCGACCCAAGAAGTTCCAGAAGTCCTTGGTGAGCCTCTCCCGCTGGACATGGAGGCGATCATGCAGGCATACGAGGACGAGAAGGCGAAGCTGGAAAAGGAGGACTTGAAGACTGCGGAGAACGAAGTGGCGAAGATGATGGAGACGGCGGACGAGGCGAAGAAGGACGTGCTCGGGAATCCGCTTATGCCGGGCCAGGTGGATCTCATCGCGCTGCACAATTCACAGTTTCAAAATAAAAAACCGAATGCGAAGGTTTCGAAGACGTCGACGAAGAAGACCACGACGAAGAAGGTCACGATGATTCCGGCGAAGAAGTCTCCAAAGGCTTCGATGAAGAAGGTCACGACTAAGAAGGCGCCCAAGAACACGAAGAAGGTCACGACGAAGAAGACTGTCAAGAAGGCCGCGACGAAGAAAGTGCAGAAGAGGATCTGGGTCGGCGGCAAGAACCAACGTCGACCGAAATGGGCGGAGGCGATGGGTGACGATTGGGAACCGTGCAAATCTGAGTTCAATTTTTTCAAGAAGTTGTGCATGTGAGCGAGGCATCTGCGAGACTTAGGGACTTATGAATATTTTCAAGGCGAACGAGATTACTTACTGTTTCGAACACGCACGCGCCACCGCAGATTTTTTGTGTCCAATTTTTTTTTCGTTCACCAGAAAATCTGATGTCTTTCACATTTGGCGACGGCGTGAATGTCTTGCACACAATTATTGTTTCACTGGGTTTTGAAATTACGGAAATCTTTGCACTTGATGGAAGTCTTCTCACTCTGTTCATACTCATTGAAAATGGTTGGATCATTTGCGTGTAGGCTAAGGGTTGTTTGTGCTTGCCTGCGATGACGATCGACGAAGCAATTCGGCGCACGGTTTCTGACTTCGCTCGAGAGGAAATGGAACGGGAGGTCCGGGATTCTTACAGGCGGTACACGAAATGCACGATTTTTTTTCGTTCACAACCGAGCTTCTGAGCGAGTCTTTTTTCTCAGATATATTAAGGTTCGCTGCTCGGATGCCTCCGCATAGGCCACGGACTTCGCGATGAACTACGGGGTCAATCGACCGACTCCTCCGCAACCTCTTCTCTACGCCGATGAAGCAGAGAGACGCGATCGTCAGCGGAGGCGTCGGATCGTCAATCGACCTATTAGGCGAACTCCGAACAATGCCGAAGCAGAGACAGAATATCGGTACACGACTCCACCGAGACGGGTGCCTGAGCAGCCTGAGCGTTACTTGCAGCAACTTTTGCAGAGACAGAATGCCGTGCCATACGACGTACAGCTGCAATTCGATGCATTTCGTCAGGGGAATCTTCCACCGCTTGAGCTTTTCCATCTTGAGCTTTTCCCTGCACCGGAGCTCCCGTTTCCTCCGTTTACTCCGTTTACTCCGTCGATGCACAGTGATGCTTCTTGCAGTACGGTCGAATCTGAAAACATCTTCGCGTCTCCCTGGTGGAATTACTATCAGGGAGATGAGCTTATTCCGCAGTGGAGTCACCACAACACACCGGAAGTGCAGGTGTACTATTAAGGACTTAATCTGAACTTATTGTTATTTTTTTTCGATGAAAGGATTACTTACTGTTTGCACGAACGCGAGCTACTAGGATTTTCATTTCATATACTGGAAATTCTGGAAGTACGGATCTCTTTTAAAAGCGCTTCTCTGCACAGATCTCGATACGTCTTCTTTAGGACAGAAAGGAAAGTACAAATGCTCGATTGAACGTGCAGCGAACACCAACAAAAACACGATTAAGCTACTCATAAATAAGACTTGCTTATGATGGACGATCATGTGCATGAACTGAGAGAACATACCGAGTGCTGCAGCTCCACCTGGTGGTTTGATTTGTTCCGGTGACGCAAACGGTGACAAGATGACAGCCAGAAATACGTTTAGAAAAACACCGACAAAAGCAGTTTTAGCAACTACATGAGGAATTTTCATTTTCAGATTATAGAATTTTTGTTTGGACACGTGCTGCTGGCTCTAGTTTACTTGAGCGACCTGGTTTGGTTTACTCGCGCGCGCTGCAGCAACTGCGCAACATTATGAGCGACTCTCGCAACATTACGGGTAACTTAGACATTATGGACATTGACGACGAGAATAACTTCCCGGAGTTGACCCAAGAATCTGTCCGCTACTTTGACCTACGCTGTCTTTTCTTTTTCGTTTTCTGTTTGCTTTTCTGTTTGCTTTTCTTTTTACTCTTTTTTTTGTCTTTTTTTTGTGATGGAAAAAGCTTATTAATCAATTTTTTACTTACTAAATACCAAGGGTCCCCGTATCCTGGTCCGTCACCAGTGGAAACATAGCCGTTTTCGTGGCGTTCATCAGGGTCAACATCTAAAGAAAAATAATCAATGTATGTCTCACGAACATCATCGTCACTTAAGTCCATGGCTGTAATCTCGTCCCATTCTTGTGGTTCAATTACGAACAAGGTGTCCTTTTTGTCCAGTGCACGTTCGAATATTTTGAAGGATAATCTGAATTCACTAGCTTTATTTCCATCCTTTTCTTCAAAGAAAAGACTTTCATTTCCGCTGTCTTCCCCGTACAACTTTTGAAATTTATCAATTACTTCCTCTGGCGTTTGTTTGAAAGGCCATTTGAAATCAGATGCATTTGAACTATTAATTAATTCGGTGTCCCCAGATGCGTTTGAACTATTAATTAATTCGGTGACCCCAGATGTTTCTGCGTTCTTACCTGTGCTCTTGGCAGCAGCTCCACCCATTTTTAATGTCTAAGATAAAAAATCAAATGTAGGTCAAGAACGCGAAGTCGAAGCCGGTGACGAGTTCGTTCAAGATGCGAGCCCCGTTGCAGCCGGGGCGTGCCGCCGACGCGGTCGCGACCGCGGGCAAAGTTAATGCAAGCAAAACCAACGTCCGCTTTTGAACGCTGAGTTATTTTTTACGGGATTGTGATTTGGATTTTCGTTTTGAGTAATATTGATCGTCCATTCTTGCATCAGATGAACCAAAAAACACAGCCTTCAAATTAGATAAATTTCGTTTAACGTTATAATCATATTCTGTCTTATAAGGAATCACATGGAATTGTGATTTTTCTCCAGTAAAATACATGAGATCTTCAGAAGCTTCGTCAATTTTCTGACTTAATTCTTTAACTTTTTTCTGATTTTTTATCAAAAATTTCTGAATAAATTTTGCAAGTCTCAACATTTGATTCAAAAGAATTTTGTTCTCTTTTTGGACTATGTGTTTATAGACGTCAATTCTATCGACATTTGGATTAAGCAAACGTAAAATTGAATACATTGTTTGAATGGTGACACACAGCCCAGAATATGCATCCATTTTTCCAACATACGCTTTACTTGCCCAAGCCGGCATTCTGTTTTTCTGTATATGAATGTCCGTCTCTCGTAAAAGTTTCCGGGGAGAAACATACGTGAAATCACCTAAACCGACTTTTTCTGTAAAAAAATCCATAAACGTGTCGGCTACCTCATCCAAGTTTACCTTACTACTGTAAAAAATGCCAGGGTCAATAGTTTGCATACCGAGTTCGCCGTAAGGTTCGTGTCTCTCTATTTCTCTTTTATTCAAATCGATTATAATAGAATTAGCGTGGCCAAATCCTGGTGATAATGCTAAATTAAGCATTATCCAGATAAAACGTATATTTTTTTTCCTACAATTGCTGATGGTCTTTTTCATTAAATTTACGTCAAACACACAATCAATGACATTAAACGGCCACGAAGCAGACCACACGTTTAAAACTATTAGGGTTTTCAATGAGTAGCTCATTCTCCCTCCCCTGTCGATCATGAGAGAGTGACTAGGTATACAAACATGAGAAAATCTGGGATCATTCTTAGTCAAGAAAGTCATAAAATAATAAGGGTTATCCCAGGCATACAGGTTGTAGTTGATTCCGCTTTCTGATGGATTCTTTTCCATTTCTTCGTCATCCAAAAACTCGTCTATGGTATAAGAGAGTTTCACCATTTGTAATAACATACGATTTTTTACAATACACGTTATTACAACGCAACAGGCCTGGGACAAGAAGAAGGAGGAGCAGTCGGAGAAGGATTTCGAGAAGGTGGTCCTGGAGGTGATGCAAAAGTCAATGGAGGAGGATGAGAATACACCCGACATGATGAGGGCTAAAGAGGAATCGATCGCGGCCAACCGCGAGAGGGAGCAAGAGTTTGAGAAGGACATCAACGAAGGCATTGCGGCTTCGCTGGCGGAGGCGGAGGATAGCCGCGAGATTGGTCCGAACGACTCCGTTTCGCAGACGGACGGTACAGTCGATGCAGCAGGGAAAGACGCCAAGAATGAGGAGGAAAAAGACGAAGAGATGGACTGGGAACCCCAGAGTCTCCACACGCCAGATGAGTTCGTTTACGGAACCCATCCGAACGTCCCAAGTCCCGATCGGCTTAAAGAGAAGTTGGACAGGGAATTTGGATTCCCCAAGATTGATTTGGTAGATGCGGACAAAGGGGCGAAAGTAAGTGCAAGAGCGGAAAAACAGCGTGTAATTCGCATATCCAAGGCCAAAGGATTGACTTTGACTTCTAACGAGTGCTTTGAGATCGTGCACATGATGTACATGATCAGGAGGAATAAGGAATTCCCACCGCGTCCGAGTGACTTTGAGAACTTCAAACAGGAAGAAGATTACTCCTGGGGCGATGAACGTCCACTACTGTCTGGCGCACTACTTGTCAAAGCTGAGGAAGTCGAGACATTCATTAAGGAATTGTACGTCGAATTCCGAGATGAGGAAGGGCCGGAACAGTGGGACAAGTGGGCGAGGCAGGATGCAACACAGGTTGCGAAAGGACAAGGGGATCTTCATGATGCGTGTCTGGATGAGGTCATTGTGCTGGTTGATAAGATAGGGAATACACAGTACGACGTGTCGGGGCAGGTGAATCCAACTTATGTCAAGCTTTGCATGGAGGCGGCGCAGAGAAACTTCGACATCGCGAACGCATGGCCAATCGGTACAACGACGTCGAAGATGATTTCAGAGATCGAAGGAGGTTTGAATAAGTGGAAGGGCGGAAACGGGTTCGTAGAGGGTCACCCCGTGCCGTGGACTGCGCATCTGGTAGAAGCGATACCTCTGAAAGATGCTGCGATGTTTCACGTAGACGGCGACAACACTGCTCCCACTCTTCTTCTGCACGATATCAAAACGGTGAACTCAATCGAGTTGTTCTTGCGGACGGGGCAGCAGCAGTACATCGAAGGACTGTTGGCTGCAGGTCAATCTAGTTCTAAGCCGTCGTTTAAATTCATCGATACTTCGTGATTGTTTCTTTGAATCAATCTGCAACATATATTTATTATAGGATGAGCAATTGTTAGTAAGAATTCAACATTGTCAACGTGTTTTCCCATTTTATTTGTGTTGATTTCCATTTGTTCTAATTTCATTTCTATTTTGTTTAGTCTACTAATGATCAATTCGGAGTCCATCTTTCAAATATATAGATATAAATTAACCAGGTACTTCGACGTCGCAAGTGGAGAAGATCAAGAATATCTGGCTCTCGACGCTGCAGACTTACCTAGACAGGTTGCTTAAAAGGGGCTATGAGAACACAAGTCTCAGGAAGAGGTTCAACGAAGTCAAGGAGGAAAAGAACGTCACGGAAAAGCAGAGGGTGGAAGCAGACACGAAATGGAGAAAGCTGTTGCACGAGAAGCAGGACATTCTCAGGAAGAATGATCTCGCAAAGGAACAGCTCGCCGAAGCCAGCAGGAAGATCAGAGAAATGAAAAAGGATAACGAAAATCTCCAGGGAACGCTGCAACAAGAACGGGATATGTCTTTGGATGCGCAACAAGCAATTTCACGCTCGCTGCTTCTTGAAAAGAAGTACCAGAAAGATATTGATAAGCTGGAAGGCGATGTCAAGAAGTTGAAGGAGATGTTGAAGACAAGGGACGAGAAAATCACAGAACTGAACGAGGCGCATAAGGGGAAAAGGCCGAAGTTCGAAGGCGATGACGTGGACAACGTGGACGACGGTGCGTCATATAAGTCGGATATTAGCCGCGAAGGCACTGATATGCCTTGGTCTAGCGAAGAGATGCAGACACATCTCAATCACAGAACTTGGTCACACAATGCGGAACTCAAAGAACAGCTGTTTGACCTGCAAAGAGAACTCGACTGGGAAAGGAAGGAACTGGCGAAGGAAAGGGAGAAAGTGGAGTTTGAAAGGCAAATGCACTTGGTGCAAAAAGAGAAGGTATTCATTGATGGATTCGAGGCGGGCAGGAACGAGATTCGTCGTTCGAAACTCAATATGCTGGTTGACTCAGTTGAGACGTCACAGAACGTATACAGAGAAAAGTTGCAGCTCCTCTTAGAAGGGGATAATGCGGCGAAAGAGAAGGGATTGTCGTTGGATCGTCTTGCGGCAGAAGCACCGGAGGTCGCGGTTCAGTCTGAGCAAAGCAGCGAGGTGGTTAATCCATTCGACCAAGACGAGTTACGAGTTCAACAGAAGTATCCAGTACTGCCCTTTCATTTCCCTTGGCCGTGTGGGCAGCCCCAACAGCCGCTTACTACGCATGGCTACTGGCTGCACGGTTCTGCTTACGGGCAAGTAACCAGCGCATTCGATCTGTTCGAAGGGTCGCAACACTTTTACGCCCCACAAGCTGAAACTGTGTACGAGGAAACTCAAAACGCGGACAACGTGGACGGACAGATCGACCCTCCACCGGAGCGTCAGCTGACTGATGTTGAAGAAGCCGAGAAGTACTGGAAAGCTGAGGGAGCCGACATCAGTGGCAAGAAATGGCAAGATGGCAGGGAGGCGTGGGGTGCCGAACCGCAACCGGGTTGCGTATGCGACCCGCCAAGGGATGCCTACATCATGGGTAATTGGATCGCAGACGAGCCGCACTGGCCACCGGCTGTACCGCTTGACGAAGCATTCGCCCGCCGCGTCGAAGATAGTCAGTACGACGCAGTACGAGTCAGTACGAGTCACGAGTCAGACGAAAACGCGTTGGATGAAGAAAGGGCAGTCGCGTCGTTGAACCAGATGGACGAAACGGAGCGAAAAAAGGCGATCACGCTTAAAGCCGAATATGAAAAAGGGAGGCGATTCCTCAGAACCAACCACGAACACGCTAATGGTCCTGGATGGAAGGAATTTGAAGACGTCAAGAAGAGCATCCTGAAAGGCACGTATCAGACGGTGCAGGGCGAAGCGGTTATCTGTAGCGTTGATAATGTGTACGTGAACGGCGTTTACGAGAACAAGAAAGGATGCGAGAGACTTCCGCCATCTGTCTTAGGCTGTGACAAGAGAACGTGGACGCTGAATCGAGTTCACAAAGTCGTGAGAGAGGACGGGACGACGGGTTTCGAATATGTCGATTTGTCCGAGGCTAAGAATAAGTTCATTGCCCTTCCCGATGTATCCTTTAGGGGTTCCATCGACCAAAATGAAGAGGAGGAACTGGGCCCTGCGGTCTACGCGTCTGACCCTTTCGATGAGAAGGAGATCGGGACTATTTGCGTAGCCTGGGTAATGGACAACGAGAAACCATTTCGCTGGGACCCGAAAATGAATATGGAGCGAGCGAACAACAAAGTCGTACTCCAAATCTGGCCACTGATTTGGATGTCCGAGGAGAAAGCGAGGCAGGGGTACGCGGTTCGGTCAGAGAGCGACAAGAAACAGTGGCAGAAGGACCAGGCGTGGGGGAAGCAACACGGCTGGTACAGGCACGAGACGCGGTTCAGCAGCGGGAATGATCATCATTCGTACTACGGTGATGTCCACGTTCACGTTTACCAGAAGTGAGCTCAGAAGGTTTTGCCCTTAGATTAAACTAAATCTTAACTAACTGGTGTTCAAATCAAAATATAAATTTTGTGATTGATTACTCTGTACTAAAGAAAAAAGTGCTTAGGCATGGGACAAGAGCAACGACTTGGCATAACTTAGGGACTTAAGCGCAACCTGCTGCGAGCTTTACTCAGCTTTTCGAATGATTTTTTTCTTTTCTGTGTACAGAGAATCTGTTCTTTGTTTCCAAAGTTGTTTTCTACTTTTGGGAAAGCCGAGAGTGAAGATGACTTTCGTTTGGAGCAACGGGCACCGGACTTGCACTTAAGGAAGTTTTACGTTATTTTCAAACTTATGTTTTCCATGGACGGAGACAACAAGTACGGGAACTTCGAATACCCGGGCGGGTGGAAACTTTGCACAATTTCTTGATTTTTTTTCGCAGGAAACGTAAATGAAAGAGATATCTCGATGTCCAAAAAAAACTCACGTCGAAAAACTCGCTATTGCGCTGGGTGCTCCTCTTTCTGAGTTTCGTTACGCAGGTGGCAGAGAGAATGAGCACTGGAGTTACTTCAATATTGGACCCGCAAAGGGCCGAGAGATACCAGAAAAAGAAAGGTATTGCAAATGTGGACACTGGATTAAGGAAAATTGTTTTGTCATTCATGATTTCACTAAACGCCTTCACGTGGTGGGCAATTGTTGCATCAAAAAGTGGATTAGTAAATCTTACAGAACATGTGAAATATGCGATTCAAGACATAAAAATCGTTTTCAGAACAGGTGCAACAAACACTCGATGAAAGGTAAAACTCTGTGTCACAACATAACAGACTTTTTTTCATCGAGGTTCGAGTGATTTGCGTGCTTTGCGTTGCTGCTGCGATGGCTTTGCCGAAGTTCATCTCGCGCCTCCCGGAGAATATCGCTTTCTTCAACAAGCACACGCAGTGTGGCGAGGCGCTTCTGTGTGGGCCTCTCTCTACAGATTTAGTCGCTCAAGGTCCAAAATTTGAAAGTAGTCGAATAATTCTGTGTCAAGAGTGTGTTTTTTTTGTTCGTCGCTTTGCTTCAGGAATTCTGAGTCGATCATAGTTTCAGAATAAAAATCCATTAAGAAATCTTCGATTTTTTCGGAGCGGGTTTCTTCAAAAAAACGATTATTTTCACACAAGGGACAGTCTCCAAAAGATTCCAAGCCTTCACAGCATATACATTTGATTCTAATCGTATACGTCATTTTATTTACACAGAAAAAAAAAAAGAAAAAAGGTGTTACGGCCTTCCAGCCAACGTACCATCTTACCGGTGACATGAACGCGGACAAGATGACTAGGGATGGTATGTACTCGGTCCAAATGCACGAGAAGCTGAGGACGATCGGTTCATTCGCACTTCACAAGGAAGTAGACGGCAAGATTTGCGCGTTTGTTGGTAGATTCCACCAGTTCCGGGCGATCTTGCAATTCCTCGAGCCGGTTCTCACTCAAGAAGATGAAGACGAGTTCTACTTCTTCGGCTGTGAGGTGACGCCCGGTGAGCCCTGGAAAGATGACTGGCTGTACGAGGTTGCGCATCGTCTTCACAGTCTTCTCGACGCCGAGACCGAAACGGTGGTATCCGATGTCGTTCGGACTCTCCTGATCGACTTCAAATACATCATCATCTACAAAGCTCGGACGACGTTGGACTACCTGGATATCTTTCCCGAACGAACGCGCGAAAAGACGAAGGTGACGATGTTGGCCTACATCGATTGGTTCGAGAACATGCCTGATCCACCTGTGAGCAAGGCGATCGCGGAGAAGAACCACGGGAATCCTACCATTACGTACTTGATGCAGCAGGTGCGAGATCTACAGGAAAAATACGATAAGGTCAAGAAGGATGTGAACGATCAGATCAGCGTCGAAGAACTCGCGAATCACATTAAGCCTCAGGTCGTACGGGCGGTTCTTACGACCGGCGAAGTTGGCACGCAGATTGCTGTGTTCAAGCAACGGGTAATTACGGCCGAAGCGGATCTAAACGAATCTGTTAAGAAATGGAAGGATTCCGGTGACAATCTCAAGAGGACCGTGGATGAAGTTACGGGGATGAAGGACAAGGTGTGCGCTCACATAACGACCGTCGAGACCACGATGAAGTCCTTGAACACGGAACTAGAGACCTTCAAGAAAAGCCAGGAATACGTGCAGCAAGAGGAGGGGAAGCGCCGAAAGCTGAGAGATGGAGTAATGCAACTTGTCCAGGAATTCACGAAATAGGTAGAGAATGACTGGATTTGGAGACTTGTTTCTTTCTCGGTCTCTTTTGGGGTTGTAATATTAATATTTGCCTACAGACGGGGCACGTTTGATAGGAGTTCACGAAAAGTTGCTCCAAACAGGAAAAACAAACTCCGTGTTGGCACAAGAATTTTTCGATCTTTTTTCTTTTCAGGCATACTGGACAATCCACAGTCATTTTTTCACGAAGGGCAGAAAATAATAAATAAAAAAAAATACAAAATATACTTAGGGTGACTTACGGTTTCTGACGACGGAGACTCACAATGCTTGCGAATACGCAGCGCGCCGCGAGCCATTCTTTCTTGCATCTGTTCAACTTTTTTCCGTCTTTGAAGGAAAAAACAGCCAGTACAAAGAAACGGCAATTGGGATTAATAGGATAAGCGTTAATAATATATTCACAAGGTATCTTGTGAATACTGGGCGTTCTCGGAAAAAATCTGCAAATGAATTGAAGCCTGTCGATATTTTGGACTGAATTCCCATTTAGTCATCTGTCTAGTTTTTTTTAAGGCTCTAGCGGAATGGCGCCGAAATTGCGAATGGTCGCAGTGTTGCAGGAGACCGACTTGGACGTCGATTGGTTATGGGAGGGCGCGGATATGGTCGTCAAGGTGAAGAAAAACGGCGACGGGACACAAGCGGATCCGAAACACTACCGAACGAAGAAGTTGGTCAAAGTACATAGGGGTAATTTTGTAACGATTAGTTTTAGGCCATACCCAAACGATCCTCGAATTACGAAACGTTAATTCCAGTCGCGGATATTAAAAACTTAGGTTGTCAATTCGTTCGACGCGGGAAACGGTCAAGACAAGACGGTGGAGGAGCACGAGTTGGAAAAACTGTAA
>MDTG01058763.1_pt1 | contig 20302 bp, 20 predicted proteins | sample 811421 | NCBI WGS metagenome assembly MDTG01 (sample SAMN05326645, study PRJNA326480) | marine metagenome | isolation source: seawater | place: Pacific Ocean: South East | collected 2011
GCATCAGTTGCATGTATTTTTCCTCGAGTTAATCTCCAAATTAAAAAGCTATCAATAGTTCCAAACAATAATTGTTTTTTGCTCATTAATTGCCTTGCTTTTGGTACATTATCCAAAATCCATTTAATTTTAGTTCCAGAAAAATAAGAGTCGATTAGTAGACCGGTCTTATTAAATATCATCGTGTCCTTATTTTGCTTCCTTAGTTTTTTACAAAATTCTTCTTGTCTTCTATCCTGCCATACGATTGCTTTATAAACAGGTTTGCCTGTTTTTTTATCCCATAAAACTGTTGTCTCTCTTTGATTGGTAATTCCTATACTTAAGATTTTACCTTTAAGTTTTTTAGCTTTTTTAATCACATCTTTAAGAGTTTTAATTGTTGTTCTCCAGATTTCATCAGGGTTATGCTCTACCCAGCCGCTTTTAGGAAAATATTGTGTAAATTCTTTTTGGGATGAAAAAACTGGCTTACCTTTTAAATCAAATAAAATTGATCTATTTGATGTTGTACCGGCATCAATAGATATGATAAACTTTTTCATCTAAAAGCTTCCCAGTTTAACTCAAGTTTTTTATCCTCTACAATAGCATTAATCATACCAAGCATTAAAGGTAATTTTTTTTCATCAAAATCTTCATTTACTTTTTTTGAAATTTCTTTTGCTAGATCAGCGCCCTCAACCGTAACTTTTTCCATTTTTGTTTTTTTTGCCTGTGAAAAAGTTAGACCTTCACCAATATAAGCTCCCATTTTTGCATTTCTCCCTCCGCCTGAGCTTACATATAAATCACCCAGACCAGCTAATCCCTTTACTGTCTCTTTTTTTCCATTTAAATGCTCAACGAAGATTTCCATCTCGTAAATTGACTGTTTAATCAATGCTGAAGCAGTGTTTAAATAATTTTTTTCTCTAACTTCTTCTGAAATATTTCTACTACACAACCCTTTTGCTGCGCCTACAGCCATTGAAAAAATATTTTTTATTGCAGCAGATACCTCTACACCGTTTAAATCATCTGAATAAGAAGTATGATAGTAATTTGTATTAAGCATATCTGCAATTTTTTTTGCAATTTGAATATTTTTATTAGCTATTACTACACTACTATGAACTCTGTTCGCTAAGCCAGCTGCAAGGCAAGGACCACCTACAGCTGAAATATTTACTTTTGAAATTCCTTTTTCACTTAATAATCTCTCAAGTTTATCTACTAACAATTCATATTTATTATTGTGAATGCTCAAACCTTTGGTAAGCATTAATAAATTTGGAATTTGCTTATCTTTATAAGTTCTACTTAATTGATCTGCCACCCATTCTATTCCTTTAGAGCTTATCCCAAGTACTATTAATTCTACATTTGATTTTATTATTTCGTTAAATTTATCAAATTTAAAAACTTTAATTTCTTTAGGTAATTTAGTTTTTAATCCTGAATGAAAATATTTATTTGCTTTTAGGTTTTCGATAAAATCATTCTCCAAATGTGTGCCCACAATGTTAATGTCATGATTATTATCTAGACAAGGTAATGCAAAAGCAGAGCCCATCGCACCAGCACCAATTATTAAAATTTTTGACATTTAGTCCCTAAATAATATTTTTTTGAAAATTAAAAAAACAGATATTAGCTCAATTTTTCCAATAATCATAAAGATAATTAAACTTAATTTTGAAGATGTTAATAGATTTGAAAAATTTATATTTTGCAAATTATACATTTCAGAATTTACCGTGTTAGTTAGGGCTAATATAGAAAGTTTAAATGATTTTTCAAAACCTATGTTGTCAAAAACTAAAAAACTAGACAAAATAAATAGACTGATAAAAAAAGAAATAAAGATTAAGAAAGATATTCTAATATTTTCATCAGTAATCTTTTTTTCTGAACTAAAAATTGATTTATTAATTACACTATTTGGGCTAATTAATTTAATTATTTCTGCTGAAGTAATTTTTAAAAGAATATATAATCTGCTTAACTTTATTCCTGACGTATTTGATATAAGTGAACCACCAATAATTGTAATAAATAAAAAATACAAACTTAAATTATTAGTACTATTCAATAGTGTTAATCCAGAATTTGAGAGGCTGCTTAAAACACTAATGATTACATTTAAACCATCAAAACTGTTAAAATAAATTAATAGAATTAAAATAGAAGATAGTCCTAATAAATAAAAATCTTCTTTATGATCATTAATTAATTTTTTTTTACTAAAAATATTAAATATAAAATAAAAATTAAGCATAGATAAACTTAATAAAAATATTAAAATTATTTTTTGAAAATGAGTTAAAATTATCTCACTTAAGTTATCGGAAGGTAAAAAACCGCCTCCTGAGACTAAAGTCATTGTTAAATTTAATGAATTGAAAAGTCTTACTCCTGTAATATTTAACAATGTTAAAAATATAAAACTTAAAACACAATAAAAAATAAATATTTTTAAAATATTATCCTTTATATTTTCTTTTGATTTAAAATTACTCTCACCAGAGAAAGTTAAACTAGTCATTTTAAAGTTTAAGGTTTTGTTTGAAAATAATAAAATTAAAAAAAATAAGAAATATAAACCACCTATCCATTGAGTCGATGACCTCCAAAGTATTAAAGTTGGATCTAAATATTTAATATTTTGAAAAACAGAAAAACCTGTTCCAGTAAGACCTGAAACAGATTCAAAAAACGCACTTATAAAATTTACTTGAAAGTTGCCTAAATAGAAAGGAATCGAAGTTAATAATGCTACAACTAGATAAACAAATATAATTAAAATTAATTGTTCAATAAAATTTATATTCTTAGTAGATTTTTTACCAAAAAAATAAAGTAATAAGCCTAAAAAAAGCGATGAAATTAAAGTTATAAAATAAGATTCTATACTTAAAAAATAATCAAAATACGAAGAGTACAAAATATTTATAAAAGATAATAAAGTTATAGGAAAACAAAATAAACCTAGGAAGTAACTTATACTCTTGAAGTTCATGAAATTTTAAATAGATCCTACGCTGAAAATATCCTCTACTGCCTTAAGTTGTTCTCTTTTAGCTAAAAAAACAACTAAGTCATCTTTTTCAAATATAAAGTTGGATCTAGGTATTATTACTTTATCTTTTCTCACAATCGCTCCAATTCTTATATCTTCAGGTAGATTTGAATCTCTAATTTTTTTATTAAGTAACTCAGATTTGTCCAAAATTTTTGCTTCAATAAACTCGTATTGACCATCTAAAACTGAATATACTGTTCCGATAGTACCCCGATGAACATGTTCCATAATTCTAGAGACTGTTGTCATTCTTGGATCTACCAAGTCATCAATATTAAGAGAATCTTGAAGTAAATTGTAGTTAGACTTATTGACTATTGCAATTGTTCTTTTTTTTAAACCTGTTTTCTCAGCTAAAACACAAGCCATCATATTATTTTCATCGTCATTAGTTAAGGCCAAAACAGTTTCCGATCCCTCTAAATTTGCTTCTTTCAAAATATCCTCATCAAGCGCATCACCATTAATTACAATTGAGGATGAAAGTTCATTAGCAATTTCTTCGGCTCTTTTTTTATCCTTCTCAATTATTTTTATCCTTAATTCCTCAAAATTTTCCTCAAGCATTTTAGCTAAATTTAATCCAATATTACCTCCACCAATTATTAACACATTTTTAGAGACTTTTTCATTATGGCCAAAAGCTTTTAAAATTTGATTTAATTGATCGCTGCTTACAACAACATAAACATTGTCATCTTCCATCATTTGATCATTTTTTTTCAGGTAGATAAATTTTTCTTTTCTTAATGCTCCCACTATATTTGCTTTAAAATCAGGAAATTTTTCAGTCAATTTTTTTAAGGGTATATTTTTAATTGGACAGTTTTTTTCGATTGATATTTCCAACATTTTTACTTTGTTGTTTCCAAAAGGCACATTATCTAAAGCGCCTGGTGCTTCTAGCCTTCTGTACAGAGATTTAGCAACTTCTACCTCTGGAGAAATAATTACATCAATGGGAATATTAGATTTGTTAAAAAGTTTTCCCCATTTTCCCTCCAAAAAATCTTTCGTTCTAATACGAGCAATTTTTTTTGAAACATTGAATAATGAGCTCGCCAATTGGCATACTATCATATTTGTTTCATCATTTCTTGTAACTGCTATAATCATATCTGCATTTTCAGTACCAGCATTTTCTAGAACAGTAGGAAGTGAAGCGCGACCTACTATCCCTTTAACATCCTGAGTGTCATTTATCTTTTTAATATCTTCAGATGATTGATCAATTACTGTAACTGAATGACCTTGTGCAGATAATTGTTTGCTTATTGAAAAGCCTACTTTGCCGGCCCCACATATAATTATATTCATTTTTTAATTAATACCTTTTATTCCGAGAGATTTGAGCTTTCTATGTAGTGCAGTTCTTTCCATTCCTATGAAATCAGCTGTTTTTGAAATGTTACCATGATGTTTTTTCAGCTGAGTAGTTAAATACTCTTTTTCAAAATGTTCTCTAGCCTCTTTAAGAGGAGATTGGAAAGACTCTTGTAAGATATTTTTTTCTGAAGAAATTTTTGAAAGTGGGTCAAGTATCTCATTTATTAACTTGTTAATTTTTTCTTTACTTTCATTCGCAGACAAAATTGAAATTCTTTCAACTAAATTTCTTAATTCTCGGACATTTCCCGGCCAACTGTAAGTGTATAAATTATCATTATTTATATCAATAAGAGGTTGAGGAACGCCATTAATTTCTGAAAGTTTATTTTTAAAATAATCAATTAACAAGGGAATATCCTCTGTCCTTGTCGACAACGCAGTTAATTCTATAGGAACTACGTTTAATCTATGAAAGAGATCCTCTCTAAACTTGTTGACTTTAACTAATTCGTTTAAATCTTTAGATGTAGAGGAAATTAATCTTATGTTAACGCTTATATTTTTTGAGCCATTAACTCTTTTAAATTTTTGATCGATTAAAACTCTTAATACATTAGCTTGAGTTTCAAAAGGTATCTCAGAAACTTCGTCTATTAAAAGTGTCCCTTTATTAGCTCTTTCCAGCGCACCAAATGAAATATTGCCATCTTCAAACTCTTCACCGAATAACTCCTTCTCATATGTTTTTTCTTTTAATAAGGCTGCATTCATTATTACGAAAGGCTCTTTAAACCTGCTAGAATTTTTATGTATTTTTCTTGCAACTAATTCTTTTCCACTTCCTGTAGGTCCAGAAATTAAAATTCTACTTTCTGAAGTTGATAATTTTTCTATAGTCTTTTTAATCTTAATGATTGACGAACTTTTTCCGATTAATTCAAATGAGTGAAATAATTTATTTTCAATTATGTCTTTTTCTTTTTTAAGCTCCAGAGACTCAATAGCTCTGTTTACATAATTCAGTATTTTTTCTTTAGAGAAAGGCTTTTCAATAAACTCGTAAGCTCCAAGTCTTGTAGCTTCAACTGCGATTTGTACCGTCGCGTGGCCTGATATCATAATTACTGGGGTCAACTTGTTTTTTTTTGTAACTAATTTTAACAGGTCAATTCCATCTTTATCTGGTTTATCAAGTTTAATATCTATAATAGCTAAATCAGGTAATTTTTTGTTAATTTCAAGAACAGCCTGATCATAATTAGCTGCAGATCTAACCTCAAAATTTTGCTCTTTCAATATATTGCATATTAAATAACGAATATCTGGGTTGTCATCTATAACTAAAATTTCTTTAAGCATTTAATTTCGGAAATGAGATTTTAATTAAAATTCCTGCTCCTGTTTTTTTATTCTTAATTGAAAAAGTTCCTGAATGTTCGTTAATTATCTTAGTCACAATAGGTAGACCTAATCCAGTTCCTTTTTTTTTGGTTGTGTAATAAGGTGTCATTGCTTTTCTAGCGTCTGTAATACCTGTACCATTGTCTGTCAATCTTAAGATTATATAATCTTTATTATCACTTATTTCTATGTGAATATTTCCTTTAAAATTAGGGTCTTTTTCATTTTTTTCTAATATAGATTCCTCTGAATTTTTAATTAAATTAATAAATACTCTATTTAGCTGATCTTCATCACCATTAATAAATAAATTTTTAGTTTTAATCTCTAAATTAATTGAATTTTTTGAACTCATTTTAATCAGATCTAAAGATTTATTAATAACCTTAGCTATATCAATTTGTTTTAATATAGGGCTAGGCATTCTCGCAAAATTAGAAAATTCATTTACTAATTTTTCAATATCTTTAATTTGCCTATTTATTGTTTGTAGATATTTTTCAAAATCATTTTTTTCTTTCGAGAATTTATCCTTATACTTTTCTCTAAGGCTATCAATCGACAACTGAATAGGTGTAAGAGGATTTTTGATTTCATGTGCCAATTTTCTAGCTACAGACTCCCAAGCTTCATATCTCTCTGTAGCTAATAACTTATCTTGTTGCTCTTTTAATCTTTCTATCATTGAATTAAAATTTTCATTTAATTGTCTAAATTCGTCATCTGTTTCGAGGTTAGGAACTTTTACATCAAGCGCTCCTTTGCTGATAGAGTCTGAAGCACCAATTAAATTTATTATTGGTTTTGTAAGTCTAGAGGCAAAAGTAATAGCTATCGAAGTTGATAAAAATAACAATAATGTAACTACTATAATGTAAATAATTGCAAAAGTTACCTTAATACCCGTTTGGCTATTTTCTACCGAGTAATAAAAATTTACTGCTTGTTCAGTTTCATTTAAATATCTTAAAATTTCTGGATCTATATTTCTTGATATATATAAATACGTATCAACCAATGAATCTAGCTTTGTCATCACAGTTGTTTTATTATCAAGGCTGTCAGTAATAAAAACTGGTTTACCTTTTAAAACTTCATCATAGTTGTCATCTGAAGGAACTACAAATTCATCCGTTATATCTCTTACATCTGAAAGTATTACGTTTCCTAAACTGTCTATTAAATATACATCATCTATTTTTCTCAATAGTTTTTCAGATCTCATTATGTTTTTAAATCTATTAGGATTTGAATAATAAAAAGCAGATGCACGATTCAACCCTACACTCATAAGAATTACGTCTGATAAAACATTTTCCTTGCTTTCTTTTAAATAATTTTTTGCTACATCGAATGAGTTGTTTACAGCTTTGGTAATCTGTTTATCAAAATAATTTTGGACTCCAAAGTTAAAAATAAATAATGAGAAAATTGCTACAATAAGAGATGGAATTACAGTAAATAATGAAAAAACTGAGATATATTTAAGGTTGGTTTGTGCGCCTTTTTTATTTTTTTTCCCAGTATAATAAAAACGATAAAAATTTTTAAAAATTAAAGAAAAAAATATTAATAATAAAAATATATCAATTATTAATAAAGTTTGTAAATTTTTATCAGTTAAGGTGACAAAACCCTCATTAATGAAGGTCAAAAAAGTTACGATCCCCATAAAAATACATAAAAATGAGGATAAAATAATCCAATTGAAATTTTTGATAATCTTAAACATCTTAAAATAGCATTAAATATTTTTATAAATATAATATAAGTTTATACCATGAGTTTTTGTTTAATTATTCTTGCTGGAGGTAATAGTCATAGATTTCGCTCTAAAGTTGGTAAACCATATCAAAAAATAGCAGGTAAATCATTGATTGAAATTAATATTATTAAAGCTCGTAAATTTAAACAAATTAAAAAAATTGTTCTGGTTTATAATAAAAAGGATTCAAAGCGTATCAAATCGCTTAACCTTAAAGATATAAAATTAGTCTTAGGAGGAAAAAGTAGACAACAATCAACTTTTAATGCATTAAAATATTTAATTAATCAAAAAGTAATATCCAAAGTTTTAATTCATGATGTCGCTAGACCTAATTTTTCAATAAAACTATTAAACTTAGTTATAAAAAAAATGAACAGTTCTAGAGCTGTTGTTCCTAAAATAAAAATTCAAGATGCGATAAAACAAATAATTGATTCAAGTAAAGAGGAATACTTAGTGGGAAGAAAAAGAGACAATTTATTTTTAACTCAAACACCTCAAGCCTTCCATCTAAAAGAAATTCATAATTTACATAAAACTAACTCCGCCAAATATAAAGATGATGACATTTCTTTATATATTGATCTTAATAAAGTTGAGTTTATTGATGGGGAAAAGAATAACTTTAAGATTACAGATAAATCAGATTTTGAAAATTTAAAAAATATTTATAAATCTAAACAAACCGTTGGAATAGGATTTGATGTTCATAGATTGGTACCCAAAAGAAAGCTTTTTCTTGGTGGATTGAAAATAAAATCTAAGTTAGGAACACTGGGACACTCAGATGGAGACCCGGTCCTCCATGCAATAACTGATGCAATTTTGGGTGGATGTAATATGGGTGATATCGGTCAGATATTTTCAGATAAAAATAAAAGATTTAAAAATATAAGGTCTACTATTTTGCTCAAACAAGTAGTAGAACAGGTTAAGTCTAAAGGATATTTTATAAATAATATTGATATAAATATTATTTCTCAAACACCTAAAATCAAAAATTTAAAAAGCAAAATGGTTGATAAAATTTCCAGTCTTTGTGAAATTTCTAAAAATCAAATTAATATCAAAGGTAAAACAACTGAAAAATTAGGGATAATTGGAAAAGAAAAAGCAATAGCCTGCGAAGTTATATGTTCAGTTATTAAATATGATTAAAACTATAAATTATTTATTTGTTACATGTTTTGGCATAGGAACTTTTAGATTTGCTCCTGGTACTATAACTTCTTTATTAACAACTATTTTTTTATATAGTTTATTTCACATAATAAATCTATCAATCAACATTATACTTATAATTTTATTAATAATCTTTATATATTCATTTTATGCAGTGTCAGAATATATAAAGTATAATGAAAACAAAGATCCTAAAGAAGTTGTTATAGATGAATTTATTGGACAATCTATTCCAATATATTTGTATGAAATTTCACACAGTACATTTAAAAGTTCACAAGAGGCAATTTTGTTTTATATTTATATTTTTATTTTATTTAGATTTTTTGATATTAAAAAACCATTTCCAGTAAATTTTTTTGATAAAAGGTTTAAAAATAGTTTTGGTGTAATAATAGACGATGTTATCGCTGGCCTATATGTTGTGCTTACATTAATAATTTTTATGATAATAAAATCTAAATTTTTCCAATGAGTTTAAACAAAAAAATAGTTTCGATACTTAAAAAGAAAAAACTGAAAATTGCTATTGCTGAGTCTTGTACTGGTGGGATGCTTTCAAGTGCTATTACTTCGGTTAGCGGATCTTCAAAAGTATTTACAATGGGTTTCGTTGTCTACTCTAATCGAGCAAAAATAAATATATTAAAAGTTCCTAAAAAAGTTTTAAAAAAATACGGTGCTGTAAGTGTTCAATGCTGTTTATCTATGGTTAATAATTTAAGTAAAATTATTAAATCAAAAATTTGTATTTCAATAACGGGAATAGCTGGGCCTAAAGGTGGGACTAAAAAAAAACCAGTTGGTTTAGTATATATAGGCATTAAATATGGAAAAAAAGTTATTATAAATAAATGTTATTTTAAAAATAATAGTAGGATTTTTATTCAAAAACAGACTGTAAAAAAATCTCTAAGTCTACTAATAAAATTGATTAAACCGGATAGCTAAACTCTGGGCTAACAATTACGTCTAAAAGATGAGCCGTAAAACTATTAAGCAATAGGAATATGCTAAAAGCAACTATATAAAGTAAAAAAACTAAAAAATTTCTAGTCCTTTTTCTTTGTAACAATTCTTTATCTTCAGGTACCCATTCTTTATTTTGAGATTTGAAATCATAAGAAAACATCCAATAGGTTAAGTTAGTTTCATTTGGATCGCCTGTTCTTATTGTTTTAATATATGAAGATAAAAATTTGAAAGTTAAAATAAAAAAAATTAACAAAGATGATATCGTAAACATTATTTATATAATTTTATTGCTCTTTCTTCAAAAGCTTTAGCAATTTTATTCAAGCCAAGCTGAAATGATTTTTTCATTATCCCATTCAAAATTGGATTTTTCAATTCAAAATCTATGAAAAATTCAAGTTGTGTTAAATTATTTATTTCTTTAAACTTCCACTCATTTTTAAGATGTCTTAGTGGTCCGTCAAGATTTGTTACAATAATTGTATCTTTTTCTTTATAATAAGATACGTGGCTAGAAAAAGTTTCATTTAAAAAACTTTTTCCTACTTTTAAATCCCCGTTAAAAGTTATTAAGTCTGAACTTTCGTTTTTATCATAAATTTTTCCCTCAATACACCAAGGAACAAATTCTGGATATTTTTCAATATCAAGAACCATTTCAACTAATTGCTCTTTTTTACAAGGGATAATCTTTTTTATTGATGCTGATGACATTCAAGCTTTTTATTTCTTGCGTCCTGTAATTTTCTAAAATCTTCATCAGCGTGATATGAAGATCTTGTTAAAGGTGAAGAAGATACAAGTAAAAAACCTTTAGTCTTTGCAATTTGCTCGAGCTCTTTAAATTCATCAGGATGATAATAACGATTGAGCGGATGGTGTTTTGGAGATGGTTGTAGATATTGCCCGATCGTAATAAAATCTACCTGAGCTGATCTTAGATCATCCATTACTTGAATTACTTCTTCTTTGTTTTCACCTAAACCAACCATAATTCCAGATTTAGTAAATATTTTTTTATTAAAATTTTTTGCGTTTTTTAACAGCTCTAAAGAAGCAAAGTAACGAGCGCCAGGTCTTACTGTGGTATAAAGTCTGGGAACAGTCTCAATATTATGATTGAATACATCTAAGTCTGCTTCTAAAACCTTTTTATACGCTTCTCCTTTTCGTAAAAAATCAGGTGTCAATACCTCTATAGAAGTTTCTGGATTTTTATCTCTTGTTGCCTTAACTACTTTATAAAAATGATCTGATCCACCGTCAGTTAAATCATCTCTATCTACAGAAGTAATAACAACATGTTTTAAATTCAAGCTCTGCACAGCCTTAGCAATTTTTATTGGTTCAAAAATATCTAATTCGGAAGGTTTCCCAGTTTTAACGTCACAAAATGCACACGCTCTTGTGCAAGTGTCTCCCATAATCATAAATGTTGCATGTTTTTTACTCCAGCATTCAGTAATATTAGGGCAGTTAGCTTCCTGACAAACTGTAACTAAATTGTTTTTATTAACTACCTGTTTGGTTTGAAAAAAGACTTTGGAGTCTACTATTTTAGATCTAATCCAATCTGGTTTTTTTTTAATTGGATTAAAAGGTTTGTTTACTTTTTCTGGATGTCTTGGTTTTTGGCTCATTTTAATCTTATTATAATTTCGTCTTTTGTACCATATCTAAACTTTTCTCTATAAAGCATATCTACATAATCTAAATCATTTTTGTTGATTAGTGATATTTTGTGCTCTAAGTCTCCTATTTCACGAGTTAAAATTTTTTCTTTTATATTAAGTTCTTCGTAATTTTTTATTTTGTCTAAATACGAGATTAAACCTCTTTCCCCGCCAATTAAATTAATACCTATATATAATGTGAAAAAGATATTAAATAATATAAATTTATTTTTCTTTAAACTTTCAATAAGTCGCATCAGCTAGATTCTAGCCATTTTGGCCTGATTGCCAAGTTCTTCTTCGATACGTAATAACCTATTATATTTAGCTATTCTTTCTGATCTAGCTAAGGATCCAGTTTTAATTTGAGAGGACATAGTGGCTGAGGCCAAATCAGCAATAAAAGTATCCTCTGTGTCTCCAGATCTGTGAGATATAATAGTGCTGAACTTTGCAGCTTTAGCCAAGGAGATTACTTCCAAAGTCTCAGTTAAAGTTCCAATTTGGTTTGGTTTTACTAATATACAATTAGCTGACTTTTCTTTGATGCCTCTATTTAGACGCTTTGTATTAGTCACAAATAAATCATCGCCAACTATTTGAATACTACTTCCAATTTCACTATTAATTTTGTTCCAAGACTCCCAATCATCTTCAGCAAATGGGTCTTCTATAGATTTAATAGGGTACAGAGAAATTAATTTTTTGTAATATTTTATATTTTCCTCAACAGAGGTAAAATTTTTAGATTGAATTGAATATTCTCCTCTTTCATTAACTAATTCATTAGCTGCTACATCTAAACAAATAGCTATATCTTTTCCTGGATTTAATTTTGATTTTTCAATCGCGCTAACAATTAATTCAAGTGCTTCTTCATTTGTATTAATTGAAGGGGCAAATCCTCCCTCGTCTCCTACATTTGTTAACATTTTATTAGATTTTAGTAATTTTTTTAAGTTTTGAATTACTAGATAACACTTTTCAATCGCGTCCATAAAATTTTTAGCTGAGTCAGGTCTGATCATAAACTCTTGGATATTTAAGTCATTGTCTGCATGTGCACCGCCATTAATTATATTCATTAATGGAATAGGTATAGAGAAATTTTTTCCTAAATTTTTGAACAAGGATTTTTTGTTTGTTAAAGCTGAACATTTTGAATTAGCCAGTGAAACCGCTAGGATAGCATTAGCACCTAAATTTTTTTTATTTTCACTACCATCTAGTTCCAATAATACTCTATCGATATTTTTTTGATCATCCGACTCTAATCCTTTTAACTTTATTGAAATTTTTTTATTTATATTTTCAATAGCTATATTTACACTTTTGCCTAAAAATTTATTTTTATCTTGATCTCTCAATTCATAAGCTTCGAATGCGCCAGTTGAAGCACCTGATGGGGAGATCGCAGTTGCCTGAATATTATTTTCTAAGATAACCTCTGCCTCTACGGTTGGGTTTCCTCTGCTATCAAAGACCTGTCTACCTTTAACATTTTTTATCTTAGCCATTCTTATTTAATTAACTTATCTATCTCAGTCAATTTTTTTAGTAAGTTTTTTAACTCTCTAAGTGGAACCATATTAGGTCCATCTGACGGAGCGTTATCAGGGTCTTCATGAGTCTCTATAAAAATTGCTCCTACTCCAACTGCTATAGCTGCTCGAGCAAGATATGGAACGAATTCTCTTTGTCCTCCACTTTTCTCACCCAGACCACCTGGTTGCTGCACTGAGTGTGTAGCATCAAAAACAATAGGGAAACCAAACTTAGACATAATTGGTAAAGATCTCATATCAGAAACTAGAGTATTGTAACCAAAACTTGCTCCTCTTTCTGTAATAAGAATTTTTTTATTCCCAGAGTCCTCAATTTTTTTTATAACATTTGCCATATCCCAGGGAGCTAAGAACTGCCCCTTTTTTACGTTTATGATTTTACCAGTTTTAGCAGCAGCGATTAGTAGATCTGTTTGCCTGCATAAAAAAGCTGGAATTTGTAAAACATCAACATGATTTGCAACAATAGAGCATTGTTCTACTGAGTGTATATCTGTCAAGATTGGTACTTTTACATTTTTTCTTATTTTGTCAAAAATAGGAAGAGATTTTTCTAATCCTAAACCTCTTTTTCCTTTTAAGCTAGTCCTATTAGCTTTATCAAAAGAAGTTTTATAAATTAAATTAATCCCCAGTTCGCTTGTAATTTTTTTTAGCTCACTTGAAATTTTAATTGCATGTTCCTCGCTTTCTAGCTGACAGGGTCCAGCAATTAATGTAAACGGCTTATTATTAGCGATCTCAAAATTAGAGCATTTTACATTATGATTAGTCATTTTTTCGAATTGATTTTTGCGGCCTTAATAAACGAGGAGAATAAAGGATGTGGTGCTAAAGGTCTAGATTTAAATTCTGGATGAAACTGAACACCTATAAACCAAGGATGACTTTTTAATTCTATAATTTCAGGGAGTTTATTATCTGGGGACAAACCTGAAAAAATCATTCCTTTGCTTTCAAAATCTTCTTTATAATTAATATTAACCTCATATCTATGACGATGTCGTTCTTGAATTTTTAAAGTATTATAAATTTTACTTATTTTTGTGTCCTTTTTAAGTCTAGCTTCATAGCTACCTAATCGCATTGTTCCTCCAAGGTCTTTATCAGTTCCCTTCATTAGCTTTCCATCTTTTGTCCACTCATTCATTAAACCAACTACAGACGCCTTAGAGGGGCCAAATTCACTAGATGTAGCATTTTTAATATTAAGTTTATTTCTCGCAAACTCAATAATTGCCATTTGCATACCAAAACAAATACCTAAAAAGGGAATTTTATTCTGCCTTGCATAATTTATGGCTGCAATTTTTCCTTCAGTTCCTCTTTTGCCAAAACCGCCTGGTATCAAAACTCCTGAAACGTTTTTTAATTTATCTTTTATTTCACTCGCTTTTAAAAAATCAGACTCAATTCGTACTAAACTCACCTTAAGATTGTTTGCAATTCCACCATGAGTAAGCGCCTCATCTAAAGATTTGTAAGCATCTTTAAGTTCAACATATTTTCCAATTATTGCAATATTTACATTGTTTTTCGTTTTTAAAACTAATTGAGTAATTTTTTTCCAAGGTTGAAGATTGACTTTTTTTCTAGATTTAATTTTAAAAAAAGTTAAAACTCTTTGATCTAATTTTTCTTTATTAAAACTTATTGGCGCTTCATAGATTGTTTTAACATCAACTGTTTCAATAACATCTTCAATCGCTACATTGCAAAATAATGAAATTTTCTTTCTTTGATCAAGTGGAATAGATCTTTCTGATCTGCAAATTATAATATCTGGTTGAATACCAATACTTCTAAGCTCTTTGACTGAATGCTGAGTAGGTTTTGTTTTTATTTCATCTGAAGCTTTCATATAGGGAACTAATGTAAGATGAATAAATAAAGTATTTCTTTTGCCTATCTCATTTGAAAATTGTCTTATTGCCTCTAAAAATGGTAGACTTTCGATGTCGCCAACTGTTCCGCCTATTTCACAAATAACAAAATCTTCGTTAGATACATCGTTTTTGATAAACTCTTTAATTCTATTTGTGATATGTGGAATTACTTGAACCGTCTTGCCTAAATATTTTCCTTGGCGTTCTCTTTTTAAAACATCGTTATAAATTTTTCCTGTTGTAATATTATCAGATTTTTTTGCTGAAATTCCTGAGAATCTTTCATAGTGCCCTAAATCTAAATCTGTTTCTGCTCCATCGTCTGTCACATAAACTTCGCCATGTTGGAAAGGGCTCATCGTTCCAGGATCAATATTCAAGTAAGGGTCAAGTTTTCTAATTCTAACTTTGTAACCTCTTGACTGTAATAAATATGCTAGTGAAGCTGATGATAAACCTTTGCCTAGAGATGATACCACGCCGCCAGTTACGAATATATATCGCGCCATGGAAGTATATTATACTTCAAAACTTATAAATTATAAAGTATTTATTAATCAGACTTTGGAATTTGTGGAAGGTTTGGATTTTCCTCTTCCTCTCTCTCAAGAACTGATTGTGTTTCACGATAATCATCCCTTGAAATTGCAACAATAGCAATGCTGCAAATAATAAATAATGTAGCTACAATTGATGTTAATTTTGTTAAAAAACTTCCCATACTTCTCGCGGTCGTGAAATTGTCTTGTGAAACACCTAACCCAAGAGCTCCTCCTTCTGATCTTTGCAAAAGAACGACTATTACTAAGATTACAGCTAAAATGATATTTATTAAAATAAGTAAGTCTTCCATAATTGTTTATCTATAGTAATTTTTTATTATATCAATAAATTTATTAGATGATTTTGATGCGCCCCCTATAAGAAAACCATCAATTTCTTTAATTTCTTTAAACATTTTAATATTATTTCCATCTACTGATCCGCCATAAAGAACAGATGGACTTTTTTTCTTGAATAAATCTTTTAAAACCATTTTGATATATTTTGTTGTTTTAGATAATTCACTTTTTGAAGGAATTTTACCAGTTCCAATAGACCAAATTGGCTCGTAGGCAACTACAATATTTTTTCTATTAAATTTTTTGTCTAAAACTTTAGTTAGTTGTTTTTTAAGCACAGAAAAAGTTTTCTTATTTTTTTTATCCAATTTATTTTCTCCAATACAAAAAACTACCTTAAGGTTATTTTTTAATGCATATAGGACTTTATTTTTTAGCATAGTATCTGTATCACCTTCGTTTCGATTATCAGAGTGCCCAACTAAAGTATATTTGGCTCCCACACATTTAAGCATATAGGGACTTATTGCAGCGGTATTTGATGAAAACTGATCTTTTTGATAACAATTTTGTGAACCAATTAGGATTTTTTTGTTCTTAAAAAATTTGGCGAAAGACTCGATAAGTGTATATGGAGGTGTGATAATAACTCTATATTTTTTCCGATTTTTATCCTTAGAGCAAAAATAATTAATTTTATTAAGTATATTAATAGATTTCGGGGTACCAAACATTTTCCAATTTCCAATAAAATATCTCATTATTTGCCTTAATATAAATTTTAATTTATAGGTGTATAATTTTAAACTTATTAAAATATTATAATGTTAACTTCAATAGGTAAAATCTCTAAGTCTTTTTTTGTAAAACTCCTGGTAGGGATAATTATTCTTCCATTTGTTTTTTGGGGAATGGGCGATGTATTTAGAGGTGGAAATCAAAATGTTATAGCCTCAATAGACTCTGAAAAAGTGAGTACACAGGAATTTATGCAGTACCTTCAAGGGTTAAATTTAAATAAAGAGCAAATAAAAAATCTGCCTAATACAGATTTATTAGAAAAGATTTTATCTAATTATATTGGAGAAAGAGTTATGTCTTTAGAGATTCAAAAACTTAAAATATCTATAAATGACAACTCTTTAAGAAATATAATTAAAAATGATAAATTATTTTTCAAAAATGATAAGTTTTCGAGAACAGAATATGAAAAATTTATTATTAAAAGCGGTGTTACACATACACAGTTTGAAGAAAATATAGTTCAACAAGAAAAAAGGAGACAGTTTTTAAGTTCGCTATCAAGTGGGGTCATCATACCTGAATCATTTGTAAAACTAGAGTATGGAAAAGAAAATCAAGTTAAAACAATAAAATATATTGACTTAGCTAAATTTCATTCAAAAAATAAACCTTCAGCAAAAAATAAAAAAGAGTTATATGAAAAAAATAAGAACATATTTTTTACAGAGTTTAAGAGTATTAATTATGCAGAAATTACACCTGAAAAGATTAGCGGTAATAAAGAATTTAATGAAAGTTTCTTCAAACAATTAGATAATATTGAAAATAATATATTAGATGGGCAGTCTTTTGATGAAACTGTAAAGAATAATAATTTAGAAGTTGTTTACATTAAAAAAGTTAATGCTAAAAAAGAAGATGAAAATAAAAAAAAAATTGAAAACCTATCAGATAATTTATTTAATAAAGTTTACAATTTAAGTTCAATTCAAACGCCAGAAATTATTAGCTTAGATAATAAATATTATTTGGTTGTTCTATCGAATATTGAGAAGAAAAACAAATCTATAAGCGATCCTGACGTGCAGGAAGCTTTAAATGCCCAATTAAATTTTAAAAATAAAATAGAAAAAAACACATCAATTATTAAAAATATAAGTTTGGGGGCTCTCGATAAAGAAAAATTATCTAAATTTGCAAAAGATAATAAATTAGAAGTAAAAGATTATAAAATCACGAATTTAAAACAAAATGAAATTTTCTCGGAGGGTATTTTAAAAAGAATTTTTCTAATTAAAGATGGCGAATTAGATTTGATAACAAACAACACTCTAACAAAAAATTATTTAATTTTGTCTGTTAACACAAATTATAAAAATCTTAAAAGAGATACAAAGGAATATGAGCAATATGAGGCAAAGGCTCGTTTAAATTTGATTAACAAAATTTTTCAATCACATGATGCCTATCTTAATGAGAAGTACAAAGTTGAAATAAACCATAGAACAGTTGAGCGAGTAAAAAATTCATTTTAATGCGAATAAATATAAGTTTTAAAGATTTTAAAAAAAAACACTCTAAAAAAAAGGACCAGATTTTATTTAGATCTTCGAGTTGTAAAAATTATTCGAGGGTGGAAAATTTATATAAATTTCTTTTAGCTGAAAAAAACAGTTTTATTTTTGAGTCAGTCGAAAAAGGGATTATTAGAGGCAGGTATACAATTATCGGTCTAAACCCTGATAAAATATGGGATATTAATAATAATACAATTTCTTTAGAAGCTAATGGAAAAAAAATCAAAATTAAAACTAACCCTTTAAAATATCTAAACAAATTAGTAAGAGAGTTTAAAATAAAAACACCGAGTCAATTACCAAAGATGTGTTCGATGTTGGTTGGTTATTTTTCATACGATATAATTCGCTATATTGAAAAAATACCAAACAAATGCAAAGATGACTTAAAAATTCCCGATGTTAGGCTTTCTCGTCCAAAAAATTTGATTATCTATGATAATTTGAAAAAAAAAATACACTATATTGAAAATGTTTATGCTGATACAAAAATTAAAGATTATAAAGAAACATATGAGTCTATAATCAAAAAATTTGAAACGTATGAAAGTTTTGAAAATATAAAACTTCCTGATCAATTTACTTTCAAACCAAATCAAAATTTAGTTAAATCTAATACATCTAAGAAAAAATTTAAGTTGTTGGTAAAAAAAGCAAAAACATACATCAAAAAAGGAGATATTTTTCAAGTTGTTCTAAGTCAAAGATTTGAAAGAAAAATAAATAAAAAACCAATCGAGATTTATAATCACCTAAGAAATTCAAACCCTTCTCCATTTATGTTTTACTTCAATTATGTAGATTTTAATGTTCTTGGTAGTAGTCCAGAAATTTTAGTAAGGCTTAGAAACGGTGAAGTTACAATCAGGCCGATCGCAGGTACAAGACCGAGAGGAAGAAACGCAAAAGAAGACAAAAAATACAAAGTTGATTTACTTAAGGATAAAAAAGAACTCGCTGAACATCTTATGTTATTAGACCTTGGTAGAAATGATGTTGGAAAAGTTGCTAAAATTAATACTGTTAAGGTAACCGAAAAATTTAAAGTAGAAAAGTATTCTCACGTTATGCATATAGTTTCAAATGTTGTTGGAAAATTTAATAATAAAGTTTCAATTTTTGAAACTCTTTTGTCAGGTTTTCCTGCTGGAACAGTCAGTGGTGCACCTAAAATAAGAGCAATGGAAATAATAGATGAGCTTGAAAAAAATAAAAGAAAACTATACGCAGGCGGTATAGGTTACTTTACATCTAACAATGAATTCGATACTTGTATTGCTTTGAGAACAGCACTAATTAAAGATAACAAATTTTATGTTCAAGCAGGAGCTGGAATTGTTGCTGATAGCAAGCCAGAAAAAGAATATGCAGAAACAATTAATAAAGCTAAAGCTTTATTGAGAGCAGTGGATTAAATGAAAATTTTGTTGATAGATAATTACGATAGCTTTACTTATAATTTGTATCACTACATTTCAAAAATTAAGAAAAATGTTGAAGTGATTAGAAATGATAAAATTGATGGGAAAACAATTTTAAGAAAAAAATATGATAAAATTGTAATATCACCTGGGCCTGGGAATCCTAATCAAGCTGGGAATTGTATTAAAATCGTAAAAGAAGTTTATAAAAAAATCCCTATTCTAGGAGTTTGTTTAGGACATCAAATCATAGGTCAGGTTTTTGGTGGAAATATTATCAATGCTAAAAATTTAATGCACGGGAAAACAAGTAAGATAAGACATAATAAAATAGGTTTATTTAAGAATATTCAAAATAACTTTGTGGCAACTAGATATCATAGTTTAGTAGTCGATCGTAAAAAATTCCCAAAAAATCTTTTAATTACAGCTGAAACTAAAAATAAAACAATAATGGGATTAAAGCATAAAGAATATAACATTCATGGGTTTCAATTTCATCCAGAGAGTATAAGCACTAAATTAGGTATGAAATTAATTAAAAACTTTATAACTAATTAAATGTTTATTCTTGTAGAAAATTTGAAAAAAGGTCAAAACCTTTCTTTTGAGGAAAGCAAAGCTTTATTCAATGCGCTAATGGAAGGTGAATATAATGAAGATTTGATCATAGAAATTTTATTGTCTCTTATAAAAAAGGGTGAAACTAAAAATGAGTTAGCTGGAGGAATTTTTGTTTTAAGAGAAAAAGCTACTAAAGTTAAAGCGGATCTAAATACTATTGACACGTGTGGAACAGGAGGAGACGGGCAAAACTCTTTAAATATTTCTACTGCAGCAGCTATAGTTTTAGCAAGTATGGGTGTAAAAGTAGC